>OEIV010000874.1_pt1 | contig 15218 bp, 21 predicted proteins | sample 1539231 | NCBI WGS metagenome assembly OEIV01 (sample SAMN03794762, study PRJEB22550) | activated sludge metagenome | feature: wastewater treatment plant; material: activated sludge; isolation source: Wastewater treatment plant of a petroleum refinery complex | place: Argentina: Buenos Aires ...
CGTGGTGCGCATCCAGGAGTGCCGTCCGATGTCGGCCCTCAAGCGCTGGGAGGTCATCGGCAAAGTCTAACGACCTGGCCGATATGCCCCAGAAAGGAAACGGACAATGATCCAGCAAACCACGGAGCTCGACGTCGCCGACAATTCCGGCGCCAAGCGGGTGATGTGCATCAAGGTTCTCGGCGGATCGCGCCGCCGCTATGCGTCGGTCGGCGACATCATCGTCGTATCGATCAAGGAAGCGATGCCGCGCGGCCGCGTGAAGAAGGGCGACGTCATGAAGGCGGTCGTGGTGCGTACTGCGCATCCGGTTCGCCGTCCCGACGGCTCGGTCATCCGCTTCGATCGCAACGCCGCGGTCCTTATCAACAATCAGAGCGAGCCGGTCGGCACCCGTATTTTCGGGCCGGTGGTCCGCGAGCTGCGCGCCAAGAGCCACATGAAGATCGTGTCGCTCGCGCCGGAGGTGCTGTAATGGCCGCCAAGGTACGTAAGGGCGACCGGGTCGTCGTGACGACCGGCCGCGACAAGGGCAAGAAGGGCGAAGTCCTTCGCGTCTATCCCGACGACAACCGCGTGCTGGTCGCCGGCATCAACGTCGTGAAGAAGCACCAGAAGCAGACCCAGCGCGAGCAGGGCGGCATCATCACGAAGGAAGCGCCGATCCACGTTTCCAACGTCGCGCATATCGATCCCAAGTCGGGCGAACCGACGCGCGTCGGGTTCAAGATGCTGACGGACGGCCGCAAGGTCCGCGTTGCCAAGAAGTCCGGAGAGTCGATCGATGTCTGAAGCCGGCAAGGAAAAGGGCAAGAAGGCCGCCAAGGGCGCGCCCGAAGCCGTCGTTGACAAGGCCGCCAAGGCCGCGAAGGGCAAGGCGCACGCTGCCGCCAACAAGGCCTCGTCGGGCGAGCTCGGCGACCGCTCCGACAAGGGCGGCGAGCGCTTCCCCGTGCCGGCGCCCGGCGAGTACAAGCCGCGCTTCAAGGCGCGCTACGAGGCGGTCGTGCTGCCGGCCCTGATGGAGAAGTTCGGCTACAAGAACAAGCTCCAGGCGCCGAAGCTCGAGAAGATCGTGATCAACATGGGCGTCGGTGAGGCGACCCAGGATACGAAGAAGGTCCAGTCCGCGACCCGCGACCTGACGCTGATCGCCGGACAGAAGCCGGTCATCACCAAGGCCAAGCTGGCGATCTCGAACTTCAAGGTTCGCGAAGGCATGCCGCTCGGCGCCAAGGTCACGCTGCGTCGGGACCGCATGTACGAGTTCCTGGACCGCCTGGTCACCATGGCGCTGCCGCGCGTGCGCGACTTCCGCGGTCTGAACGGCAAGAGCTTCGACGGCCGCGGCAACTACTCGCTGGGGCTGAAGGAGCACCTCGTGTTCCCCGAGATCGACTATGACAAGGTCGATGCGACGTGGGGCATGGACATCACGGTGTGCACGACGGCGAAGACGGACGAGGAAGCCAAAGAGCTTCTGGCCGGCTTCCAGTTCCCGTTCACCAACTGACCTCCTGGTACAAGGACCCACCTAATGGCCAAGACGGGTATGATAGAGCGCAACAAGCGCCGTATTGACCTCGCCAAGCGCTTCGAAGCCAAGCGCAAGGAACTCAAGGCGAAGATCGCGGACGAGAAGCTGCCGGCGGACGAGCGCTTCCTCGCCGTGCAGAAGCTCGCCAAGCTGCCGCGCAACTCTTCCAAGACGCGTATCCGCAACCGCTGCGAGGTGACGGGCCGTCCGCGCGCCTATTATCGCAAGTTGAAGATGTCGCGTATTTCGCTGCGTGATCTGGCCTCGAGCGGCCAGATCCCCGGCATGACCAAGTCGAGCTGGTAAGGAGAGCCGATCATGATGACGGATCCGATCGGAGATCTGCTGACCCGCATTCGCAACGCGCAGCTGCGTGGCCTGCGGAAGACGTCTTCGCCCGCTTCGCGGCTGCGGGCCACCGTTCTCGACGTGCTCGTGAACGAGGGCTATCTGCGCGGCTATGTCGAGGTCGAGCAGGACGGCAAGCGCGAGCTCGAGATCGAGCTGAAGTATTACGAGGGCCGTCCGGTCATCAAGGAAATCAGCCGCGTGTCGAAGCCCGGCCGCCGGATCTACTCCTCGGTGAAGGACCTCAAGCCGGTGCGCAACGGCCTGGGCATCGCCATCGTGTCGACGCCGCAGGGCGTCATGTCGGACAACGCCGCGCGCGACAAGAATGTCGGCGGCGAAGTTCTCGCCCACGTATTCTAAGGCGGGAAAGGGAACGAACATGTCTCGTATCGGCAAGAAGCCGATCCCGCTGCCCAAGGGAGTGACCGCATCGGTCGCCGGGCGCGAGGTCAAGGTGAAGGGTCCCAAAGGCGAGCTCAAGCTCGTTCTGGCGGAAGAGATTTCGGCATCCGACTCGGGCGGCCAGCTCGAGGTGAAGCCGCGCGACGACTCCAAGCGCGCCCGCGCGATGTGGGGCATGAGCCGTACCCTGGTCGGCAACATGGTCCACGGCGTCTCGGCCGGCTTCGAGGAGAAGCTCGAGATCAGCGGCGTCGGCTACAAGGCGGCGGTGCAGGGCAAGGTCCTGAACCTGCAGCTGGGCTACAGCCACGACATCAACTTCCCGATCCCGACCGGTATCGATATCAAGGCGGAGAAGCCGACGTCGCTGACGATCAGCGGCATCGACAAGCAGTTGGTCGGCGCGACCGCTGCCAAGATCCGCGGCTTCCGCGGCCCCGAACCCTATAAGGGCAAGGGCGTCCGGTACGCGACGGAGACGATCCGCCGCAAGGAAGGCAAGAAGAAGTAAGGCCGACCGACATGAACAAGAACCGAGAACTGTTTGAGCGTCGCCAGCGTCGGACGCGCTTCAAGATCCGCCAGACGGCCGGCGGCAAGCCGCGCCTGTCGGTGTTCCGCTCGTCGCGGCACATCTACGCGCAGCTGATCGACGACACGAAGGGCGTCACGCTCGCCTCGGCCTCGACGGCCGAGAAAGAGGTTGAAGTCGCAAAGAGCTGGAATACGGAAGCCGCGGCGGAAGTCGGCAAGCGGGTCGCGGAACGCGCCCTGAAGGCCGGCGTCACGGATGTGGTTTTCGATCGCGGCGGCTATGTCTTCCACGGGCGCGTCAAGGCGCTCGCGGACGCGGCGCGCGAATCCGGCCTGAAGTTTTAAGAGGAGCGCCTGGGAATGGCCGCTGAACGTGAACGCAGACCCCGCCGGAACGAAGAGCGCGAGCGCGACTCCGAGTTCACGGACAAGCTCGTCCATATCAACCGCGTCGCCAAGGTGGTGAAGGGCGGCAAGCGCTTCGGCTTCGCGGCGCTCGTCGTCGTCGGCGACCAGAAGGGCCGCGTCGGCTTCGGTCACGGCAAGGCCCGTGAAGTGCCCGAAGCGATCCGCAAGGCGACCGAGGCCGCCAAGCGCGGTCTCATCCGCGTGGCGCTGAAGGAAGGCCGCACGATCCACCACGAAGCCGAAGGCCATTGGGGCGCCGGCAAGGTGAAGCTGCGTCCGGCCCCGACCGGCACCGGCATCATCGCGGGCGGTCCGATGCGCGCGATCTTCGAGTCGCTCGGCATTCACGACATCGTCGCGAAGTCGGTCGGCACGTCCAACCCGTACAACATGGTGCGCGCCACGTTCGATGCGCTGAAGAACGGCCACTCGCCGCGTTCGATCGCCGCCAAGCGCGGCAAGACCGTGGCCGAGCTGTTCTCGCGCAAGGATGCCGACGCCGCCGCGGCCGCCGCCGAGCAGGCCGCCTAAGTCAAGGAAACTGGTGCGATGTCCGAACCCAAGAAGACCGTGAAGGTCACGCAGCTGCGCAGCGCCAACCGCCGGACCGACGACCAGGCGGCGACTCTGCGCGGCCTCGGCCTGCGCAAGATCCGTTCAACCTCGGTTGTCGAAGACACGCCGGCGGTGCGCGGGATGATCTCCAAGGTCGCGCACCTCATCAAAGTCGAAGGCTAAGGCCATGAAGCTCAACGAACTCAAGGGCAATGCCGGCTCGCACAAGCGCTCCAAGCGGCTCGGCCGCGGCATCGGCTCCGGCAAGGGCAAGACGTCCGGCAAGGGCGTGAAGGGCCAGAAGGCCCGCTCGGGCATCGCGATCCACGGCTTCGAAGGCGGCCAGATGCCGCTGCACATGCGCATGCCGAAGCGCGGCTTCAACAACATCTTCGCGCGCGAGTTCTCGATCGTGAATGTCGGCGACATCCAGAAGGCGCTCGACGCGGGCCGCCTGCAGGCGGGCGCCGTTCTGAACGCCGAGGTTCTGAACGCGGCCGGCCTCACCTCCAAGGCGAAGGATGGCGTCCGCCTCCTTGCGCGCGGCGAATTGAAGGCCAATCTCTCTGTGGAAGTGGCGCATGCGTCCGCCTCGGCGGTCGCGGCGGTGGAGAAGGCCGGCGGCTCGGTGACGATCCTCGGCGTCAAGGCGAAACCCGCGAACAAGGGACGCGCCGGCAAGCCGGCAGGCAAGCGACAGGGCCGCCGCCAGGAATCGGCTCGCAAGCGCGCCGAGCGCCGGGGCGCCGCAGCGTAGTTTCGCGTTGTCCGGCGTCTGGCCGGGCGCCGGAGGGAGCGAATAATGGCGTCAGCAGCCGAGCAACTTGCTGCGAACCTGAACTTCTCGTCGTTCGCCAAGGCGACCGAACTGCGCCAGCGTATCTGGTTCACGCTGGGTGCGCTGATCGTCTTCCGGCTCGGCACCTATGTGCCGATGCCCGGTATCGACCCGGCCGCCTATTCGTCTGCCTTCCAGGGCCAGAGCCAGGGCATACTCGGCATTTTCAACATGCTGGCCGGCGGCGCCGTCGGCCGCATGGCGATCTTCGCGCTCGGCATCATGCCGTACATCTCGGCCTCGATCATCGTCCAGCTCCTGGCGACGGTTTCGCCGCGTCTTGAGGCGCTGAAGAAGGAAGGCGAGGCGGGCCGCAAGGCCCTCAATCAGTATACGCGCATGGGCACGGTGGTGCTCGCCGCGATCCAGGCCTTCGGCATCGCCGTCGGGCTTCAGAATTCGGAAGGCGTCGTCTCCAATCCGGGGCCGTTCTTCATCGCCTCCAGCGTGATCACGCTGACTGGCGGGACGCTCTTCCTGATGTGGCTTGGCGAGCAGATCACTTCGCGCGGCGTCGGCAATGGCATCTCGCTGATCATCTTCTCGGGCATCGTCGCGGCCTATCCGGGCGCCTTCTACAATACGTTCGAGATGGGCCGGAACGGATCGCTGTCGGTGATCGGAATCCTGATCTTCTTCGCCATCATTGCGGCGACGATTTTCGGCATCGTCTATTTCGAACGGGCGCAGCGCCGGCTCCTGGTTCAGTACCCCAAGCGCCAGGTCGGGCAGAACCGCCAGACGGGCGGCGAATCCTCGCCCCTGCCTCTGAAGGTCAACACGGCCGGCGTCATTCCGCCGATCTTCGCCTCGTCGCTGCTGCTCCTGCCGCTGACCTTCCTGCAGTTCCAGCAGGATGCGCCGGAATGGCTGCAGACCGTGGCAATCTACCTCAATCACGGCCAGCCCCTCTACATGGTGCTGTACGGCATACTCATCGTCTTCTTCTGCTTCTTCTACACGGCGATCGTCTTCAACCCTTCCGATACGGCCGACAATCTCAAGAAGTATGGCGGCTTCATTCCCGGCATCCGTCCGGGTAAGCGGACCGCCGACTATATCGATCACGTCCTGACCCGTCTGACCGTCGTCGGCGCGATCTACCTCACCGTGGTCTGCCTGGTGCCGGAGTTCGTCCTCAACACCTATGGCCAGGGCTTCGCCTTCCACTTCGGCGGCACCTCGCTTTTGATCCTGGTCAGTACGACCATGGACACCGTCGCCCAGGTCCAGAGCCACCTGCTCGCGCACCAGTATGACGGGCTGATCAAGAAGGCCCGGCTCAAAGGGGCGCGGAAATGAACCTGATTCTTCTGGGTCCCCCGGGGGCCGGCAAGGGGACCCAGGCCCAGCGCCTTGAATCCGGCCGCGGCCTGAAGCAGCTTTCGACCGGCGACATGCTGCGGGCGGCGATCGCCGCGGGTTCGGATGTCGGCCTCCAGGCCAAGGCGATCATGGATCGCGGCGATCTCGTCCCGGACGAGGTCGTGATTGGCATCATCGCCGACCGGCTGCAGCAGCCCGACTGCGCCAAAGGTGCCATTTTCGACGGATTTCCGCGCACCGTGGCCCAGGCCGACGCCCTCGACCGGCTGCTGGCCGAGCGGGGCTCCAAACTGGACTGCGTCATCGAGTTCGCGGTGGACGACGCCATCCTGATCGAGCGCGTCTTGCGCCGGGCCGCGGCCGACGAGGCCGCCGGCAAGCCGGTACGCTCGGACGACCGCCCGGACGTGTTCCCGAACCGTCTGGCCAAGTATCATCGAGACACTGCACCGCTGATCGCGCACTACCGGGCCAAGGGCCTGCTGCGCTCGGTTGACGGCATGCAGCCTGTGGAAACGGTAACGGCAGCTATTTCTGCGGTTCTGGGAGCTGCTGAGGCGCAGTTTTCTTAAGGAATCGCGTTGACGGCGGGGGTCGCCTGAGTATCCTCCGCCGCTCAATTTTGGCCCCCCGACTCTGGCGCCCGGAACCGGCGATGTGCGGCAAACCTGCCGCTAGTCGCGGTTCCCACTATGGCCCGGCGGGATGCCGGGAAGAACGAGGAGACTGACGGTGGCGCGTATCGCTGGCGTGAACATTCCGACGGGCAAGCGCGTTCATATCGCGCTGCGCTACATCCATGGCATCGGTCCCAACCATGCCGACGCGATCTGCAAGCAGCTGCGTATCGACGAATCGCGGCGTGTGAACCAGCTCTCGGACGCCGAGGTCATCCAGATCCGCGAGATCATCGACCGCGAATACGTGGTCGAGGGCGATCTGCGCCGCGAGACGGCGATGAACATCAAGCGGCTGATGGATCTGGGCTGCTATCGCGGCCTGCGTCACCGCAAGAATCTGCCCGTCCGCGGCCAGCGTACGCACACCAACGCCCGTACCCGCAAGGGTCCCGCCAAGCCGATCGCCGGCAAGAAGAAGTAAGCCATGGCCGAGAAGAAGACCCGCGTTCGCAAGAAGGAACGCAAGAACATCACCTCCGGCGTCGCCCATGTCGTGGCGTCGTTCAACAACACGATGATCACGATCACCGATGCCCAGGGCAACGCGATTTCGTGGTCGTCGGCCGGCATGATGGGCTTCAAGGGATCGCGCAAGTCGACGCCCTATGCCGCCCAGATGGCCGCCGAGGACGCCGGCCGCAAGGCTGCCGAACACGGCGTCAAGCTGCTTGAGGTCGAGGTTTCGGGCCCCGGTTCGGGCCGCGAATCCGCGCTGCGCGCGCTGCAGGCGACCGGTTTCACCATCACCTCCATTCGCGACGTCACGCCGATCCCGCACAACGGCTGCCGTCCGCCGAAGCGCCGCCGCGTCTAAGGCGCCGCTTCACCCTTTCGTTTTCATGGGAGTACACCCGTGGTTCAGGCCAACTGGCAGAATCTGATCAAGCCGTCGAAGCTGCAGGTCGAGACCGGCCACAGCACGTCGACGGCGACCCTCGTGGCGGAGCCGCTGGAGCGCGGCTTCGGCCTCACGCTCGGCAACGCGCTGCGCCGCATCCTGCTGTCCTCGCTTCAGGGCGCCGCCGTCACCTCGATCCAGATCGACGGCGTGCTGCACGAGTTCTCCTCGATCCCGGGCGTCCGCGAGGACGTGACCGACATCGTGCTCAACGTGAAGTCGCTGGCGATCAAGATGCCGGCCGACGCGGGCGTGAAGCGGCTGACGCTGCGCGCCAGCGGCCCGGGCGAGATCAAGGCCTCGCAGATCACCCAGGTCGCCGACGTCGAGATCCTGAACCCCGATCTCGTGCTGTGCACGCTGGACCAGGGCGCCTCGATCCGCATCGAGTTCACGGTCGCCTCGGGCAAGGGCTACGTCCCGTCCGACAAGAATCGCCCCGATGACGCGCCGATCGGCCTGATCCCGGTCGACAGCCTGTTCTCGCCGGTCCGCAAGGTCTCCTACAAGGTCGAGAACACCCGCGAGGGCCAGATTCTCGACTACGACAAGCTGACGATGACCGTCGAGACGAACGGCGCGCTGTCGGCCGAGACCGCCGTCGGCCTCGCCGCCCGCATCCTGGTCGATCAGCTTGGCACCTTCATCGGCTTCGAGGAGCCGACGGAAGCCAAGAAGGACGAGCCCAAGCCGGAGCTGGCGTTCAACCCGGCGCTGCTGAAGAAGGTCGACGAGCTGGAACTCTCGGTCCGTTCGGCGAACTGCCTGAAGAACGACAACATCGTCTATATCGGCGACCTCATCCAGAAGACCGAGAGCGAAATGCTCCGCACGCCGAATTTCGGCCGCAAGTCGCTGAACGAGATCAAGGAAGTTCTCGCCAACATGGGTCTGCACCTGGGCATGGAAGTGCCCGGCTGGCCGCCCGAGAACATCGACGACCTCGCCAAGCGCTACGAAGACCAGTTCTAAGGAAGAGAGAGCGCCATGCGCCACGCCAATTCGGGCCGCAAGCTCAACCGCACCGCCGCGCACCGCGCCGCCATGTTCTCCAACATGGCCGCGGCGTTGGTGAAGCACGAGCAGATCAAGACCACGCTGCCGAAGGCGAAGGACCTGCGTCCCATCGTCGAGAAGCTGGTCACGGTCGCCAAGCGCGCCACCGACAAGACCAAGCTCGCCGCCCGCCGCCAGCTCATCGCCGAGATCGGCGACGAGAAGTCGGCCGCCAAGGTGCTCGACGTGCTGGCGCCGCGCTACGCCAACCGCAGCGGGGGTTATATCCGCGTGCTGAAGGCCGGCAACCGCATCGGCGACAACGCGCCGATGGCGATCATCGAGTTCGTCGAGCGCGACGTCACCGCCAAGGGCAAGGACTCCGGCCCGGTGGAAGTCCGCGAGGACGCCGAAGCCTGATCTCTGGCCAGGCGACGAGTCAGCAAAAGGGCGGCTCTCGGGCCGCCCTTTTCGTTTGGACGCCTGCCGCCACTCGACTTGCAGGCTGCCGGAGCGCCGCGCCATATGGGACGCCATGGTCTATACTGTTCAACATCCGCAGGACTGCCCATGTCGAACCTGAGAGCCTTCATTGCAGCCGCTATTGTCGCCGCTGCGCCTGCATTCGCCCAGGACGCCGCGTCGCCGCCGTCCCCGCCCGAGAGCGCCGCCCAGCTCAATGCGACCTTTGCGCCGGTGGTGAAGCGCGTCGCGCCGGCGGTCGTCAACGTCTATGCCAAGAAGGTGGTGCGGAACCCCTATGCCGGCGATCCTTTCTATGAGGAGTTCTACGGGCCGCAACTGGACCGCACGCAGAACGCGCTCGGCTCGGGCGTCATCGTCGAGGCCGACGGCCTCATCGTCACCAACAACCACGTCATCGACGGGGCCGACGAACTGATCGTCGTGCTCGCCGACCGCCGCGAGTTCGAGGCGACGGTGCAGCTCGCCGATCCGCGCACCGACATCGCCCTGCTGCGGATCGACACCAAGGGCGAGCAATTGCCGACCGTGCCGTTCCGCGATTCCGACAGCGCCGAGGTCGGCGACCTCGTGCTCGCCATCGGCAATCCGTTCGGCGTCGGGCAGACGGTGACGCTAGGCATCGTGTCGGCGGTGGCGCGCACCAATGCCGGCATCTCGGACTATCAGTCCTTCATCCAGACCGACGCCGCCATCAATCCTGGCAATTCGGGCGGCGCGCTCATCACCTCCGATGGCGCGCTGATCGGCATCAACACGGCGATCTTCTCGCGCTCGGGCGGGTCGATCGGCATCGGCTTCGCGATCCCGTCGAACATGGTGCGCGCGACCATCGACGGGGCGGGGACAGGCGGCAAGATCGCCCGCGCCTGGCTGGGGGCGGAGACGCAGACCTTGACCCAGGACATCGCCGCCTCGCTCGGCCTCGACCGGCCTCAGGGCGTCATCGTCCGCACGGTGTTCCCCGGCGGTCCGGCCGACGGCGCGGGCCTCGCCACTGGCGATGTCGTCATGAAGATCGACGGCTTCGAGGTGAACGATCCCCAGGCTGTGCGCTACCGCATCGCCACCGCGGGGATCGGCAAGGTGGCGAAGCTCGAAGGCCTGCGCGACGGTCAGTGGACGGCCTGGAACGTCATGCTCGCCGCCCCGCCGGACGGCGACCGCACCACCATCGTCATCGAGGGCCGCAACCCGATGCAGGGTGCGACGGTCGCCAGTCTCTCGCCCGCCTATGCCGACGAGCTGGGGCTCTCCGACATGACGGGCGTCGTCGTGCTGGGGGCCGACCGGCGCTCGCTCGCCCGGCGCTACGGCTTCCGCCCCGGCGACATCATCGTGCGCGTCAACGATACCGCCATCACCGATGTCGCCGCTCTGAGGGAGGCGCTCGACGCCGGCAGCCGCGCCGGCTGGCGCATCGAGGTGAAACGCGGGGCCGAAGTGCTGACGCTGGAGGTCGCGCGCTAGTGAGCGATCTCTTCGCCGCCGCCGGCTTCGAGGACGACGCGCCGCGCCCGCTGGCCGACCGGCTGCGGCCGACAGCGCTGTCCGAGGTCATCGGCCAGGATCATCTGCTCGGCCCAGGCGGCCCCATCGGCCGCATGGCGGCCAGCCATCGCATCAGCTCGATGATCCTCTGGGGGCCGCCCGGCACCGGCAAGACCACCATCGCGCGCCTGCTCGCCAGGGCGACGAGCCTGGAGTTCGTCCAGATCAGCGCGATCTTCTCGGGCGTCGCGGATCTGAAGAAGGTGTTCGAGGCGGCGCGGGCGCGGCGCCGGGCGGGGCAGGGGACGCTGCTCTTCGTCGACGAGATCCACCGCTTCAACCGTTCGCAGCAGGATGCCTTCCTGCCGGTGATGGAGGACGGCACCATCGTCCTCATCGGCGCGACGACCGAAAACCCCAGCTTCGAGCTGAACGCCGCGTTGCTCTCGCGCTGCCAGGTCCTGGTGCTGAAGCGGCTGGACGAGGCGGGGCTGGAGGCGATCCTCGCCCGCGCCGAGACGGTCACGGGCGGCGCGCTGCCGCTCGAACCCGCGGCCCGCGAGGCGCTGATCGCCATGGCGGACGGCGACGGACGCTATCTTCTCAATCTCGCCGAAGCGCTGCTGGCGCTTGACGCGACCGCGCCGCTCACCCCGGCCGGCCTCGCCGAGATCGTCCAGAAGCGCGCCCCCGTCTACGACAAGGACCGCGAGGAGCACTACAATCTCATCTCGGCACTGCACAAGGCGGTGCGCGGCTCCGACCCCGACGCCGCGCTCTACTGGCTGGCGCGCATGCTGGCGGGGGGCGAGCAGCCGCTTTTCCTCATCCGCCGCATCGTGCGCATGGCGGTTGAGGATATCGGCCTCGCCGATCCTCAGGCCCTCACGGTCGCGATTGCCGCAAAGGACACCTACGACTTCCTCGGCAGCCCTGAGGGCGAGCTCGCCATCGCCGAGGCGCTCGTCTATTGCGCCACCGCGCCGAAATCGAACGCGCTCTACAAGGGCTTCGGCGCGGCCCGGACGGCGGCGAAGGCGACCGGCTCGCTGATGCCGCCCCGGCACATCCTCAACGCGCCGACGAAACTGATGAAGTCCGAAGGCTACGGCGCGGGCTATATGTACGACCACGACGCCGAGGAGGGCTTTTCCGGCCAGAATTACTTCCCCGATGGGATGGAACGGCCGGTCTATTATGTCCCGAAGGAAACCGGCTTCGAACGCGAGATCGCCAAGCGGATGGCCTATTGGTCGAAGTTGCGGGCGAAGCGGAACACTGCAGAGGAATAGCCATGTCGCTGCATGCGCCGACGGTTGAACAGCAGGCACTGATCGATCGGATTTCGGCGCTGCTGCGTGACGAGCCGCGTGTCGGCGCTGCGTGGCTATCGGGCAGCCTCGGCAAGGGGCAGGGCGATGCGTTCAGCGATGTCGACTTTCTCGCCGCAGTCCCCGATGGCGCCGCCGCAGCCGTATCTGCCGATCTTGCACAGCGGCTGTCGTCGGTCACGACGCCCGTTCTCGTGAACAACCTGTTCGGCGGCCGCGTGCTCAATGTCATCACAGAGGACTGGCAGCGCTTCGACATCAGTTTCACAGAAGACAGGGAACTCGTGTTTCACGACGCAAATGGTCTGAAGCAGCTGTTCAACCGCATTGATCGCCACCCGCCGGCCCAGCCGGAACGGCGCTATCGCACATCGCCGGAAACGCTACGCAAGCTTGTCGAGGAATTCATACGGGTATGCGGCCTGACGCCGGTGGCTGTCGGCCGGCGCGAGTATCTGCTGATGCTCGCCGGTGCTCAGTTGCTGCGACAGATGACCGTGGACCTGATGCTGGAAGAGAACGGCATCAGCCCGGCGGCTCGCGGCGGCGCCTTGCACAGAAATCCCTTCCTCAGCGACGAGCAGCGCGCCGCACTTGAAGGCGCGCCGCCGCTCGTCGCCACACAGGGCAGCGCGATCGAGGCGCATCTCTACCTCGCCGCGGTCTTTCTACCCCGCGCCCGCAGGCTGGCGAACGAGATCGGCATGGAATGGCCAACCGCGTTCGAAGGCGCGACCCGGCGGCACTTGAAGATGGCATTGGGTATCGACTTGCCGTGAGCGACCGGGGAACGGTCCAGAAAGCGACAAGGCCGGGATCGCTCCCGGCCTTTTGCTTTGGTGCGTCTGCGCGGCTCAGTGCCGCGACAGTTCCGCCCGGCCGACGACCATGTGATGGACCTCGTCCGGCCCGTCCGCGAAGCGCAGATGGCGCATGTTGGTGTACATCTTGGCGAGCGGCGTCCATTCCGAGATGCCCGTGGCGCCATGGATCTGCATCGCCTGGTCGATGATCTCGCAGACCCGCTCCGGCACCATCGCCTTGACCATGCTGACCCAGATGCGCGCTTCGCGATTGCCGAGCACGTCCATGGCGCGGGCCGCCTTCAGAACCATCAGGCGCATCGCCTCGATGTCGATGCGGGCGCGCGAGATGACTTCCAGGTTCTTGCCCAGCTGGGCGAGCGGCTTGCCGAAGGCGACACGCGTCGTCGCCCGCTTCACCATCAGATCCAGCGCCTTCTCGGCCTGGCCGATCGAGCGCATGCAGTGATGGATGCGGCCCGGCCCGAGGCGGACCTGCGAGATTTCGAAGCCGCGCCCTTCGCCCAGCAGCATGTTCTCCTTGGGCACGCGCACATCGTTGAACCGCAGATGCATGTGACCCTGCGGCGCATGGTCCTCGCCGAAGACGTGCATGGGGCCGACGATCTCGACGCCGGGCGCATCCATCGGCACCAGGATCTGCGACTGCTGGAACTGCGGCGGCGCGTTGGGGCTGGTCTTGACCATGACGATCATGATCTTGCAGCGCGGGTCGCCGGCGCCGGAGATGTAGTATTTCTCGCCGTTGATCACCCACTGGTCGCCGACCAGTTCGGCGCGCGTGGCGATGTTCTTGGCGTCGGACGAGGCGACGCCCGGCTCGGTCATCGCATAGGCCGAACGGATCTCGCCGTTGAGCAGCGGCTTCAGCCAGCGTTCCTTCTGCTCGTGGGTGCCGACACGTTCCAGCACCTCCATGTTGCCGGTGTCGGGAGCCGAGCAGTTGAGGCTTTCCGAAGCCAGAGCCTGCTTGCCCAGTTCGACCGCGATATAGGCGTAGTCGAGATTGGTGAGGCCGCGGCCGATCTCGGACTCGGGCAGGAAGAAGTTCCACAGGCCCGATGCCTTGGCCTTGTTCTTCGCGCCTTCCAGCAGTTCCAGCTGCCGGGGATGCCAGCTCCAGCGGTTCGTGCGCTTCTGCTCCTCGCCCAGGCGATAGAACTCCTCGGCGATTGGCTCGACGTTCTCTGCGATGTGCTTCTTCACGGCGTCGAACAGGGGCTGCGACTCCTTCGACATGCGCAGGTCGTTCAGTTCCGCCTCCTGTTCGGGGGTGACTTCGAAGGCGTGTTTGGCTGCCGCGCTCATGGATTTTCTCTCCCTGTTTTCCGTGGGCCATTCACAGCATGCCGGGGTCGGCACTTCAACGCGGAGGAGTTTCCGGACGCGTCAAGCAGGGCGGCGCATCCGGCTTCCCAAGGCGGCGAAAATCCGTCTTCATGCCGCCCGCAAACATTGGCTGCCAAGGGGAAACGCCCATGAAGACACGCATCACAGAACTATTCGGCATTCAGCACCCGATCATCCAGGGCGGGATGCACTATGTCGGTTTCGCCGAGATGGCGGCGGCGGTCTCGAACGCCGGCGGATTGGGTATCATCACCGGGCTGACGCAGGGAACGCCCGAGAACCTCTCGAAGGAAATCGCCCGTTGCCGCGAGATGACCGACAAGCCCTTCGGCGTGAACCTCACCTTCCTGCCATCCGTCACGCCGCCCGACTATCCCGGCTTCGTCGAGGCGATCGTGAAGAGCGGCGTGAAGGCCGTCGAGACCGCCGGCAACAATCCGCAGAAATACCTGCCGGCGCTGAAGGAAGCTGGCATCAAGGTGATCCACAAATGCACCTCGGTCCGCCACTCGGGGGAGGCCGAGGCGATCGGCTGCGACGCGGTCAGCGTCGACGGCTTCGAGTGCGGCGGCCATCCGGGCGAGGATGACGTGCCGAACTTCATCCTGCTCCCCCGCGCGGCGGAGGAGCTGAAGATTCCCTTCGTCGCCTCCGGCGGCATGGCCGACGGGCGCAGCCTCGTCGCGGCGCTGTCGCTTGGCGCCGAGGGCATCAACATGGGCACGCGCTTCATCGCCACCAAGGACGCGCCGGTCCATCAGAATGTGAAGGACGCGCTGGTGCGGGCGAGCGAGCTGGACACCCGCCTCATCATGCGCCCGTTGCGCAATACAGAGCGGGTGCTGAACAATGCCGCCGTCGAGCGCCTCATCGCCAAGGAGCGCGAGATGGGCGACAAGCTGTCGTTCGCCGACATCGCCGCCGAGGTCGCGGGCGTCTACCCGAAGATCCTGAGGGACGGCGACATGGACGCCGGCGGCTGGAGCTGCGGCATGGTCGCCGGCCTCATCCACGACATCCCGACGGTCAAGGAACTGATCGACCGCATCATGGCGGAGGCGGAAACGATCATCGCCAAGCGCCTGGAAGGCTTCCTCGCCGCCTGATCGCGGGCGGCGGACGGGACCGGCTGGCGGGGGGCGCCGCCCCCCCCCCCGTTTTCGGCCCCCCCCCGCCCTTAACAGCCCCGCCCCCCCCCTCCCCGCGCGGCCCCT
>OEIV010000876.1_pt1 | contig 15213 bp, 12 predicted proteins | sample 1539231 | NCBI WGS metagenome assembly OEIV01 (sample SAMN03794762, study PRJEB22550) | activated sludge metagenome | feature: wastewater treatment plant; material: activated sludge; isolation source: Wastewater treatment plant of a petroleum refinery complex | place: Argentina: Buenos Aires ...
GGCTTTGCGCAGCGCCATCTTCTCGATGACGATGCCGGTATAGGCGTCGTCCACATCGACGAAGACCTCTTCCATCGGCTCAAGCCGTTCGCCGGTCGCCTCGTCGGTGCGGAAGAGCACGCGCGGACGCGAGATCGACAATTCGAAGCCCTCGCGGCGCATCGACTCGATCAGCACGCCGAGCTGGAGTTCGCCGCGGCCCGAGACCTCGAAGGTATCCTTGGACTCGCTTTCCTTGACCTTGATGGCGACGTTGCCCTCGGCCTCGCGGAACAGCCGCTCGCGGATGACGCGGCTCTGCACCTTGTCGCCCTCGCGCCCGGCGAGCGGCGAATCGTTGACGCCGACCTGGATCGAGATGGTGGGCGGGTCGACCGGGATGGCGTGCAGCGCCTCCTCGACGGTCAGGTCGCACAGCGTGTCGGCGACGGTGGCCGTCGTCAGGCCGGCGATCGAGATGATGTCGCCCGCCTCGGCGCGCTCGATGGGCGTGCGCGACAGGCCGCGGAAGGCCAGCAGCTTGGTGACGCGGGCCTTTTCGACGAGTTCGCTCGCGTTGTTGAGCGCCTTGATGTTGCGGTTGGTGGTCACGACGCCGCTCTCGATGCGGCCGGTCAGGATGCGCCCGAGATAGGGGTCGGCCTGGATGGTCGTGACCAGCATCTTGAAGGGATGGTCCTCGGTCCCGAGCGCAGCGACCTTCGGCGCCGGCACATAGGAGACGATCTTCTCGAAGAGCGGCGTCAGGCTGGTGCGCTCGTCCTTCAGATCGTTCACCGCCCAGCCGTTGCGGCCCGACGCATAGAGCACGGGGAAGTCGAGCTGGTCGTCGGCGGCTTCGAGCGCCAGGAAGAGGTCGAAGATCTCCTCCAGCACTTCCTCGTGGCGGGCGGCCTGGCGGTCCATCTTGTTTATGACGACGAAGGGCTTTGGGCCGGGCTTCACCGCCTTGGAGAGCACGAACTTTGTTTTGGGCATTACGCTCTCGGCGGCATCGACCAGCAGGCAGACGCCGTCGACCATCGAGAGAATGCGCTCCACCTCGCCGCCGAAATCGGCGTGGCCGGGGGTATCGACGATGTTGATGCGCAGCCCGTTCCACTCCACACTCGTCGCCTTGGCGAGAATGGTGATGCCGCGCTCGCGCTCCTGATCGTTGGAGTCCATCGCGCGTTCCTGAACCTGCTGGTTCTCGCGGAACGTGCCCGACTGCTTGAGAAGCTGGTCCACCAGGGTCGTCTTGCCGTGGTCGACATGCGCGATGATCGCGATATTGCGGAGTTCCATAAGGCTCGCTCGGTTTAGCAAAGGCCAAAACGCGCGCTTTTCGCGAAGCGCGCCCCGGGGCCCGATTGTTGCCGGAATTGGCCGGGCTTATATGTCGTTGCACTGCAACAGGCAAGGCGAGGATGGCTGGAGCGCAAGGGGCGAAGATCGATCGGAGGCGCCGTCTCGGGGCCATGCTGGCGGCCGTGCTGCTGGGCGGCGGCGCGGTCATGGCGGCCGAAACGCCCCTGAAACTGGCCGAACGGGGGGTGCCGGTGGTCGATCTGGCGATCAACGGCAAGGGGCCGTTCGCCATGGTGCTCGATACCGGCGCGGGTCTCACCACGGTCACGACGGCGCTCAAGGACGAACTCGGCCTGCTGAAGGTCGGCCGCATGGCCCAGCCGGTCCAGCTGGCGGGCGGCGCCCAGACGGTCGACATCTATACGCTCGGCTTCGTGATGCTGGCCGGCGAGCCCGCCCCCGCCCCCATCACCGTCATCCTCGATGCGCCGCTGCGGCGGGTGCGCGAGGCGCGCGGCATTCTGGGCATGAATGTCCTGTCGCGGTTTGCGGTCGAGATCGACCAGCCCGGCCGGCGACTCTCCCTGCATCCGGCCGGAACGGCGCCGGCGCGCGGCGCGGACTGGTCGCTGGCGCCGATGGCGCGACGGGCGGACTTCTTCATCGTCGTCGAGGCCGAGATCGACGGCGTCGCGGCCCGAGCGATGGTCGATACCGGCGCGAACGAGACGATCCTGAACGCCGCCCTGGCCGAGGCTCTCGGCATCACGCCAGGCGCACCGGGCGTCGGCCGCGCCGGATCCGGGATCGGCGGGGTTCCATCGCTGACGGGGCGCGTCGCGGCGCTATCGGTGGCCGGCGCGACCTGGCGCGATCTGGATGTGCAGGCGGCCGATCTGCCGCTTTTCGCCGCGCTCGGGCTGGATGACGGCCCGGCGCTGGTTCTCGGCAACGACGCGCTGAAGCTGGTGCGCCTGCACATCGACTATGCGGGCGACCGGCTCTATCTGACGCGGCCGCCGGCCGAACCGATGGTCGGCGCCGGACGCTAAGGGCGCATCCGTCGCGGCCATTGCCGCTTGGCGTCGCCAGCGCCGGTGCGCAAGCTGCCTCGCGCGATTCGCTTCAGGGGAAGCGGGCCGGGCGGGGGATGGCACCATGTCGGACGAAACCGCAACGCAGATCGTCGCCGCGTACGGCGCGTGGGCGTCGCCCGTCACTGTCGACGACGCGGTCGGTGCATCGCGGGCCGTCACCGACGTCGAGATCGACAACGGCGCGTTGTGGTTCGGCGAGGCGCGACCCGACAAGGGCGGTCAGACCCAGATCATCCGCCTGCGCCCGGACGGCGCCGTCGAGGAGGTCCTGCCGCCCGATCTCAGCGCCCGGTCGCGCGTCCACGAATATGGCGGCGGGGCGCTGCTGCCGGACAAGGGCCACGTCTATTTCGTCAACGATCGCGACCAGCGCATCTGGCAGGACCGGCCCGGCGGCAAGCCGCAGCCGCTGACCCCTGAAGGTCCGTGGCGCTATGCCGACATGGCCGCCGATCCGGCGGGCGGGCGGCTGGTGGCGGTGCGTGAGGATCATTCAGGCGGCGGCGAGGCGCGGAACGAGCTCGTGGCGATCGATCTCGCCGACGGCACGGTCACGCCGCTGTGGCAAGGCAGCGACTTCGTCGCCGCGCCGCGCTTCTCGCGCGATGGCGGCCGGCTGGCGTGGATCGCCTGGGACCACCCCAACATGCCGTGGGACGCGACGTCGCTGCATGTCGCCTCGTGCGGCGCGGGCGGCGGGCTGGAAAACGTCTACACGATCGCCGCGGCGCGCGACGGCTACGCCGTGATGCAGCCGTGCTGGAGCGAGGACGGGACGCTCTACTTTCTCAGCGACGAGCCAGGCGACTGGAGCCTCTTTCGCTGGCGCGGCGGGGCAGCGGAACTGGTCGCCCATCTCGACGGCGAGATCGGCGGTCCCGCCTGGAATTTCGGGTCCCGCGCCTTTGCGCTGATCGACGACCGCCTTGCCGTCGCAGCGCTGACGCGCAGCGGCGTCGATACGCTGGTGACGATCGACCTCGTCACCGGCACGGCGCGGCCGCTCGCCTCGCCGTTCACGGCGATCATGCAGCGGGTTCTCGCCGACGGCCGCTCGGCCATCGTGCTCGCCGCCTCGGCCGAGGAGGGCTTCGCGCTGCACCGGGTGCCGCTGGAGGGGGGCGGGCCGGCGCTCGTCCATCGCCCGGCAGGCGCCGACATCCCGCCCGGCTTCGCCGCGCACCCGCATGCGCTCTCGTTCGCAACCACCGACGGCGCGACGGCACACGCCTTCTACTATCCGCCGCTCAATCCCGGCTTCACCGCGCCGCCGGGCGCGCATCCGCCGCTGATCGTCACCGCCCATGGCGGCCCGACGGCCGGGGCCAAGCCCTCGCTCACGGCCTGGCGGACCTACTGGACGTCGCGCGGCTTCGCTATCCTCGACGTCAACTACCGCGGCTCGACGGGTTTCGGACGCGCCTATCGCAAGGCGCTGGACGGCCGCTGGGGCGAGGCCGACATCGCCGATGTCGTCGCCGGCGCGCGCTATTGCGCCGCGAACGGGCTGGCGGACCCGGGACGCATGGCGATCTATGGCGGCAGCGCGGGCGGCTATGTCGTGCTCGCGGCGCTCGCCTTCCACCCGGAGGTCTTCGCGGCCGGGGTCAACCTCTTCGGTATTTCCGATCTTGAGGCGCTGGCGCACGACACGCACAAGTTCGAGGCGCACTACACCGACACGCTGATCGGGCCGCTGCCGCAGGCCAAGGACGTCTATCGTGCGCGCTCGCCGCTCTATGCCGCCGACCGGATCCGCGCGCCGCTGCTGACCTTGCAGGGGCTCGACGACAAGGCGGCACCGCCCTCGCAGAGCCAGGCGATCTACGATGCTGGGAGGGCCACGGGGGTCGCCACCGCCTATATCCCCTTCGAGGGCGAGGGCCACGGCTTCCGCAAGGCCGAGAACCAGCGGCGCACGCTGACCGCGACGCACTTCTTCCTGGCGCGGGTGTTCGGCCTTCAGCCGCCCGATGCGCTGGAACCGGTGGCGATCGACAATCTCTAGCGCCTTCGCGGGCATCGCTCGCTCGAGGAACCGCTCTCCGCCTTTTCGGGCGACGCCCTAGAGGGCGATCTCCACCCGCACCACGGTCGCATCGCCCGGCTCGCTGCGGGCGGTGAAGCCGAGATCCCGCGCGAGCCTCAGCATCCCGCTGTTCTCGGCGAGGACCAGGCCGAAAACGGTCTTGAGGTGCTGCGAACGGGCGTAGTCGAGGATGCGCTCCATCAGCAGCCGCCCCAGGCCTCGGCCCTGCATGTCGCTGCGCACCGTGATGGCGAACTCGCCGCTGTCGCCGCGCGTCTCGCGGTGCAGGCGCACCACGGCCAGCATGTTCTCGCCCTCCGCCGCGAAGAGCGCAAAGGCCATCTCGCGGTCGTAGTCGATCTGCGTCAGGCGCGCCGCCAACTCGTGGCTGAGCCCGCGCATGGGCTGAAAGAACCTCAGGCGCAAATCGTCGGCCGTCATGCGCTGGCCGAACTGGGTCAGTCCCGGCTCGTCTTCGGCGCGCAGCGGGCGCAAACGGTACTGGAGGCCGTCGCGCGCCGTCACTGTGGCGGCGAGTCTTGCGGGATAGGGCCGGATCGCGAACCGCGCGTCGGGATCTGCGGCCGCCGGGGCGAGAGTGCCCGATATCGCCTCGATGGGGGCGAGCGGCCGGCCATCGGCGGTCACCAGACCGTCAATCGTCAGAGACTCGATCGAGGGCGCGCCGGCGACGAGGTCGCTGACACGCACCAGCAGCGCGGCGAGCGCATAGGTCGCGGCGTCATCGATGAGGCCCTCGGCCGCCGCGAGGCGGGCATGGCGCGACGCGGCGATGAAGGCCTGGGCGGTGGCCGCATTGAGCGGCGGCAGCGCCGCGGTCATCTCGCCGGCGATGCGCGCGAACGGTCCGCCGGGGCCGAAGAAAATCGCCGGGCCGAAATCGGGGTCGTTCTCGACCCATATGCGCCAGGGCAACATCCCGGCCGTCGTCTCGTCGGCGCGGCCGATCCACAGCGCACGGCGGATGGCGGCGGCGACGGCGACGTCGAACCCCGCCTCGCCGGCCGCCAGCACCCGGCGGGCGCGATGCTCGACCTCGGCAAGCAGCGGGGCTTCGAGCCCGGCGACGAATTCCGGCGTCGCGCTGCTGCGGACCGCCGCCCGGCGCATCGCCACAAGGGCGTTGAAGGCACGCACCGCCGCGGAGGGCGTGTCGAAGGAGGGAATGTGCAGGCGGCCGAGCGCGTCGCGCGCCTCGGCTTCGGCGACGCCGCCCGAGAACGAGGTCATCACGAAGGGACGGCGGCGCCCGGGCTTCAGCCGGGCGTCGTCGATGACGGCGGCGATCGCCTCGGCGACAGCCAGGGCCGGCGTTGTGCCGCTGGGGCCGAACACGGCGAGCACCGCATCGATGCCCTTGTCCTCGAACAATGCCTTCAGGGCATTGGCGAAGCGCTCGGGCGAGGCGTCGGGCAGGATGTCGACCGGATTGGTGCGCGGCCGGCCCGGCGGCATGACGGCGGCGAGCTTGGCGATCGTGTCGGGATGAAGGCGGGCGATTTCGCCATCGCCGCCGTCGAGCGCGATGCGGGCGAGGGCGCCCAGGCTCTCGCCGTTCGAGAGGATCGCAAGGCGGGCGCCAAGCGTCGGAGGCGTGTCAGACGGGAGGCGAACGGCCACCGCTTCCATCGCGGCGAAGAGATCTTCCAGTGTCCGGGCGCCCAGCGCGCCGGCGCGGCGCAAGGCCGCCGCGAAAACCGCCTCGCGGGCGGGGGGCATCGCCTCGTGGGAGGCGCGCAGCACGATCAGCGGCTTCAGCCGCGCCGCCTGCCGCGCCGCAGACAGGAAGCGCCGTGTCTCGGGCAGGCGCTCCATGAAGACGACGATCAGGCGGGTGCGGGCATCGGCGGCAAACCAGTCGATCGCATCGGCGAAATCGACGTCGATCATGTCGCCGGCCGCGGCGATGCCGGAGAAACCGAGATGCTGCTGCGTCGCCCATTCGGTGACGGCCCCCGCCGCCATCGTCGCCTGACCGACAAAGGCGATGCCGCCGGTCGGCGCGCGCAGCGACGACATGGTGGCCCTGATGGCGGAGGAGAGCACGCCGAGCGCGTTCGGACCGACGATGCGCATGCCGCTCTGGCGTCCGATGGCACGAAGCTGGCGGCGCACCGCGTTCGCCCGCTCGACGCCGCGTTTCACGTCGGTGATGATGAGCGCGGCGCGCGCGCCCTTGGCGGCAAAGGCCTGCGCCGTTGCGACGACCGCTTCGGCCGGGGTGACGATGATCGCCAGGTCCGGCGCCTCGGGCAGGTTGCCGACTTCGCCATGGACCTCGAAGCCGGGAAGAGACGGGCGGCGAGGATTGACCGCATAGAGCCGCCCCTTGAATGTCTCGGCGACATTGCGCGTGATCTGCGCGCCGATCGATCCGGCGCGGTCCGTCGCCCCGGCAATGGCGACAGAGGCCGGCGCGAAGACGGCATCGAGATTGCGCGTGCTCATGGGGCGATCTAACCACAGATCGGCCCCGCAGCGCATCAGCGGCAGCGGGCGCCTACTGCCCGAATCCCATGACGACAGATCCCCTGACCTCGATCTCGACATCGTCGGAGAGCACCAGTTCGTAGGCATCCATGCCGAATGCCGTGCGGTCGATTTCGGCTCTCGCTTCCATGTGCCCGAGGCCGGTACCGGCCAAGTCGGGCAGCCGATAGCGGACGCGCAGCGTAACCGGCCGGGTGACGCCCCGCAGCGTCAGGTGTCCGGGGACGTTCAGCACGCCGGGCTCCTGAACGAGCGCGGTGAAGGAGGAGAAGTCCGCCATCGGATACCGCGCGACGTCGAAGAAGTCGGGACCCTTCAGGTCCTCGGTCCATGACTGACGCTCGGTCGTCAGGCTGGTCGCATCGATCATGACGACCGTGCGGGTCTCGCCGGGCGCCTCCTCGTCGATCGCCACCATCGCGATGAAGCGCGTGAAGGCGCCCTCGACTTCGGAGAGGCCGAGCACGTCGCAGCTGAAGCTCAGTTCGGCATTGTTGCCGTCGATGATGAAGATGCGCGGCGTGGAGTGGGCCGCCTGCGCCAGCGCGCAGGCGGCGATCGTCAGGGAAAGCACCGCTGCCGCTCTTGCCATCCCGGCACGCTAGTCCCTGGGGACCGCCGCCGCCAGCCGCCGGCGGAACTATTCGGCCGCTTCCAGATTGCGCGCCGGCAGCGAAATCTCGGCCGCCCGGTAACCTGGGTCGGCTTCCCACGGCTCGAGATCGGGGATCGCCAGATGGCCGATGAACTGGCGCGCCGCCTCGTCCCAGGTGAAGCGCAGTGCGTGGGCGCGGCAGAGGTCGCGCGGAACGGCGAGGGCGCGCCGGCAGGCGGCGCCGAGATCGTCGTCCATCACGCCGGCCAGCGAACCGGCCAGCACGTCGAGCGGGCCCTGAACGGGATAGGCGGCGACCGGCAGGCCGCTTGCCAGCGCCTCGAGCATGACAAGGCCAAACGTGTCGGTGCGGCTGGGGAAGACGAAGACGTCCGCGCTGGCGTAGGCGCGGGCGAGATCGGCGCCGAACTTCACGCCGAGGAAGATGGCGTTCGGGAACTTCGCTTTCAATTCGGCCGCCTGAGGACCGTCGCCGACGACCACTTTCGTGCCGGGCAGGTCGAGCCTGAGGAAGGCCTCGAGATTCTTCTCCACCGCCAGCCGCCCGACATTGAGCCAGACCGGGCGGGGCAGGTCATAGGCAGGCGGCTGCCCGGCAAGGGGCTCGAACAGCGCCAGATCGACGCCGCGGCTCCACACCCGGGCGTTGGAGAAGCCATAACCTTCCAGGCAGGCCTTCATGGTGGCCGTCGGCGCCATCACGTTGATCGCCGGGCGGTGGAAGCGCCTCAGCCAGGCCCAGACCCAGGATTTGGGCACCGGCAGGCGGGCGCTGACATAGTCGGGATAGCGGGTGTGGAAGGCCGTCGAGAAGCGCACACCGTGGCGCACGCAATAGCGCCGCGCGGCGTGGCCGAGCGGGCCTTCGGTCGCGATATGGATGGCGTCGGGCGCAAAGCTCTCGATAGTCCGGGCGACGGTGCGCCCGGCAAACAAGGCGAGGCGGATTTCCGGGTAGAATGGCATCGGCACGCTGCGGAACTGGTCCGGCGTGATCAGGCGGACCTCGTGGCCGTGAGCGCGCAGGGACGCAACGGTCGCCTCCAGCGTGCGGACCACGCCGTTGACCTGCGGCAGCCAGGCATCGCTGACGATCAGGATACGCTTGGGCGTGAGGGGCTGCGGAGCCATTGCGGCAGTTGCACTCTCCAATGCGCGCGCCCGTCTGGCGCCTCGCCGCAAGACGATCCACAGCGGCGTCTGAAGCTGCAGTCTAGACCAGAATGCGCCGACCTGCATCTGCGCCTCCACGAAATTGTCACATGGTTGCCAGGGCCCGGGCGGGCCGCTCCCGGACCAGGGTCTCGCCCGTCGCCGAGAGGATCGTCAGGGTGCCGTCCGGGGTTTCGACGAGCGCGGTGCAGCTCTCCACCCAGTCGCCGTCGTTGCAGTAGAGAATGCGGCCGATCCGGCGGATCGAGGCGTGGTGGATGTGGCCGCAGATCGCCCCGTCGAGGCCGCGCTGTTCGGCTTCGCGCGCCACCGCGTCCTCGAAACGGCCGATATATTCGACCGCATTCTTGACCGTGCGCTTCAGATAGGCGGCAAGCGACCAGTGCGGCAGACCCAGCCAGCGACGCACGTCGCAGACCCGCTCGCTGACCCACAAGGCGATGTCGTAGGCCCAGTCACCCAGATGGGCGAGCCACTTGGCGTAGCGCACGACGCCGTCGAAATAGTCGCCGTGCATCACCAGGAAGTCGCGGCCATCGGCAGTGCGGTGCACGGCCTCGAAACGGATATCCACCCCGGCGAGGTTCAGTCCGGCATAGGGCCTGAGCGCCTCGTCATGATTGCCGGGAATAAGGATGACGCGCGTGCCGTCCTGCGCCTTGCGCAGGATCTCCTGGATGACGGTGGTGTGGTCCGGCCGCCAGAACCAGGCTCGTTTCAGCCGCCAGCCATCGACGATGTCGCCGACCAGGTAGAGCGACTCGCAGGCATGGGAGCGCAGAAAGGCGGCGAGCGCCGAGGCCTTGCAGCCGCGCGTACCCAGATGAACGTCCGAGATAAAGATGGAACGGAGCCGCCGGACCGGTTCCGGGGCGCCCGACAAGTCAGGTTCCGGCGGCCGGAGCGCGAGGATGGTCCCGGTCCCCCCGCGTCGTGCCGGGGCCGAGAACTTGCGCAGCGCCGTTGCAATCATGCGACCCTCGCTGGAGCGATGGAGACGACCATCCCACCGGCGACGGGCGAGGCATTGTGGTCCGCCCCGGCTCAGCCACCACGGGGTGTATGCGCTCCCGGTGCGACGGCGCAGCGACCGGCGCATGAATCTTCAGCGACGACGCAGCCCTACGTTTACGTAAGCGGCTGCGTCAATTTGACCGAAAGCTGAGCGCGCGTTGTTGCTGCGCCGCACATTTTTATTATCTATCTGAAATCATTGATAAAAAAATGTATTCATCAACTGATGAAGAGACTTGACTTGGAGAGCGAGGATCCTTAAATGTTGCAGTGCGAGAGGCGCTCCGGCGCGCTCGCATGCCCTTCCTGGGCGTTTCCTCCCTAAACTAGGGCCGCTCCTCGGAGCGGCCCCTTTTCTTTCCAGGGTCTGCTTTCCCGGTGGCGGTCAGCCCGCGTCCGGCGGAACCCAGGCGACGAGGGCCTCTACGAAGCGCTCCAGCCGCTGGCGCAGGAGGTCGAAAGACGAGGGCCTCTTCTCGAGCCGCTCCTCGCCGAGATAGAGCGCCCGGTTGATCTCGATCTGCAGCGCATGGATGCCGCGGCCGGGCGCGCCGTAGCGCTCCGCCGTGTAGCCGCCGGCATAGGGATTGTTGCGCGCGACGGCGAAACCCAGCGCCCGCAATACCTGTTCGGCGTGGGCCGTCAGTCCTGGCGCGCAACTGGCACCGTAGCGGTCACCCAGAATGATGTCCGGCGCCGGTCCGCGCCCGGCCGCCGAGGCGGCCTGTGACGGCATGGAGTGACAGTCGATCAGGACACAAGCGCCGAAGCGCCGGCGGGTGTCGCCCACCAGGCCCGCAAGCGCTGCGTGATAAGGCGCATGCAGTCCGGCCAGCCTTCGCGTCGCTTCGGAGAGCGGCAGCTTGCGCAGGTAGATGTCGGTGCCGTCGCGCACCACGCGGGCGATGACCCCAAGGCCGGCATGAACGCGCGGCGAGCGCGTGTGCGGTGTCGAGGGCGGGGCCTCCAGGAACACCGCGGGATCCAGTTCGGCCGGATCGCGATTGGCATCGCAATAGGCCCTTGGAAAGAGCGCCAGCAACAGCGGCGCCCCAAGCGCGGGAACACCAGCGAAAAGCTCGTCGACATAGCAGTCCTCGGACCGGCGCAGGGTCAGCGGGTCGAGCCGCGTCGCGCAAAGCAGATCCTCGGGATAGTCGCGCCCGCTGTGCGGCGAGGCGAAGACGAACGGCACCCTCTGAGCGGCCGGCGCCCTGATTTCCAGCGGCGGACCTGCGAAGCCGGCAACCGGACCGGCGATTTCGGCAAGGACGTTCATGCACCGCACAAAACCACCGAGGCGCCCGGCGGGGCAAGGGCGTTCAACCCTCCCTTAAGCACCGATCGTCCACTTTACAGTCGAATCGCCGCCCCTGTAGGGTTCCGGCGCGCTGGCACATGACTGGCACACGAAGGGTCTCGATACCGCCCATGGCACGGATACTGCTCGCTGAAGACGACGAGTCGCTGCGCCGCTTCCTGGCCGCCGCACTCGGCAAGGCCGGTCACGAGGTCGCTCACTACGGCCAGGGCGACGAGGCGCTGGAAGCACTCAAGGGCTTCCGCTTCGATCTCCTCCTGACCGACATCGTCATGCCGGTCATGGACGGAATCGAACTGGCGCGCCTTGCGGCCCAGATCGATCCAGAAATGAAGATCATGTTCATTACGGGCTTCGCGGCCGTCGCCCTGAACCCGTCCAGCGGGGCGCCCAAACAGGCCAAGGTCCTGTCCAAGCCGTTCCACCTGAAGGATCTGGTCGGCGAGGTCGACCGGCTGATCGCCGCCTAGGGATCCTGGCCGAGCGCCAGGTTCAGGGTGCGCCGGTTCGCTGCCGGCTGGCCGACTCCCCCCTCGATCCATGCGCCGCCCGCCGGCGCGATCGCGCAGCCCGGCGAAGGTTCGGGCCGCGCCGCCTCGTCGGGGACGAAGACAAACCGCGCATCGTCCAGGGCGATCACTCCGGCATCCCCCTGCCAGGTGGCCGGGGTCACGGCGAGCGAGGCGACCGAGGTAGTCGGCGCACCCTGCAGCAGGCTGGCGCCGCCGAGCGACAGCAGTCCGACCAGCGTCATGTTGCGCGCTGCCGTCGTCCAGCCCCGGCGGGCGGCAAGCCAAGGCGCCGGCGTCACGGAGACAAGTCCGACTTCCTCCGGAAGGGAGGTGGCCACGGCACTGGCCACCGGTGCCAAGCGCGCCAGCCGATAGCCGACCTTTCGGATCGTCTCGATCTCGAAGGACGCGCCGCCGTCCGACCCCGCAAGGCGCCGAATTCGCCCGATCGCCCGGTTGATGGCGTCGTCGCCGATGGCCCGGCCGCCCCAGCACGAGGCGACCAATTCGTCCCGCGTGACGATAGCCCCATCGGCGCGGACGAGCGCCACCAGAACCTGCATGACGCGCGGTTCAAGCGTCTCGGCCCCTGCCGGCCCAGCCGCCAGACGGCGCGCCGGATCGATCGCAAAGCTCCCCAGCGCGAAGGACGGCGCGCGGGCCAGGACGACGGGAGCGGCTGCAGACGTCGTGTTCATCGGCACCTCACCGGTCCGCCGGCGTCTTCGGCGGCATTTCATCGGCTTGAAGTCCTGTCTCATCGGCTGAGCAGAACCTCCAATGACAACAGCGGACCACGAAGTCCGGACGAAACATAGACCTGGAGGACACGGCGATGATCACGAATCTGGCAAGCGTAGCGGCCGTCACGCTCTTGCTGACCGCGCCGGCGGCCGCGGAGGGATTCACGCTGCGCTTCGATCCGGCCACGGCTGCGACGCCCGAAGGGCGCGCGGCGGTGCTGTCGCGCATCGAGCGGGCCGCTCGGAATTCCTGCAGCACGACCGGCACGCGCTTGCGCGACGCCGCATGCGAAGCGGAATTCACCATGAGCGCTATCGACTCCATCAAGAGGCCTGAGGTGCAGGCCCAGTTGAGGCAGGACTATCTGGGAGCGGCCGGCCCGGAAGTCGCAGTCGTCGCAGCCCCTGACGACTGACGGACCGGCGGCCGGCGGCAACCCCGCCGGCCGCCGCCGCTGCGCATGCAAGATTGAGCGAGGAACCAAGTCAGGGCGCGGCGCCGGGCGGGCGAGGCGCGTCCAGCGCGGCGCAGAAGGGCGGGGGCTCCTGCGCCGCGCAAATATCGGGGCGCCTTCCGGTGGTTCGCCAGTAATCCATCAGCCCGAGCGACTGCATCAGCGGCTCGAACCGCCAATCGGCCCGCATCGCCGGCGTGAGCGGGCCGAAGAGGATGTGCGAGGCGCGCCGGCTCCCGCCAGCGTACTGGCCCTGGGTGATGCTGAACATCATCGGAGCGATTTCGACGCCCTCCTGGAGATAGATCGCCGACGCCGAGCGGAAGGCGGCATCGACATCGGCGAGGGCGGCTTGGACGAGCATGGCGTTCTGGGCGTAGCCGTAGCCTTCTTTCAACTGCTTGGAGACGGCGTCGAGCGCAGCGGCGATGTCGGCCGGGTCCCGCCACGCGAAGGCGATGGCGATGCGGCGATAGATTTCGAAGTCCTCGGCCGGCACGCCGGACGGCCAGAGCGCGCGGTCCTCGATGAGGGCGAGGGCCTGGCGCGGCCGCCCGCTTTCCAGAAAAGCCCAGAAGCGCGTGAAATAGACCGAGGTATTGCGCGGCCAGAGCCGGGCGGCCTCGTCGAGCACGGCGTCGGCCTCCTCGATCCGCCCGGCGGCCAGCAGCGTGCGGCCGAGAGCGCTGCGGGTCCGGGGCGTCGAGGGATCGGCTTCTACGGCCCGGCGCGCCATGACGGCGGCTTCCTGGAACTGGCCGGTGCTGCGCAGCAAGGCGGTGCGGGCGATGAGAATGCCGCGCTCGCCGGGGGCGGCGGCGAGGGCGTCGAGCTGAATCCTCTCGATCGCCGCGAGATCGTCGCCGACCTCCGACATGAGGGCCTTGACGACCTGCCCTTCGGGATCGGCAGGGTCGAGATCGAGGGCCCGCCGCCAGGCGGCGTCGGCACGGCGGATGATGCCCTCCTGGGCATCGACCGGGGTGAATTCCAGGCTGGCCAGATAGGCCATGGCGAGCGCCGACCAGCCGGGCGCGTAGTCCGGCGCTAGCTCAACCACCGATTGGAGAAGCGCGACGGCGTGGGCGGTTTCGTCGGCGGTGCCGGCCCGCGCCGCCTCGCGGGCGCGGCGGTAGTCGTCGAGAACCGCGGCAGGGGGCGCATCCGGCGCGGCCATCCAGAAGAGGCTGCCGCCGCCCAGAAGGGCTATCGCCAGCGCCGCGGCGGCCGGGGTCCACCAGCGCCGGCCGGCGCGGCGCGGAAGGGACGGCGATTGCATCCGGGGGGCGGGGAGCGGGGCGGGGGCGGGGGCGAGGGCGGCCGGCGGCGCGGCGCCGCCGGCAACGAGACGGTAGCCGACCTTGGTCACGGTCTCGACCGCGAAGGCCGCGCCGGCGCAGCGCTCGGCCAGCCGCCGCAGCCGGGCAATGACGCGGTTGATGGCGTCCTCGCTGACCACCCGCCCGTCCCAGCACGTCAAGGTCAGGTCGTCGCGGCCGACGACCTCGCCGCCGGCCCGGGCGAGGGCGACGAGCACCTGCATCACGCGCGGTTCGAGCACTTCGCGAAAGCCGCAGCCCGCGACCTCGCGCGTCGCGGGACGCACGGCGAGCGGTCCGAGATTGAAGGGCGCGGCATGGGCCAGAACGACCGGTGCGGCGGGCAGCGTTTCGCTCATGACGGCGATTGTCGGCGATCGCGGGCCGGATTCAACGGCGCGGCCGGTCAAAATCAGGTGTCGTCAGGCCTTCATCGGCGGTTCGTCAGGGCGAGGTCCTAACCGATCGGGCGGGATTCCGCCTTTCTCGGGCGCGGCGGAGCTGTCTCCGCCCTGAGCACCGGAGAACGCCCCATGAAGAGTCTCGTGATCGCCGCTACACTGCTTGCCGCCGCCGCGATGCTGCCGTCCGCCGCCGAAGCCGCCGACGGCCCGCGCCGGGTCGGCGATTCCTATATCGTGCGTTCGGGCGGCCTCGACCTTTCGACGTCGGCCGGGCGCGCCGCCTACACCGCGCTGGTCGCGGCGGCGGTCGACACGCAGTGCCGCAAGGTCAGCCCGCGCACGCGGCGCGAACGCTGCGCCGCCGAGGCGATGGAAGCCGCCATCGCCGCCTCGACCCCCGACGCCCGTATGGCCTTGCAGCTGGAGACCGGGCGGGGGTTCGAAACCGCCGCCGACTGAGCGCAGTCCCGGCCGGCTGACGCTCACCGAGGCGCTTGCAAGCTCGCGCCGGGGACAGTAGAAGCCTCCCCCTTACCCGCAGCCGGACGCCGAAAGGCGGCCGGTCTGCCTGGTCGGGCGGTTAGCTCAGCGGGAGAGCACTACGTTGACATCGTAGGGGTCACTGGTTCAATCCCAGTACCGCCCACCACTCTCCCCCTCAAATCCGTATGGCGAGACGTTCTCTCTGACGACGGGCAGGACCAGCCCGCCCTTATCTGGCGTTGTGAC
>OEIV010000877.1_pt1 | contig 15199 bp, 12 predicted proteins | sample 1539231 | NCBI WGS metagenome assembly OEIV01 (sample SAMN03794762, study PRJEB22550) | activated sludge metagenome | feature: wastewater treatment plant; material: activated sludge; isolation source: Wastewater treatment plant of a petroleum refinery complex | place: Argentina: Buenos Aires ...
TGACTGCAACTGGTGCAAACGGATGTACAGCAACTTCAACTGTTACGGTTACTGTAACAGGTCAATTGCCTATTACGGTTACAGCTACATCACCTGGTGTATGTCCTGGTGGATCAGATACATTAACAGCAACAGGAGCAACAAACTATACCTGGTTTCCTGGTAATTTAAACGGACCAACCGTTATTGTTACACCTGCTGCTACTACCCAATATACCGTAACTGGTACTAATGGTGGTGGATGTACAGGAAGTACTGTATTTACTGTGTATGTAAATGGTATTCAAACCTTAACGATTACTCTTTCAGGCGTGCCTTGTAATGATACACTTACTGCCGTAGCAACCGGAACTGGTGGTGGTGGTGGTGTACCGAATGGCGACAAATACTATATCACTGACGTAGTTCCTTGGGGCGCACCCAATAATGTAAATGAAATGAACGCCGTTTTTGGTGCAGGTAACTGGATTCAATCTAATTTCTCTGCAAATCCAGCTACAATCTTTGTTCCAGGTACTCAGTTTGTGTTTCTTGAAGGTGGTGATGGTAATGGTATTGGTTTAACGAATTATATGATTGCCAATGGTACCCTCATTGAAGGATGGGTAAATGCTGGTGGACGACTCTTTTTAAATGCCGCTCCTAATAATGGAGGTATTCAAAACTGGGGATTTGGCGGTGTTGTATTGAATTATCAAAATTTATTAGATTCAGGTTATGCCACCATACCAGGTCATCCGATTTTTGCTGGTCCTTATGTACCAGTACAAACAGCGTATGATGGTAATTGGTTTGGACATGCTGATGTGCAAAATGGAGGCACAGTTGTAATGGATTATCAAGGAGATGCAGTTCTAACTGAAATGACTTGGGGTTCAGGTTTAGTGATGTTTGGTGGTATGACTACTACAAACTGGCATACACCATTAACTGAAGCCGTTAATTTACGACAAAATATATTATTCTATGTTGCAGGGGCTCCTTTGCCAACACCACCTATTACGTATTCATGGCAACCTGGTGGTGGTGTAGGTCAAGTCATCGTACCTACGGTAACGGGTATCTATACTGTAACAGCCACAATTAATGGATGTACATCTACAGCTACAATTTTTGTTACTGTAAATACTCCTCCAGTAGTGGTAGCTACAGCAACCCCAGCTTCAACCTGCCCAGGTGGAAATGTAGTGTTGCAAGCTACGGGAGCTAATACTTATGTATGGCAACCAGGTGGTATGACAGGAGCAACGCAAAATTTGAATCCGCTTGTTACAACTACTTATACCATTACAGGTACTTCTGTAGCAGGTTGCACTAGCACAACCACTGTAACTGTAACTATTACAAATAACTTACCAGTTGTAGCAACAGCTACACCAAATCTGATTTGTGCAGGTGGCGTTTCTGCTTTAAGTGGTACTGGGGCTGTAAATTATGTTTGGCAGCCGGGAAATTTAAATGGGGCTAATCAAAATGTATCTCCTGCTGTAACCACAACATATACCGTAACTGGTTCAGATCCTAATGGATGTACAGGTGTAAATACAGTATTAGTTACTGTTACCCAACCACCTGTAGTAACCATAACCGCAAACCCAACAGGCTCAATTTGTATTGGTGATCCAGTAACCTTGACGGCAAATGGAGCACTTACATATGTATGGACAGGTGGTGTGGTCGATGGAGCACCATTCTACCCAGTAGCTAACGCTACCTATACCGTTACTGGTTCTAATAACAATGGATGTAATGCAACTTCTGTAATTACCATTACTACCATAACACCTCAGGCACCTAATGTAAATATTGTATCAAGCCCTGCACCAACGTATGTCGGTCAATTTGCAACAATATCAGCAATAGTACCTGCTTATATCCCTAACTATCAATTAAATTGGTATAGAAATAATGGATATTGGCAAACCACTATTGGACCTGCAAACTCAGTTTCGTATATACCAAATGCCATATCTGATTCTGTGTATGCTTACTTAGTAGCCGTTGGTTGTTATGATCCTGATAGCGTACGTTCAAATGGTATCGTACCACGAACATCTTTAAGCTTAAATGATGTAGACGCACCTGATGGATTTGTTATGTATCCTAACCCAAGTACCCATATCGTCAATATTGATGGTACCATTGCTGGTGATGAAATGATTCTAACCAACGTAATCGGTCAAACAATTTTACACAAGGTATTTAAAGACAGTAAAATTGAAACTATCAATATTGAAGCATTAGCTAACGGTATTTATTATGCTAAATTTGTTAGACAAGAAAAAAGTTGGGTTGTCAAGGTGAAAAAACAATAACAAAACCTCTTTAAATTTTAATATATAAGACCCTGGTAACATGTTATCAGGGTCTTTTTTCATTTAGAAAGAATCTATACCAATGTAAATGAATGAATAGTCCAATGCTTGTTTTAATAACAATCACCCAATAATTTTTAACTTATAGTAATTGGACGAAATATAATAATGACCCAAAAAAGGTATAAATAATGGGTTGGTTTCACATCATCGTATTTAATTTTTATTTCAATCAACAAAAACTGCAGGGAATCCTATAAATTAAAAAAGTTGCTAAAATATCTCATCAATAAAAAGAACATGAAATGCAATCCATAAAAATGGTTGAGAAAATTTTCAACTAAGAATAGCATGAATTTTTTTGAGCTGTAATCATTGTACAAATGCGTGTGTTTAAAACCTTTTAGGATTTATGAGATTTCGACTGCAAAGTGTGGGATGAGTGTACAGACGCAACTTTTGAATATTGTATGATGAATTTTTTTTTCAATATTAATAGCATATTCAATCATTCCGTTTGATGATAAGCTGTTAATATTCATTTAATATTTTGTCATTTTATACATCATGCACAGAAGGTGTATAAAAAAACTTTATTTTACCATAAATAAATATCATTTTTGTAGTTGATGGCAAAAATAATTTCAATAGCGAATCAAAAAGGAGGCGTCGGTAAAACGACGACGGCTATTAACCTAGCTTGTAGTTTAGCGGTACTCGATTATAAAACTTTACTCATCGACTGTGATCCTCAGGCGAATGCAACAACGGGAAATGGCTTTGACTTACGTAATGTGCAGTTTAGTGTATACGACTGTCTGGTTAATGATACCAATATCAGACAGGTAATATTGGAAACAGAAACCCCCAATTTACATTTGTTGCCTTCTGATTTAGATTTAGTGGGTGCTGAGATAGAGTTGATAAATCATCCATACAGAGAGCGTAAGTTGGCCCAAATATTAGAAGAAATTAAAAATGAGTATCAATTCATCATCATTGACTGCTCACCTTCTTTAGGTTTAATTACAGTTAACGCACTCACAGCTAGTGATAGTGTTATCATACCCGTACAATGCGAATACTTCGCTTTAGAAGGGCTTGGCAAACTACTAAACACGATTAAAATTGTACAAAATAAACTTAACAATAATCTCGAAATTGAAGGCATTTTAATGACTATGTATGATGGGCGATTAAGACTGTCAAACCAAGTAGTAGAAGAAGTAAAAAATCATTTTGAAGATAGCATATTTCAAACCATTATACACCGAAATACCCGATTAGGAGAAGCACCCAGTTTGGGTAAACCAGTATTGCTGTATGATGCTGATTCAACAGGTGCCATGAACTATTTGAATCTTGCCAAAGAAGTATTACAACGAAATGACCTGACTAAAATAAAAAATATTGATAAAATAATTGAAATAGAAGAAAATGAGTAATAAACCAAATACAAAAGCACAAATTGGCAAAGGTATAGGCGCCTTATTAGGCAATATCAAAGATGAAGTCAATTCATTTGGGAAAACATCATCATCGAATGATGTGCTTATAGGAAGTATTACTCGAATTCCATTAACAGCTATTGAAAGAAATCCACATCAACCTAGACGTACATTTGAAGAAATACCTTTAAATGAATTAGCAGAATCTATTAAGATACACGATATCATTCAACCTATAACAGTTGTAAAACTACCCAATAAAAAATTTCAAATAATATCAGGTGAGCGCAGATTTAAAGCGGCTAAAATAGCTGGATTAGAAGATATCCCTGCTTATGTAAGGGTTGCCAATGATCAGGAAATATTGGAAATGGGACTGATCGAAAATTTACAACGTGAAGACCTCAATGCAATAGAAATTGGACTTGCCTATAAAAGACTCATGAGTGAATGTAATTTAACCCAAGAGCAAGTGGCAGACCGTATGAAAAAAGAACGTAGTACAGTTACCAATTATATCAGACTTCTCAGGCTTCCACCTTCCATTCAAGTTTCTGTAAGAAATAAACAATTAAGCATGGGGCATGCCAGGGCTTTATTAGGATTGGAACATATTGAACAACAACTTTTTGCAGCAAAAGAAATTATCGATAAAGAACTTTCTGTTCGAAGTACTGAAGAACTTATTAAAAATATACTCCAAAATAAAAATAACACAAGTCCCTCTCCTAAAAAAACAGTAGCACTACCTGCAGCTTACAAAAAAATTGAAGATCAATTAGCTTCACATCTCTCTACGAATGTGAATCTGATTCGTAAAAAAAATGGGAAAGGAACAATCACTTTGGCATTTTATAACGACGGTGATTTGGAAAGGATATTGGACAAAATGAATATTGAATAGTTTTTTTTAAATTGAATACATATGTTTTTAAAGCAGGTAAAATGTTGCAAAACCTTGATTGCAACAATACTTTTTATTTTCTTAACGACAAGTGTAACTGCTCAACAAACAGATACTGATGACGATGACGAAGAAGTAGCTGCAACAACCAAATTAAAGCCTTTCCCTGATTCGATCTTTAAGTTTAATGTAAAGGTACCTGTTGCAAAAAGAGCAGGTTTGTTTTCAGCGTTATTGCCAGGTTTAGGACAAGTTTACAATAAGCAATATTGGAAATTAGGGGTAGTAGTTGCGGCAACAGGCGCTGTAACCGGGTTTATGATTTTCAATACCAAACAATACAATAAATATCAACAAGCCTACCTTGGTCGTATCGATACAGACCCCGCTACAACAGATACATTTACCAATTATCAAACGACAGATATCGACTTACTCAGAAAGACGTATCGAAAATATGTGGAATACACAGTCATTTCAGGCACCGTTTGCTATTTGATTAATATTTTAGATGCTTTTACTTCAGCACACTTAAAAACGTTTGATATGAGTAAAAATATCAGCTTTAAGGCAAGTCCGTATTATGATACGAGAAAACAATTTGGTATGAAAATTACAATCGCAAAAAAATAATTATTTATGAAAATTGCTTTGATAGGATATGGAAAAATGGGGAAGGCTATCGAAACGATCGCATTGGCTGAAGGTCATGAAATCGTATTGAAAATAAGTTCTACCAATCTGCATGATTTTACAAACGCCAATATTCAGCAAGCAGATGTATGTATTGAATTTTCAACGCCACATACCGCTTTTGAAAATATCAAAAAATGCCTGTTGGCTGGAGTTCCTACCATCAGTGGAAGTACAGCCTGGCTTCATCAATTAGAAGAAATATATACCATCTGTCGTGCACAGGATACAGCCTTTTTATACGCGAGTAATTTTAGTATTGGTGTAAATTTATTTTTTCAAATCAATGAATATGTTGCTCAATTGATGCAGTCTTATCATGAATATCATGTTAGTATGGAAGAAATACATCATACTGCTAAAAAAGATGCCCCCAGTGGTACAGCTGTTACTTTAGCAGAAGGTATTCTAAAGCACCATGCTGGTTTGGCTAAATGGGTGAATCAAACAACGGATAACCCGAATGAAATGGCCATTATTTCAAAAAGAATTGACCCCGCACCGGGTACACATACCATTTTTTACAATAGTCCCATAGATAGTATTGAAATCAAGCATACTGCACATTCCAGAATGGGATTTGCTTATGGAGCTCTCTTAGCAGCTAAATTCATTTGTGATAAAAAAGGTATTTATAGTATGAAAGATGTATTAGCTTAATTTAATTTAGTATTTTCAAATGCGAATGAATAACAATTAAGGTTTAAAATAAATTATCATGAGTCAGGATGTAAGTATCAATATCAAAATTTGTAACAGAAATTATAAAATAAAAGTAGCTGTTGAAAATGAACAAATCGTAAGGGATTCGATACATAAGATTGTCGAAAATATTGATAAATTTCATCAGCATTTCCCTGGTCGCGATGACCAGGATTATATGGCGATGACTTTGATTGATTTTATTACTTCAAGTAATAATAACTTAAGCCAGTCAAAAAATGACCAAGAAATCGTAAAAAAAATTGAACACATAAATCAATTATTAGACCAATGACAAATGCCGAAATTTCAGATGTATTTTCGTTATTAGCCAAGTTGATGGATATTCACAACGAAAATAGTTTTAGGGCAAAATCATATGCCAGTGCTGCATTTACCATCGATAAACTGAGTGTTTCATTGGCAGAAACACCCAAAGAACAAATACAATATTTAAAAGGCATTGGAGAAAGTAACGCAAAAAAAATTATTGAAATAGTAGAAACGGGCAAGCTTGAGCAACTGAATGAACTTTTAGCCAAAACACCAGAAGGGATACTGGCCCTTCTCAAAATAAAAGGGATTGGGCCAAAAAAAATTGCAGTAATATGGAATGAGTTAGGTATCGAATCGCCAGGTGAATTATTATATGCTTGCAACGAAAACAGACTTATACATTATAAAGGATTTGGCGATAAGTCACAACAAAGTATTAAAGAAGCTTTGCTATTTTATTTTAGTAATCAACAACGATATCTATATGCCCAGGTAGAGCCAGTCGAAATATTGATCACAGCTCAATTGCAACTGGTGTTAGGGCAACATAATATCGAACTTGTTGGTTCCTATGCCCGACAATGCGACATTATAGAAGAACTCGAATATGTGATACTAGGATCATTTGATTTTGTAAAATCTTCCATATTGAAAATTAAAGGCATGCAACTCAAGGAAGAAGCGACAGGTCGATTGCAATTATTGTATCAAGAAGCATTGCCGGTTTTTTTATATATTGTAGATGAAAACAATAGAGGGTCAATGACTTTTATCAAGAGTTGTAGTCCTGCGTTTCTGCATTTGTTTGAAAAAACGTATGATATTAATTTATCGTTAGATAATTTCAAAAGTGAATTGGATATTTTTAATAAAGCAGGCATTAAGCCTATGCCATTTTTTACCAGAGAATCGGAAGAAAATATTGCATTGTGGACAAATAGCAAACATCAATCAGTGATCACGGTCAACGATATAAAAGGGGTGATACATAATCATAGCGTGTGGAGTGATGGTAAAAATACCATTGCAGAAATGGCACAAGCTTGCATAGACAAAGGGTATGAATACTTAGTGATGAGTGACCATTCTGTTTCTTCTTTTTATGCCAATGGATTAGATGCCCTAAGAATTCAAAAACAACAAGAAGAAATCGACCAGTTGAATGAAAAATTATTCCCTTTCAAAATTTTTAAAAGTATAGAATGTGATATTCTGAATGATGGTAGGCTTGATTATAGCGATGAAATACTTGCAACCTTTGATTTGGTTATTGTATCTATTCATCAACACTTGAAAATGACTGAAGAGAAGGCCATGGAACGATTATTGGCAGCTATATCAAATCCATATACCACTATATTGGGGCATCTAACAGGAAGGTTGTTATTAAGTAGAAAAGAATATCCTGTAAACCATGAAATGATTATTCAGGCATGTAAAGAGCATCAGGTAGCCATTGAAATCAATGCTAACCCAAGAAGATTAGATGTCGATTGGCGATGGATTCAAGCCGCTATACAACAAGAAGTGTTTTTAAGTATCAACCCTGATGCGCACAGTATACAAGGGATTGACGATATCAGGTATGGAGTATTGTGTGCACAAAAAGCACTGTTAACACCTCAGTATAATGTTAGTTCTATGAGCTTACTTGATTTTGAAAAATTTATCAAGAAAAATAAATAAGAAAAAACGATCGCATTTATTCGGCGGCAAAATCCATTTTTACAGTGATGGTAGCTGTTTTGTTGATATTCGTGGTGTTGAATGCGCCCCCAAATGAGTAGTCTTCATTTTCATTTTGTCCCGTAATTTGAAAAACGCCCATCGTTGCTTTTCGTAAACTGCCAATTTTGGCGTAGGCATTTTTTGCAATGGTTTCAGCACGCTTACTGCCATCTTCTGAAGCTTTAGCCAATAAGCCTATTTTTAAATCACCCAATTTTGTATAATAATAATTTGGTGATGAAGAAGTAAGTTCCACCCCTTGTTGAATGAGTTCAGTAATTTCTCTTGAAATTTTATCAATTTTTACAAGATCTTTTGATTCAATGTTGACTGATTCAGAGAGTTTATATCCTTTAAAAACACTGCCTGTTTGTCTACCACTTTCGTCATAAGTATAATCAAATAGTTTTTCAGTACTGATAGAAGAAGTCGTCATTTCAGTTTTAGATAAACCTTTGCTTTGCAAATAATTCATAACTATGCCTTCATCTTTCTTTAAATCAGCATACGCTTCTTGCAAGTTAAAGGAAGCTCTTGAAAATGACCCAGACCAAACGCTTAAATCAGAAACAAAATTAGTATCGGCAGCACCTGTAACACTGATGATCTCAGTTTGTTTATGTTTGTAGTTATATGATTTTCCTAAAATGAAAACAGCTATTAACATAGCCACACAAACAATGACAATTGCGGTATATTTATTCATACATTGATTTTTTTAAATTCACATCTAAGGTAAGTCAAATTTGTAAGTATGCAACAAAACCTGAATATTTTTAACAAAGTAGTTTGAGCTCACAACAGATTGATACACCCTTAAAAAAAATGAGGCTATGTATATCATAACCTCATTTTTTTTATTCACAAATTCAAAGAAATGTACTTATACATACAATTTATTCTTTGATAAGCCTCCTTACGGTAGTCCCTTTGTCTGTGATTATTTTTACAATATAAAATCCTGCAGCCAATGATTTGGTATCAATTAAGGTAGTACTTTCTTTAACTCCGTTTAGTGTTTGCGACCATAATTTATTACCAGCGATATTTAATAATTGAATATCAACCTGTTCAACCGGACTTAAAAATTGCATACTGACATTTACATAATTGTTAGCAGGGTTAGGATATAATCCGATAATGCCTATTTCGTTATTGACAATGTCTTTGGTGCCTAGGGGTAATTCAGATTGTCCGCAAGGTGAGGTACTATCTAAACTTAAAGTAAGCAATTGACTGATGGCAATTTTTTGTACTATGATTAAATTTTTCAATACATCATCATAGGTATCGTTGTTTTGCATGATAGTACCGGGTTCAATATCGCCTTGATAAACCATATTTAAATCGGCTCCAGAAATAATTTCAGGTGTTGAAACAAAAGCTTCTTCAAAATGAGCTGTTTTGGATACATTCACAGGATATGGATTCCAGTTGGTGCCATTGTCTGGTGAAACAGCAACAAATATATCTCGATAATTTTGACCTTCAAACTGTGAGGCCCCATACCATGTAATATGTGATGGATCGTCTACTGTAGTATCATTGTCCATAATGGCAGTATAGGCAATTAGCACTTTTTGTGGTGTGCCACTTACAATACTAATACTTGGCATGGTAATCGTTCCGATTGAATTATAGACTGCTCCAGGTGAAGTAACATCTGAACCACCATACAAATTGCCAATACCAAATTGATTATCTCCATCGCAATCATGATAGATATTAAAAATATTATCAACTACTTTGAGACTGTCAAAGATTGAATTGTAATAAGCTAATGCAGTAGTATAAAAATAATTATAGCCTGTGTTTGCACCTGTTTTATAGATTCTTACAACGGGGAATGCAATATGTATATCTCCATTGGCATCCATTACCATCGATTGTGAGCCATCATTGCTTTCTAACGTATCTGGAATATTGTCGGCGTTTACATCCGTCATAGCTGCAGCTGCAAAGTCAAAATTGTTTAATGGCCAATCCCAAATAATCTTTTTAGTCCAGGTGGCGCCATTATCAACTGAGCTTAATAAAGTTAAATCTGTACCAATATCGCCCACTAATATCGCCACTTTATTGCCTTGTGCAGATACAGCATATGAATTGCCACCACCTCTATAATGACCAACACTATCAACCATTGGCAAAGGAATCATATTGTCGAGCCAGGTAGCACCATTGTCATTCGATCTTGAAAAAAAGTAGCCATTACGGATGCCATTGCTATGTATGTTTGAATCTAAAGGCGATGTAAGTATATATAACCAATTGCCAGAAGCTGCTGTATGTGGCCAGATGCCTTGGTTAGTAGCGTTGGTAGTCATTGGCGTGGTAGTCCATGTACCACCTGTTTTTTTATTCATTTGCAAGGCATTATTTCCATCATGGCAGATAGCTATTTCATTGCCAGCCCCGTCAAGGGTTAAGCTACTAAAACCAGTACGTAATGATTCAAGCCGTGCATTGGGCGCAGCTGACCAAGTGGTGCCATTATAGTGTGCATAACCAGTACCACGGTCAGCATAGGTTGAAGTTGCAGTTGGGGCAGCTTCGCTCGAAAATGTCCAAGTGACACTAACATTGTTTCCATTTGTTAAAATCCTGCGTTGCATAGACCCATTTGTTTGCAAATCATATTCTGTAAATCCAACTTTTTCCTTAGCCCCTAAAGTGGAGGGAAACACTTCGGTTACTTTTCTCACTTTTTTTGTCTGGTCTGTTAAACCCTGTGTGCTTCCTGCATCTTTAGCTACTTTAGGTGAAGAGTATCCAATTTTTATAGTGGGATTCACTTTTTGTTGTGCTTGTACATCAAGTAATGTTATACTGATAATACAAAATGATAATAATTTTTTCATATAGATAATTTTAAGTTCATAACAAAAATACTTTTTTTTTTATCATTTTAGCGTTACTTTTGAACAAAATAAAATTTATTAAACATTTATAAACATGAAAAAAACTACATTTTCTTTTCTCTCATTATTCCTATTTTTCATAGGAATCAGTAATTTACTTACTGCACAAAGCCGCCGATCTAGCTTTAGAGTGGATGCTCCAGCGGGTATTCAGGGTTATAAAATTACCTCTGAAATTGATAATACAGGTGCTTCTCCTTGGGGTACAAACATTAATGGTAAATGGGAAGGTATTCCTGTAGCTTTTGATCAAAACAATCCAACGGGATGTGCTGCCTTTACGCCTGGTTATTTTACTGGAAAATTTGCCTTGATTTATCGTGGTACATGTGAGTTTGGTGCAAAAGCACTTGCTGCACAAACAGCTGGCGCTACAGGTGTTATCATCGTTAATAACTTATTAGGTGTAGCTGGTATGGGTGCAGGTGCCAATGGTGCTTCTGTAACAATTCCTGTTATTATGGTTACTACTGAAGCAGGTGATGCTATCAAATCAGAATTATTAAACAATGTACCCGTTACAGTGTCTTTAACTTCATGGAGATATGATTCAATCGCAAATCCAATTGATATTGGATTTATGAATGATGGTCCTAATCATCCAGTTGCTAAAACTTTCCCTGCTAGTCAATGCAATGCCCAATTAGGTAATGTTGATGACTCATTTAGAGTGTTTGCTGGTGGTCGTTTTTACAACTTTAGTGTGGTAGATTTTGATACCATCAATTTACAAGGTAGATTAGATTACAAAAACACTTTCGTTGGAGGTACTTATGCTCCAATCGATTCTAATTTCATCACCTACTATTTCAATACACCAATCACTACTTTAGATTCTTTACTTTATCTAAAATTAGATACAATCAATGGTAATTTGGCTGGTTTTGATATGAATGATGCACCTAAAGGAATGTATAAAATGGAAAATACCGTATTGGCATTGCCATTTACAGAAACGGGTCTTTCTCAATTAAATAATCAATGGACTTATACTTATGCTATTACCGATTCAGTTTATTCAAAATGTGAATACGATTTTTCTAAAAATGCACCTGTTGCCAATTACTATGTAAATGTAGCAGCTACCAACAACTATCAGTGGGGACCTGTTTTCTATATCAGAAATGGTTCATACAAAGCTGTAAAAGCACAAGCTGTGATCATGAGAGATGTAATTGACGATTCTTTATTTGCTGGTCAGGATGTATTAATTACATTATACAAATGGGATGACTTAAATACAAATGGTGCTATTGATTATGCAACAGAAATTGAAGAAGTAGCGAATGCTTCTTATCCATTGACTGCAAACGATTTAGTACCAATTGGTGGTTTGCCAATTACAATGAATTTCAATAATTTACAAACACCTGGCTCACCTGTAATATTACAAGCGAATTCAAGATATTGGATGGCTATTGAATTAGGTAATACTAGAACATTTGCAATCGGTGCTGATTACTATGCTGATTATTCTGCTAACTTAGTAGGTGATATCAGTAGAGGTAATCCATTATATGATGTAACTGCAGGTACAATGTATGGTGGTGGTTTTGCAAATGGAGGTTCTCCTTCATTGGCTCTATTAATGTCAAAAGATCCAGAAGGATTGAATGATATCGCTCGTTTTGACGGAGAAGCTAAAGTTTATCCTAATCCAGTAGCTGATAAAGTAAACGTTTCTTTAAGCCTCAATAAATTATCAACCAAAGTTTCTTATGAAATCGTTGATATCACTGGCAAATCAATTGCGATGAGTACAAAATCAAATGTAAAAAATGATGTTTATACGTACAATACCAATAAACTTTCTAATGGTACTTACTTTGTAAATATTGTAACAGAATCAGGAAAAACACAATTGAAATTTGTGGTTGCTAAATAGTAAACACTCATTTTTCAAAATAAAAAGAGGTCCATTATGGGCCTCTTTTTTTTGTTTTTTATATTCACATCTTCGTGTACATTTGCAAATATGTCATGTGCAGGTAATATCGTAACTGAAGAAAAAATAAGGGTAAAAAAACCTGATTGGTTGAGGGTGAAATTGCCTATTGGTGAGAATTATAGACATGTACGAAGTTTAGTCAATGAAAATCAATTACATACTATTTGTGAAAGTGGCAACTGCCCTAATATGGGTGAATGCTGGGGAGCAGGTACAGCTACCTTTATGATTTTGGGCAATACCTGCACACGATCATGTGGTTTTTGTGCGGTAGCCACAGGTAAACCCGATCCTGTAGATTGGGATGAGCCACAGCGAGTAGCAGAAGCTATTTTTCTGATGAAAGTTAAACATGCTGTACTAACAAGTGTAGATAGGGATGAATTGAAAGATGGAGGAAGCATTATATGGGAAAATACAATCAAAGCAGTAAAGGCTTTGAACCCAAACACCACACTTGAAACCCTCATACCCGATTTTAAAGGCGAACGTGAACAAATACAACGTATTATACAAGCTGCCCCCGAAGTCGTGTCTCACAATATTGAAACTACGGAACGATTAACCCGAAAAGTTCGTATTCAAGCAAAATATCACAGAAGTATGCAGGTCATTCGACTGTTAAAAGAAGGGGGCATGCGCACTAAAAGCGGTATTATGCTGGGATTGGGCGAAAAAAAAGAAGAAGTGGTGCAAACCTTGCAGGATTTGTATGACAATGGTTGTGATGTAGTCACCATCGGACAATATTTACAACCAACAGCTAAGCATCTCCCCGTAGAACGATTTGTACATCCAGATGAGTTTGCTGAATTTCAGCAAATAGGCTACCAGATTGGTTTAGACCATGTAGAAAGTGGTCCATTGGTTCGTTCTTCTTATCATTCAGAAAAACATCTGTTTTCTGGAAAGACTTCAGTGTAATGCAATGCATACAACTATGTTTTATTTATGTGTATTTGGTAATAAAGGGGTAAATGCCGATTGTTATCATGAAATATATTTTTAGTTACATCATCAAATGGTCTAATCCTTATAGCAGATTGGTATTATGGACACTCAATTCATTTGTCTTGAATATGTTAGTCCTCTTTATATTATTTGCTATAAATGAATACTTCTATGTATTGAATTTGGCTAAGTAGCGTATGCTTATTCACACAGTATGGCAATTGATGCAAGGCGCAGGCAATGAATACCGATGAGACATTGGTAATCTGCAATGTCAATGAGCTCTGTTATTCTGTATGATAATACTGCGATTTGACTATAAAGAAGCTGATGCATTAATTTGTTCCACATTTATAGGCTGCAATACTTTTCAATATATTTACTTCATTTTCACTTTTATTAATTGAATGAAATAGTTTTTTCGAATCGAGTTTATTACATTTTTTTACGTTCATGAACAAGCGCAAAAATTTAAATTACTTTCATTTGTTGTAGCGAATCAATTCTAATAGCACAATATCCTTATATAGTTTTTTCTTTAGTTTTCATTTAATTTTATTTAAATAGCTTTAATTTTTATGTACAAAATTTCTTTTTTTTATACGTGTTTAATATATTTAATTTATAAATATATATTTAAATTTTTATATGACTTATTTATGGCATTTAATCAAAATAATGAAAAAATTTTTTGTTAATGCAAATTGTATTTCTTATTTTTACGATTCACAATAAATTTTTATATCGTATGAAAAAAACAATCTTATCCATCATTGCGTTTAGTGTATTGTCTATCGTGGCAGTCGCGCAAAACAAAACCAACTCAAGAACGACTGCAAACAGTCCTACTGAAGTAAGTGCTACACAAAAAAATGCAGCCAAAGAATGTAAAGAATTAGATAAACAATTGACGACTCTTTTCGGAGCTGATTATTCATTAACAGACCCTAAAGTTATCGCCCAGTTGCAAAAAAATATTGATGACAAAAATGCTTCTCCAGCAATCAGAAAATATTCTTTGTTTGTAGCATATGGTTCTGAATATACCCAGCATGTAAACAGAATCCAAACCAATAAATAATTTTTTTTAAAAACACGTGTTCGCCGAAAAACGTTTCAAAGAGTAGGCAAAAAAATTTAATAATATGAAAAAAATCTTCCAAACTTTCTTGATGCTTTGCATGATAACTTCAGTAGCTTTTGCCCAAAAAAGCAACTTAGGTTCACAAGCAAATAGCGAACAAGCCAAAAAGGAAACCATTAAAAGTTGTCCTGAATTGCAACAGCAATTAACAGCTCTTTATGGTGAAAAT
>OEIV010000879.1_pt1 | contig 15190 bp, 13 predicted proteins | sample 1539231 | NCBI WGS metagenome assembly OEIV01 (sample SAMN03794762, study PRJEB22550) | activated sludge metagenome | feature: wastewater treatment plant; material: activated sludge; isolation source: Wastewater treatment plant of a petroleum refinery complex | place: Argentina: Buenos Aires ...
ACCGTACATTGTTACCTGGAATCTGCAGGCGATAATATAAGAAAGCTGCGGATTAATTTGTAATTTGTATACTTACATGTAAAATTATGGCTACATCAAAACCATTTGTTTCATCATCACTGGCATATGAAACGCTGGAAGAAACGCTTGATATAAAACCCAAAGGGGAGGAGTTATGTATCGGTATTCCCAAAGAAACATCATTCAATGAAAACAGGATTGCCCTTACACCCGATGCGGTGAGTGTGATTATTGCAAACGGGCACAGGGTGTTTATTGAAGCGGACGCAGGTATTGGGGCCAATTATACGGATAAGGATTATAGTGAGGCAGGAGCAAAAATCGTTTCAGACAAGAAAGCGATATTCGATTGTGAAGTGATCGTAAAAAGCGCACCGGTTAGTGAAGACGATTGCGAATTACTAAAGCCTAACCAATACATCATTTCGCCGATACACCTTGCCGTTATGAAGAAGAGCATCCTGGAGAAGATGATGAACAAGAAGATAACGGCACTTAGTTTCGAGAACCTGAAGGATGCGAGCGGCCATAATCCGATAGTAAGGAGCATGAGCGAGATTGCCGGAAGCGCTGTCATGCTTATTGCAGGGCAGTACCTGAGTAACGCCAATAACGGCAAAGGCGTTCTGGTAGGCGGTATCAGCGGTATACCGCCAACAAAAGTTATCATAATCGGTGCGGGCATCGTGGGGGAATATGCGGCAAGAACGGCACTGGCCATGGGCGCCAGCGTAAAAATATTTGATAACAGCATCTACCGGCTTAAACGTTTGCAGAACAATATCGGCGGGCGTTTATGGACTTCCGTTATTGAACCAAAAATACTGGCCAAACAGTTAAAGACCTGCGATGTGGCAGTTGGCGCTTTGAGCGGCAATGGCGGAAGGACACCCATAGTGGTTACTGAAGATATGGTAAGTAATATGCGCCCAGGAACAGTGATTGTTGATGTTAGTATAGATCATGGCGGCTGTTTTGAAACCAGCATGGTAACAACGCACAAAAAACCTGTTTTTTCAAAATATGATGTGATCCATTATTGCGTACCGAATATACCCAGCGGATTCGCCCGTACCGCTTCACAAGCTATCAGCAATGTGTTGATGCCGCTATTGCTTGAAACTGCGGATGAAGGCGGGATTGAAAACCTGGTGTGGCATAAGATCAATATCCGCAGCGGCATTTACCTGTTTAAGGGAAGCCTGACAAATTTCCACCTGAGCGAACGGTTTGACTTGAAATATACCGACCTGAACCTGCTCATTGCAAGCAGGCGCTAGCATTTATTTGTAATTGCTGATTGAAATAACTTCATCGCAGAAATTATATTCCTGTTCATCATTGCTGCTTATTATCAGCAGGCGGCCGTTTGTATGATTGCTGATGAGGTGCCTGTATAAGGCGATTCCGTCGTGGTCAAGATTGGTGGTGGGCTCGTCTAATAACAACACAGGTGTTTTACAAAAGAATGCCTGAGCCATTTTTAATCGTTGTTTCATACCGCTGCTGAAATACCTTATTTGTTTGTTTGCGGCCTGTTGAAGGGAAACTGCTTCCAGCATATCACTCACCGACATTGAAAATTCCTTGAAAGTGCCATGAAATGAAAGAAATTCATTGGATGTCATTTCTTCAATAAGTTCCAGATAAGGTGTGGCAATGGAAATGTTCCTGAAGGCTTCAGTACCAGCTACTACTTGCCTTGTAGAGACTTCGCTTGCTGAAATAGAATAACCGATTTCTCCTTCACTATGCAATACGGCTCCGGCTATTACCTGTAACAGGGTTGATTTACCGGAACCGTTGGGCCCGGTAATGGCATATGACCTACCGGGCATGAATTCATAGTTCACATGGCGGAAAATCCATTCCCTGTTAAATCGTTTGCCCGTATTGGTTAGTGTTATTTGCATGATATCTGCGTAATGGGAAAGCAGGCATTACATCTAAAAAATAGTGACTTAAAAAATACAGCATATTAAATGTAAAAATTAATCCGGGTGTTCGGTAGGCAGCAGGTGTTACTCATCATCCAGGCTGCCTTTGCTGTATCGTTTGATGATTCCGCGGCCACTTTCGCGGATAAAGGTTACAATCTCATCCCGCTCATCAGATGCCGGCAATTCTTCTTCTATAAAATTCAATGCCTGTGAAGTGTTCAGGTTTTTATTGTAAATGATCCGGTAAATATCAAGAATCTGGTTTATCCTGGTAAGGGAAAAACCGCGGCGCTTTAAACCTACAGAATTCACACCTGCATAACTGAGCGGTGTGCGGCCTGCTTTTATATAAGGTGGAACATCTTTGCTCACCAGCGAACCACCGGAAACAAACGCATGCTGACCTATCTGAACAAACTGGTGAATGGCGCACATGCCGGCGAGGATGGCGAAATCACCCATTACCACATGGCCGGCCATCTGGGTGTTGTTGCTCATGATACAGTTGTTGCCTACAATGCAATCGTGTGCTATATGGCTGTATGCCATGATGAGGCAGTTGTTGCCAACCTTTGTAGTCCACCTGTCCTTGCTTCCCCTGTTGATGGTAACAAATTCCCTTATTGTTGTATTGTCGCCTATTTCAACAGTGGTAACTTCGCCTTCATATTTAAGGTCCTGCGGAATACCGGCAATTACTGCTCCCGGAAATATGCGGCAATTCTTTCCTATGCGTGCGCCTTCCATGATGGTTACGCTGCTGCCTATCCAGGTACCTTCTCCAATTTCAACATTCTGGTGAATTACGCTAAACGGGTCAATTTTTACATTGGTAGCCAGTTTAGCATTCGGATGTATATATGTGTGCGGATGAATCATATGTTTTGTTTAGCCAATCAGCTAACAACCCGGTAGCTAATCATGCTGTTTTATTAAGATTATACAGTTGGTTTGGTTGTTAAAGTTAACCCTACAAATCAAGATTTAAAATTTAAAAATATATGATTCCGTTCCGCGGGATAAGCGCCTTCAAATAAATTTTTCAAATCAGGCGTTCCGTTTTACCAGTTGTGCCGTGAAATCGCCTTCCGTGCATAACTTATTACCAACGAATACACTTCCCCTCATAACACAAATACCTCTCCTGATTGGTTCTATCAGTTCCATTTTCAGGATCATGGTATCACCGGGAACCACTTTCTGTTTGAATTTACAATTATCAATTTTCAGGAAATAAGTATCATAAATGGCTTCCGGCATGGCATTTATACATAAAATACCGCCTGTTTGTGCCAATGCCTCAATCTGCAGAACGCCTGGCATTACAGGGTTTCCCGGAAAATGCCCCTGGAAAAAATACTCGTTGAAAGTTACATTTTTAATACCTACAATGTAATCAGCCGTTAATTCAATGATTTTGTCTACCAGCAGGAAAGGGTAACGGTGAGGCAGTGTTTTTTCTATCTGTTGCTGAGTGTATACCGGTGGTTGGTTCGGGTCATATAAAGGGATGCCTTTGGTGTGTTTATTCTTCTTTATATATTGCTTTATTTTTTTAGCAAACTCTACATTGCTGCTATGTCCCGGCCTGTTGGCAATGATATGTGCCTTAATGGGATATCCGATAAGTGCCAGGTCGCCTACTACATCCAGTAATTTATGGCGGGCTGGTTCATTGGGGAACCGGAGTTCCAGGTTATTGAGGTATCCTTCGCTTTTTACTTCCACTTTTGCCCGGCCGAATGCTTTTGCCAGCCTGCCCATTTCTTCATCAGTAACAGCTTTATCAACTATAACAATGGCATTATTGATATCGCCGCCTTTAATCAGGTTATTATCTATAAGCATTTCCAGTTCGTGCAGGAAACAGAAAGTGCGGCATGGCGCTATTTCATTTTTAAAATCACGAAGGCTTTTTAAGCTGGCGTGTTGTGTGCCTAACACCGGGCTGTTAAAATCTATGAGCGTGGTAATTTCATAATTGGTGGCAGGTAATGCAGTCATTTCCACCCTTTTCTTTTCATCATAAAATGATATGTTGGTATCAATGGTGTACCAGGCTTTGGCCGCATCCTGTTCCAATACGCCGGTTTTTTCAATAATATCAACAAAAGGTTCGCTGCTGCCGTCAATGATAGGTATTTCCGGTCCGTTTACTTCAATCAGGCAATTGTCAACGCCCATACCAACCAATGCAGCCAGCACATGTTCAACCGTACTTACCTTATGCCCGTCTTTTTCCAATGTAGTTCCCCGTGAAGTTTCTGTTACCAGGTCGCAATCTGCTTTTATGATCGGTGAACCTGGTAAATCTGTCCGCTGAAACTGGTAACCAAAACCCGGGTTGGCAGGCTTCAAAACCATGTCTACATTTATGCCTGTATGCAATCCGGTTCCTGAAATACTGATTGGTGCAACCAGTGTATGTTGCTTGTCTGCATTAAAGTTTTTATCCATGCTGTATTTCAAATTTTGGCAAAGATATTTTATTTTTCGGGAGTGCGTTTTTTTGTATAAAACAGCGGAAAATGGTTAGAACTGGAACTGGAAACTGCCAAAAATCCCAAAACGGGAGTTATGTGAAATACCGGATGGCGGGTTAAGCCTCCACACAAAATCGAGCCTGAAAACCCTGAAAATATTGTCAATTCCGGTGCCAATTTCAGTATAATTACCTCCGTCAAGGTATTTGAAGCCGGTACTGCTATTTGTCTTTTTGTTTTCGCTGCTGATTGAGCCCCAAACAGTTTTTATATTCCAGAATTGCCTCCATTTGAGTTTCCTGGTTAGCGGAGTGAACCTGAATAACCCGGAACCGATATTATGTTCAACATTCAATCCTGCATATTTATCGCTGATGTATTCAAAGCGGGTCATTAGGTTAAAAGTAGATTTATTGTAATAGAACAGGTCGTTGCCGGGATGAACTTCCAGGTATGTGAAAGGCAATGTGCCAAATACCTGCCCGGCATATACTTTATAGGCAAGTGTGCCCAGGGGAGATATCTTCATCCTGTCTTTTACGGATGCGGAAAGCCTGGTATATTCATAGGCGCTGTTAAACACGCCTTGGATTCCTTTAGTAAACATGCATTCAACCACCGGATACTTTGAGCCGAGAGAATACCTGAAATAATCTCCTTCAAAGAATTGTTCAAGGTATGCGAACCGGAGTTTGAGAGCAACTTCAAAACTGGTAAGAGATTCTCCGCTGGTTACCGGGAAACTGCTTTTGAGCGGCAGGTTGAGCAACGGATCAAACTTCCGGTGAGAAATATATAACTGGGTTGAAAAACCTTTCCCCCAGTCTTTGCTTGCATCAAAGCTGATGGCCTGGGTTTTTATAAACCTCCTGTATGTATTTGGTTTTCGTATGCCGAGCGTAAATATATTATCCTGGCTCACTTCGCCGTACTGGCTGATGCCATTGTCTATATCGTTTACATAATTAATATGCAGCATGGTTCTTCCCGTGCCCCTGCTTGGTATCCAGTAAACTTCTGCCAGCCCTTTCATTTTTTTATCGCGGGTACCATAAGCGAGGTATCCGTGCAGGTAAATATTTTTATTGAAGTATTTATTGGTGCCCAGGTCGAAACGGAACCTGGTGCCTTCCCATTGGTTGCCGCTGATCCAGTTAAACCAGGGCCCTATTTCGTAGTTGCCGATATTACGGTAACCGGTTGCCAGGAATTTCAGGTTTCTTTCCAGGCGTTGGTATTTTGGCATTTCCAGTAACCTGTCGATGGTGTTGTAAATGGCTTTTTCATTCACGGAAAGGCTGTCGTGCCGCATATTGCTCCAGGCAGAATCGGAAAAATTGTTGATGTTTTTCTTTGTGGTCACCAGTTCTTCAATATGCTGGTCCATAAAACTGCGGCTTAAGGAGTCATTGTTATACACAATGTCGCGGTAAGAAGTTGTTTTCCGCCCTATCAGGGTGAGGGAGTTTTTTCCCAGTGTTTTGAAATCTGCAAAGAACTTGTCCCTGGTTAAAAAATAAACCGAATCGTTAATGGCATTAAATTCCTGGAAAATGCTCAGCCTGTCAATGAAATTGATGTTGGCTTCCCGGCCAATGTACATGGTTATCTTATCTATACGGAACGATCCCGCCACTACCCATGCATCTCCCTGGAATGTGTTCTGCCCCGGGCGTTTAGGCGTAAACGTGAAATGAAATACTTTCACCCCGTTCACCATCTGGGTATCGGGTACATTGAAGTTATAATAGGCATCCCCATTGTCATTAAAAGGGCTGATGAAATCCTTATCCATCACATTCACATAGTTATTATATATGTTTACGTTCTGGTTCATAACGCCCAGCAGCTTGCTGATGCTCTCATTTTTAAAACCCTTGGTTTGTGACGCCTTGATGGTTTCCCTGTATTTCTTCGGATTTTTTTGGTACGCATAATCGCTCAGGCTTTCAATGAGGTAGGCAGGCAGGAACGGCTCTTTTTCAGAAGTGCTGTCAATATTGTCGAAGACGAATGAAAATGATTTCAGGATAAAATTTTTCCGCAGCTTATCGGCCTTGAAATTCTTCAGGTCCACTTCCAGTTTGTTATAACTTTCATAACCGAAATTGTCCAGGTTATACCGGTTGTACAATTTCTTTTTACTCATGATCTTTTTCCAGAGAAAAAGGCCTTTATTCACTTTTGTACGGATGATCACTTCGCTGTTATTCCTGCCCCGCTGCATTTCTATCATCAGTGGTTTTTGAAAATCGATTGATCTTACCGGTACACGGTAAAGCTGGTAACCAACAAAGGAAACATTCAGGGTATCAATAGATCCACTATTCAGGTGTAAGGTAAATGTACCGGCGCTATCAGTTATTTTTCCTGCATTGGATAAGGATAAATATACAGAAGCAAAAGCAATGGGTTCCCTGGTATGAGCGTCCAGCACAATACCCTTTACTAAATCTGTCTGGGAAAATGCCAGGGCCGGTAAAAGAAGGGATACTATAGAAAATATAAGCCTGCTAATGCGCTTCACACAATTTTATTAAAGCAATAAACCATAAAATTAATCAGATTATCAGGTATGAATTGTTATTTTTTGGTCAACAGGGCTTCTATGGCTTTTTCCAGTTCCTGGATACGTTTTTCCAGTTGCGGGAGATTTCTTGAAAGCGCCTGGCTTCGCAATGCTGCTGTATAATCATAGGCCGGTGATCCGGTAACGGCAGAATTCGGTTGTTTTAAAGATTTGCTAACGCCACTTTGTGCATTAATCTTGCTGCCATCGGCAATCTGAATATGTCCAACGATACCGACCTGTCCGCCTATCATGACATTCCTGCCAATCTTAGTACTTCCGCTGATGCCGCTTTGAGCAGCAATTACACTGTTGTTGCCAATATCTACATTGTGGGCAATCTGTAACAGGTTATCAAGTTTGGCACCGGAACGAATCAGGGTGCTCCCGATGGTTGCCCGGTCAATGGTAGTATTGGCGCCAATTTCCACGTTGTCTTCAATCTTTACATTTCCAATCTGGGGAACTTTTTTCAGGCTTCCGTCTTTTTGCGGGGCATATCCAAATCCATCGCTTCCTATTACGGTGCCAGCATGAATCACCACATCTTTTCCAACAACACATTCATGGTATATTTTAACACCGGGGTGAATGATGGTATTATCGCCGATAACCACGTTGTTGCCCAGGTATACATTCGGGAATATTTTCACCCCGTTGCCAATTACACAATTTTCTCCCACATAGGTAAATGCGCCGATAAAGATATTTTCCCCGGTTTTGGCGGTTGCATGAATATAAAAAGGTTGTTGAATGCCTGTAAGCTGCTGGGTTTTTATCTGCTGGTATTTATCAAGCAGCGTGGCGAATGCACTATATGCATCCGGAACACGTATCAGTGTAGTCTTTACGGGTTGTTTCAGTTCCAGGGATTCATTCACAATTACCAGCGATGCATGCGTGGTGTACAGGAAATCTTCATATTTCGGATTTGCTAAAAATGCCAGTTGGTTAGCATGTGCTTCTTCAATTTTACCGAAAGAATTAACGGTAATTTCCGGGTTGCCTTCTACTTTTCCACTTATTATAAGTGCTATTTGGGCTGCGCTGAATTGCATAATATTGGGCTTTTGGCCATTATATGAAGGCAGAAAATTCACTGCCGGTTACTAATGGCTACTGCTATCTTAAGTAACAAATGTAATATTTTTTAACTGTGCCCCTCAGGTTTTCATTAATTAATGCATTGTCAACTTCCGAAATATCCTTTACAGAGCCATCCTTAAAAAGGATATGAATATGGTCGTTTTCAAAATTATAGGTACTGCTGGCAGCTTCGCCGCTAAAAGCCAGCCAGTTTGCATCATTGGGTGAAATTTGTAATTTTTCGCTTACTTCCCTGGTTTTTTCTTCAACCAGTAACGGGTTTACCGGTTCGTTGTAATATTTCACTTTTAAGAGCCGCCTGTCCAGGATTCCACGGCAAAGCACAGACAAAACCTTATCGTTATGTGATGCCCATTTTTTTATCGCCATCAGCACATCATAATCATCAATACTGCAGAACTCTTCCAGTGATATGGTATGAATTGGTTGGTTAATGAAGTTGTTTAGCGGTTCCTGGCATTGTGCTTTTACCAATTTTGCACGTTTGATGATTCTTACCAGCATCTGTTCGGCGCTTAAAACAGTTTTGTGCAGGTATACCTGCCAGTACATCAACCGGCGGGCCACCAGGAATTTTTCGATTGAATAAATGCCCTTTTCTTCCACCATCAGTTCGCCATTGTGTACGGTAAGCATTTTAAGGATCCTGTCGTATGCAATGGTGCCTTCATTTACTCCGGTAAAAAAACTGTCTCTCGACAAATAATCCATCCTGTCAACATCCAGTTGTCCGCTCACCAACTGGTGCAGGAATTTTTTGGGGTATTTATCAGTAAAAATATCCAGCGCCATCTGAAGCTTACCGTCAAATTGCCTGTTCAGTTCCCTGATGAGCATGAGTGAAAGTTCTTCATGATGTAAACCTTCTGCCAATACGTGTTCCAGCGCATGTGAAAACGGCCCGTGGCCGATATCATGAAGCAGTATGGCAATTTTTACTGCCTGCTGTTCTTCAGCACTTATATCAATTCCTTTGCTGGTAAGTTCCTGCAGGGCGCACCGCATCAGGTGATAGGCGCCCAGCGAATGATGCAGCCTGGTGTGTACTGCTCCCGGGTAAACGAGATGTGCCATGGCCATCTGGTAAATTCTTCTTAGCCGCTGATAATAAGGATGGGCAATCAACTGGTTTATGAGTTCGTCATCAATGGTGATGAATCCATAAACCGGGTCATTGATGATCTTATGAAATGGCATTATTAGCTAAGTTGTTATGTTAAAAGAATTACAAAGTAAAGGAAAGCTACAAAGCATCGTGCTAAAAAATTAAATTTGCCTGAACAAGCAGACAATAAAGGTTAAGAAAGTTTAAACGGTTTAGTTTCCTGAGTTTAACTTAGTGTAATTTCAAAATTGCTTTAAAGGCCAGAATAATTTCATAAACTTCTAACCCCTTAAACTATCTAAACCCCCTAAACCCTCTAAACCCTTTAAACCAATCAATATGAACATAGCAAAAATTCTTTGGGTTGATGATGAGATAGACAGCCTCACTTCACAAATCATGTTTCTGGAAACAAAAGGATATGAAGTGCAGACACGTACCAACGGGTTTGATGCAGTTGAGTTTGTGAAAGACAATATTGTTGATGTGGTTTTGCTGGATGAAACCATGCCCGGCATTTCCGGATTGCAGGCATTGCAGCAGATAAAGGAAGTGAAGACCAACCTGCCGGTGGTACTTATCACAAAGAATGAAGCAGAAAATATAATGGATGAAGCCATCGGCAGCCAGATAAGCGATTACCTGATAAAGCCTGTGAACCCCAACCAGGTATGGTTAAGCCTGAAAAAGATCATTGATAATAAACGGCTGGTGGCTGAAAAAACAACCTCTGCGTATCAGCAGGAATTCCGTAGCCTGTTTATGGCGCTTAACAGCAACCCCGATTATAATGAGTGGATGGAGATTTACCGTAAACTGGTGTACTGGGAACTGGAGATGAAAAAAAGCGACAGCCCCGAAATGCAGGAAGTTTTTGAAACACAGAAACAGGAAGCCAATACCGAGTTCTTCAAATTCATTTCAAAGAATTATGCTTCATGGGTTTCGCCAAAGAGTACCGATAGCCCCATCATGAGTCACAGCCTGCTGAAATTTAAAGTGATGCCACATCTGGAAAAAGGCACCCCGCTTTTTTTTGTTTTGATAGACAATCTTCGTTTTGATCAGTGGAAAGCCATTCAGCCGATATTTTCCGAAAGTTTCAGGATACAGGAAGAAGAGACATTCTATTCAATCCTTCCAACGGCAACACAGTATGCAAGGAATGCGATTTTTGCAGGCATGCTTCCGGTAGATATTGAAAAACAGTTTCCAGCGCAATGGAAAAATGATGATGAAGAAGGCGGAAAAAATTTACACGAGGAGGAATTTCTCCGCTCATTCCTGAAGAAATCCGGAAAAGGCGATTTGAAGGTTTCCTATACAAAGATTACCAATAACCAGGACGGGCAGAAAATGGTGGACAACATGCATAACCTGCTGCAAAACGATTTTAATGTGATCGTATATAATTTCATGGATATGTTAAGCCATGCCCGTACCGAACTGGAAGTATTGAAAGAACTGGCGGGAGATGAAACCAGCTACCGGAGTATTACCGAAAGCTGGTTTGAACACAGCCCGCTGCACCAGGCGCTTAAAAAAATTTCGGAAAAGAAAATAACAATGATTGTGGCTACCGACCATGGAACCACCCGTGTGAAAACGCCGGCAAAAGTGATCGGCGATAAGCAAACCACCGCCAATCTAAGGTATAAACATGGCCGAAACCTCAATTACGAAGCCAGGGATGTGCTGGCATTCCGAGATCCGCGGGAAGCCGGGTTACCGGTTCCGAATGTAAATTCATCTTTCATTTTCGCAAAAGGCGACCTGTTTCTCTGTTATCCCAATAATTACAATCATTTTGTAAATTATTACCGCAATACCTTTCAGCATGGTGGTGTAAGCCTCGAAGAAATGATAGTGCCTGTTATAAGGATGACAAATAAGTAAAAATTACCCTGTTTACTCATTTCGTGTATAATGGCAAAATAGGAAAAGAAATTTTCAACCTATTGGTGATAACTTAAAAGCCTGAAACGTTGACCAATATTTATTTTTGTTCAGGTATATTGTACTAACACATTTAACTATTGTTGATCATGAAATTTACGCAGCATAATTTAGATAAGATTGAACGGGTGATTGAAGAAGGCGGATATGTAATCCGTTATGAACGCGGAACATTTCAAAGCGGATATTGCATCCTGCAAGACAGGAAAGTGGTGGTGCTTAACAAATTCTTTCAAACGGAAGGCAGGATAAACACCCTGATTGACCTGCTTCCGCAGCTTGATATCAATTTTGATGCGCTTACACATGAAAGCCAGAAACTTTACGAAGAACTCCAGGGCACTCATGTAGAAAAATAATTTTCAACCATTACCTTTTTTTGGATGTAACTTGTTCAGTGAAAAAGGTTTTCTGAAATTTTGAACGTTTGATTTGCTACGATTCGCTTCATGGTTTGTCCTCCTTTAAAAATAACATTTCTTGGTACCGGCACCAGCAGCGGGGTTCCCATGATTGCCTGCAACTGTACTGTTTGCCTGTCGGCAGACAAACACGACAAGCGCCTTAGGAGCAGTGTACTCGTTGAAAGTGAAACAACATCCATCGTGGTTGATACAACCCCCGATTTCCGTTACCAGATGTTGCGCTCCGGAATTGTAAAAATGGATGCCGTACTTTTTACCCATCCGCACAAAGACCATATTGCAGGGCTGGATGATATTAGGGCATTTAATTTTTTTCAGAAGCAGTCAATGAACGTGTATGCCAATGAGATTACGCAGAAAGCACTGCAAAAGGAGTTCTCCTATATTTTTGCCGAACATAAATACCCGGGCATACCCGATATAACCCTTTGCCAGATACCGGATGAGCCTTTCATGATCGGGGATATTCCCATTACAGCCATCAAGGTATGGCACCTTAACATGCCTGTGCTGGGTTTCCGGTTTGGAAACTTTACTTACATAACAGATGCCAACAGGATAGAGGAGAAGGAAAAAGATAAAATAAAAGGCAGCAGTATCCTGGTATTAAATGCACTTAGAAAACAAAAACATATCTCTCATTTTAACCTGGAAGAAGCCATAGAACTGGTTAATGAATTAAAAATTCCAGAAGCATACTTCACTCATATCAGTCACCAGCTTGGCCTGCATGCCGAAGTGAATAAAGAATTACCAGCGGGCATGTATATATCATTTGATAACCAGCAGATTCTGACTAAAGAAATATTAAGGCCCTGAAACGTAAATGAACATTGCCTTTGTCATACTTTGAAGTATGAAAAACAAGTCTGGTTTCAGCTATTTACATTTTACAAAAAAGGAACGGAATGGCATCATTTACCTGCTGCTATTCGTATTAGTTATAGCTGTTTTTCCAACTGTTTATACATATCTGCATAAAGAAGATTTACATGTTATTCCTGATGAGGTTAAACAGGAAATTGCTGCCATTAAATCAACGCCGGTAAAGAAATATAATGACTATGATGACTATGATTCCATCCGCCGAACGGGGAAATTTAAGCGCTATGCATATGAAAATGAAAGGGAAGATGGTCAAGTGAATGCGTCCGTTTTTTATTTTGACCCGAATACCCTTTCACCTTCGGGCTGGAAAAAATTAGGGGTTAAAGAAAAAACGGTGCAAATGATCATGCGTTATATCTCTAAAGGCGGCCGGTTCAGAAAGCCGGCTGATATTGAAAAGATATGGGGAATGCCGCAAAAACTGGCAACTGCATTATTGCCCTATGTACAAATTGCCGAAGAGAAACAATCGGAACGTGAATATAATAATAGCGGATATCAACAGGCAAAGCGCCATGCTGCAGCTGTTAGTATAGATATAAATGAATCTGATACATCAGCATGGATTGCCTTGCCTGGCATCGGGCCTAAATTGTCGCAACGGATTGTACAGTTTCGTAACAGGTTGGGCGGGTTTTACAGCATCAGCCAGGTAGCAGAAACTTACGGTCTGCCAGATTCTGTTTTTCAAAAGATAAAACCTATGCTAAAAATAAATACTGCGCAGGTAAAGAAGATCAATATTAACGCAGCAACCAGGGATGAATTGAAAGATCATCCATATATCCGGTATAACCTGGCAAACCTGATAGTGCAATACAGAAACCAGCACGGGCCATTTTCAGATGTAAAAGAACTGTTTAATATCATGGCGATTGACCAGGTAATATTCGATAAATTATCAGCATACCTCATTGTGCAATAACCATTTATCAAATATAATACGGTAACGGTTGTTTGATAGGCAAGTTTCCTTAAATTGCAGGCTTAACGATTGCTTTATTTATGGATTTTTCACAAAATGAACTGACTACACAAGTAGCTCAGTCAGCTAAAGAATTTGCCCTGCAGTATATAAAACCAAACCTGATGGAGTGGGATGAATCGCAGGAATTTCCGGTACACATTTTTAAAGAATTGGGGAAATTGGGTATGATGGGCGTGTTGGTTCCGCAGGAATATGGCGGCACCGGTTTAGGCTATTATGAGTATAGCGCCATCATACAGGAAATTGCCAAAGTATGCGGGTCAATCGGATTATCCGTTGCTGCACACAATTCACTGTGTACAGGGCATATCCTTGCCTTTGGCAACGAAGCCCAAAAACAGAAATACCTGCCCAAACTGTCTTCTGCAGAATTTATTGGCGCCTGGGGATTAACGGAAGCAAATACGGGCAGCGATGCCGGTAATATGCGTACCACTGCGGTAAAAGATGGCAATAACTGGGTATTGAACGGCACTAAAAACTGGATCACCCATGGAAAATCAGGCGATGTAGCCGTAGTGATTTGCAGAACCGGTGAGCCTCGTGCAAAGAACAATTCAACTGCGTTTATAGTTGACCGTAATACACCCGGTTTCAGTGCGGGCAAAAAGGAAAATAAACTCGGTATGCGTGCCAGTGAAACGGCTGAACTTATTTTTGATAATTGTATCATACCCGACGAGAACAGGCTGGGCGAAGTGGGGTCAGGCTTTAAACAGGCCATGAAGATATTGGATGGCGGAAGGATTTCAATCGCTGCGTTGGGTTTGGGTATTGCGAGAGGTGCCTATGAAGCATCAGTGCAATATGCCAAAGAGCGGCACCAGTTTGATCAGCCTATCGCCAATTTTCAGGGAGTGTCGTTCAAACTGGCAGATATGGCAACCAAAATTGAAGCTGCTTCATTGCTTATTAATCAGGCTTGCCATCTAAAGAATAGTGGTTTGCCCATGACAAAGGAAGCTGCGATGGCAAAATACTATGCCAGTGAAATATCTGTTGAAATAAGTACCGATGCGGTGCAGGTTTTTGGCGGATATGGTTATACAAAGGATTTTCCGGTAGAGAAATTTTACAGGGACAGTAAATTGTGTACTATTGGGGAAGGAACCAGCGAGATACAGAAAATTGTAATTGCCAGGGAAGTGCTGGGGTAAGCGTTTGGGAAAGTTATTATAAAAAAACAGGCTTCATTAAAGCCTGTTTTTTTATTCTATTAATATGATCAGCCTGTTTCGGAAAATATGAATCAGATTTTTTTTCCGCCGAAAACACCGCTCAGTTTTTCTTTGGCGCCTTCAAACAGGTCTTCTGCTTTATCTGCCGCCTGCTTGGCAAATGCTTCTACTTTTTCGCCCGCTTCTCCCGGAATAACATCACTAATCTTGTCCATGAAACTGGTGGAAGCTGCAGGTGCTTCCGGTTTTGCAGTTGAATCTCCTGAAGAGGCAAACAGGTTATCTACAGCGCCGGCCATCATGGGGAATTTTTCTTTTACAAAATCCTTAATGGTGTCAATTGCTTTATGGGCCTGGTCTGCACTGATCCCGGCCTTTTCTGTCAGTTTGTTTATTAACTCTTGCATGGAAAGTAATTTTAGGGGTTAAAAAATATGTTGACTAATAAAGGTACAGATAATTAAATGCCCCGGGCTTATTCTTTATTCAGTATCATACCTGTCAACCCGTTCAATTCCGGGCAATGATAA
>OEIV010000881.1_pt1 | contig 15157 bp, 14 predicted proteins | sample 1539231 | NCBI WGS metagenome assembly OEIV01 (sample SAMN03794762, study PRJEB22550) | activated sludge metagenome | feature: wastewater treatment plant; material: activated sludge; isolation source: Wastewater treatment plant of a petroleum refinery complex | place: Argentina: Buenos Aires ...
AGGCAGTGGCGGGCAGAAAACGATAGTGAGGGTTTCGCGATATCTCCAGGGGGCTGGGCATAGCATCACTTTTTATATTTATGAGGGGGTTCAAGCGCAATCCACTCAGGAGGCTAAGAAGATTTTACGGAGTAGCTTTAAATTTGATGTCAGAGTAAAGAAGATTGAAGCATATGAGGAGTCAGACGCCCTGATTGCCACTGGGTGGGAAACTGCCTACCCAGTGTTCAACATCAACACTAAAGCGCATAAATTATATTTTGTTCAAGACTTTGAACCTTATTTTTATGGACTTGGTTCGAAGTATATTTTGGCCGAAAATACCTATAGGATGAATCTCTATGGTATTACTGCTGGCCCTTGGTTGACTCAGAAGGTGGGCCGTTATGGCATGAAAGCCGATTTCTTTGATTTTGGTGCAGACCTAGAAATATACAGACCCAAGGGTGAAGTGATCAAGAAGAAAAAGATTTGCTTTTACGCTAGGCCGGTTACCGAGAGGCGAGCTTTCGAGGTTGGTATACTTGCCTTGGATATTTTCAACAAGAAGCACCCAGATTATGAAATCGAATTTATCGGCTGGGATGTATCTGAGTTCGAAATACCATTCAAATATGTGAATAGGGGCGTCCTATCACACGATAAACTAGCTGAACTGTACCATGAGTCTGTTGCCTGTCTAGTTCTTTCGTTGACTAATGTGTCGCTGCTACCGCTAGAACTTATAGCCGCTGGCTGCATACCTGTGATGAATGACGGAGATAATAATCGGATGGTTTTGAAGGGTAGAGATAGCTATGTTGATTATGTTTCATGTAGCCCCATCGAGCTTGCGGAAGCTCTATCGAGGGCGGTCGAGCGTAAGAATATCAAACAGTATGCGCTCAGGGCGGTTAAGAGTGTGAGCTCACTTTCTTGGGATGGCTCTTATAAAAAGGTGGAGAAAATCATTCTTCGAGAAGTGGCTGGTCGATGAGTGCAAAACATGAGAATCTACGAGCTACGGTGTTCATTCCTACATACTTTGGCGAAAAGTATCTAGATGAACTCTTGAAGAGGGTCATCAGCCAAAAAGTCGATTTTAAATACGAAATACTTATATATGACACAAGCTCAACGGATGGGACTCCGAAAATTATCGCAAAGTATCGCAAGAAATATGACAATATACGCTATAAATCCATTATAAAAGCAGAATACGGTCATGGTAAAACTCGCAGAGACGCCGCTTATGATGCTAGGGGTGAGATTGTGGTATATTTATCCCAAGATGCGATACCTGCCCACGATCGCTGGCTTTATGAAATGGTAAAGCCCTTCAGTCTGAATGAAGGTGTTGTTGGGGTTGTTGGCAAACAAGATCCTCGCCCCCATTGCGTGCCGATGTTGAAAAATGAGATAAGGACTGTTTTTGGCAACATGGGCAACGATTCAGGGACAACTCTTTACTACGATGACTATTTCGTAAAAGAACAGAACCAATACGATTTCATATCATTTTATTCTGATGTCAATTCTGCTGCACGTAAAGATATTCTGACTGGAGAAATACCATATAAACCAGTTGCGTATGCTGAAGATCAATTATTTGGCCGAGATATAATAAATGCAGGCTACATAAAAGCATATTCTCCCAGGGGGAATGTGATTCATAGCAATGATGTGAATTTGAAGGATTACAAGAGTCGCTTATTTGATGAAACTCTAGGGCTGCGCAGGGTGGGCGTAGAGGTTGAAAAACCAGACATTCTTCTTGTTTCCAAGATAATACTAATAGGGGCTACTAAAGATATTTTCCGTATTATTCGAGATAAAGACTATTCACTGAAGCGAAAGATATACTGGCTGGCTCTCAATCCGCTGTATTATATCGAAAAATGGCGAGGTATTAGGTTGGCTGCCTCGGTAGATCTTGAAAATAAAGAACACATGCAGAAATACTCACTCGAGGCACGACAGGCAAGCAAGAATCAAGATTGACATAGTACACTAATAACGTAAGCGGTATTTACATTCCCGGGGTGGACAGGTATACTACGGGTATAAACTGGTATTGATATGAAAATAAAAAAGAACAAGTTTAATAGGAATATAGAAAAAGCAGCAGTATTTATTGTAATTATTTGTGTTGTAATAATCTACTTATCACTAGCCTATATATTTAAGATAGTTCCGTTTAGTCCAGTCAATAAGATGCAGGAGGGCGCCGAATACATCAATAAACCTTCTATGGAAAAATCTGACACAGAAGAAAGAGCTATAAAAGAGATCACTGAAGACCCAAGAAAAAAACTACAAAATACGCAAGGTGACAAGCCAAACCAGCCAACACTTCAAGCCAGTAAGAAGGGTGCGGTCAATGTATTGATAACTAATGTTGGTGTATTCAACGGTAAGGTTAGCGCTAGTGGAATGATCACTGACGTAACTGAGGAAGGCGGTGAATGCACTTATGTGTTTAGTAATGGTATAGCAAAGATAATAAAATCTACTACCACATTTGTAAATCCAACATCTACTAGTTGTAAAACGGTATCATTCAGTAGTAGCGAACTCAACAATAGCGAGAACTGGACACTCAAGTTAGAATATTCTTCGGCTAGCCACGAGGGTACGTCTGAAGAAAGGAAGTTTAATAAATGATAAAGAAGATAGTAGCTTCAACGATATTTATGATAGCAACTCTGTCTACGGGGTTGCTGTATATAAGCCAGCCAGTCGGGGCAATCGATGCTGCAAATTTTGATTCAGGTAGGATTATCGATGATGCACTTTTTTATGACAAGGGCGGTATGGGTGGTGTTTCAGAAGTACAATCTTTTCTGAATGCCCATACACCATCATGTGACACTTGGGGTACACGACCTTCTGGATACGGCAGCCTAACTAATGCTCAGTATGCCCAACAAATAAAAGGCTGGCATGGTCCTCCTTATGTTTGTTTAAATAACTATCATGAGAATACTAACACTGGAGAGACTTCATTCGAAAAGGGTGGAGGATACTTTCCTGGAGGGAAAAGCTCAGCCCAAATAATTTATGATGCAGCACAACAATATGGAATTAATCCAAAAGTATTACTTGTTTTGTTGCGAAAAGAATCTTTAAATTTATTTAGTGATTCATGGCCGCTCAAGTCACAGTATAAGTATGCAATGGGGTATGCTTGTCCAGACAGTGGTCCAAATTATTCTGCAGCTTGCGTAGGCTCAAAGTCAGGGTTTTATAAGCAAGTAACATTAGCTGCATGGCAGCTCCGATATTACTACGACCACATGGGAGAGTATAATTATGCTCCCGGTCGATGGAATACTATTCAATATAGTCCCAATCCAGCATGTGGGACGAAAGACGTGTATATACAGAATTATGCGACTGCTAGCTTGTATATTTATACACCGTACACGCCTAATAATGCGTCTTTAAATGCATATCCGGGTACCGCCCCTTGCGGGTCGTATGGTAACAGGAATTTTTGGTATTTTTGGCAGGAATGGTTTGGCGGAACTTATGCAAAGTTCGTAAAACTGGATGAGCCACGATGGATGGCAACAAAGATAGATACTCGAAAGGTCGACATTATTACCGGTAAGGAGACAGGCGAAGTAATAAGAGCAGGGACACAAGTATTATTGCGTACCAAGATATTTCTTCCGAATGGGGTCTTTGTACGAACCGATGCAGATACTGCGAGTGGAGCCTACCTAGCAATTCCGCTAACTAACTTCAAGGAAATTGACTATGAGGCCATGGAGGCGCCAAGGTGGATGTATATAAAATCAGGTTTGCAAAAACAAGTACCATCAAGTGGTGTGAGTGAACAGCAGGTATTAGGAGCAGGGTATCAGTTATTTTTTAAATCTAAGATAGTAATAAATGGCAGGACCTTCCTTAGGACGGAGTTCGATACAGAACATGGATTTAACAAGGGTATTCCCCTAGAGTCATTAGCAGATCCAACATATGAGACTCTAGATGAGCCTCGATGGATGCAAACGCGTAGTATTGTAAACCAAGTAACTCCACAAACAGGAGAAATCTCTGGGGTGAGTAATATATCTCCAGGAACACAACTAATGTTTACGACAAAGGTGTATGTAAATAATGAGTGGTATTTACGTACAAGGGAGGACACTAATGTTAATGCGCCTAGAGCCATTCCTATGAGTAGTCTAATGGAGATACCATATGTAAAGCTACATTCTTCTAGTCTATTGAAGGTTAAGTCATCGATACAAAAAGTTCGTCCTGCTACCGGTATAAGGACAGGAGAGTGGCTGGGTGCAGGTACACAACTCATGTTTTTATCTAAGGTTCAGGTAAACGGACAGTGGTATTTCCGTACAGAATACGATACATTGTTTGGCCTGGATAAAGGAATAAATGAGAGAGACCTAGAGGGGGCTACTTATGTAAGTTTAGAAACCCCTAGAATGATGGAGCTTACCTCTAGCCAAGAGAAAGTGCAGCCGTTTACTGGTGAAAGAATAGGTCCTTTATTAACTAAGGGGACCAAGCTCTTCTTCTCCACCAAGGTTCAAGTAAACGGTCAATGGTACTTGCGTACGGAATATGACACCTCGGCTGGCTTAGATAAGGGTATCCCAGTACAATACCTAAGAGACGTGTAGCTATAGTATAATTAAGGGATGAAGAGGTTATTGGACTTAATGGCAAGCTTGGTTAGCAAGGCTGTTGATTGGCTAAAAATACAGAAGCCAGAGAGGGTCTTTCTTGCTATATCGCTGACAGTTGGAATACTATTTGTATTTTTGACCCCACCAATTGCTGTAGTAGATGAAGAGAACCATTTCTTTAGGGCCTACGAATTATCTCAAGCAAACTTATTCACTGATCGCTTGAATAATGGTGGTGCTTATGGGGCTAATATTCCTGAAAATATGGCTTATTTCGTATATTATAACAAAGGCAAGGCGATCGGCGTGGGAGCTCCATCCGATAGCTCGATTTGGAAGGTAGCAAAAGAAAAACCAAATGAGTCGATAACTAGGGAAGTCGTCTATAATGGATCAGCTGCGTACTCCCCTATAGGATATATTCCACAGGCCGTGGGGATGTTTATAGCTGGGGCGTCTAACATGAATAACGAGGGATACTTGTATATAGGCCGTCTATTAAACCTCATAGCTTTTATCGCCATAGTATTCTTATCCATAAGGATCATACCCGTAGGGAAGTATATATTGTTTAGTGTGGCACTTATACCAACTACTTTATATCAATCTGCCTCACTCTCGATTGACGCAATCCTGGTGGCTTCCGTGTTGTTGGCGATAGCTGCTTCGGTGCACCTACTGTTAATTAAAAAAGTTAAAAAAAGAATTTTATTAGCTCTGCTTGCATCCCTTATAGCAATATCACTCATGAAATACATATATATGTTGTTGATTATTCCGATACTGGTATATTGGGTTTTTAGGGTGGATAGAAGTGAGCGACTGAGATCGTTCGCACTAGTGTTCTTATTGATCATACTGCCGCTAGCAGCACTATATTTATGGAATTCTAGTCTACCGGGAGATGTCTTAACACCAGCCAGTGTTCTAGATGCAGGAACGAAGGAAATATCTGTGTCTAAACAGTTAGCATTTATACTCAACAACCCATTAGCCTATACATCCTCAGTGATAAATTTGCTATTTTTTGATGCAGTTAGTGCCGATGTAATCTGGAGAGGTATGATCGGTAGGTTCGGATGGATGGGGGGGAACTATTTTGCACCCTTGCTTTCAATGGTGCTAGGTATACTTAGCCTGGCTTTGGCCATGTTAATAGATAAGACACGGTTTAAAAAATCAGTCCATAGTAAATCCATCAAGCCTGGGTTTACTATGTCCGCATCTTTTATGATGGCAGCCGCACTAACAGCATTAGGTGTGATAACTGGGCTTTATGTAGCTTTTACATCGGTCGGATCAAGTAAGATACTTGGTGTGCAGGGTAGATATTTTATACCTATTATACCCGTTTTTCTACTTTCCTTGGTTTTCTTGAAAGGTTCGATTGTAAAGTTAAGTAATCACATGAGTGGAGTGGCGTTGCTGTACGGGATGGTAATAGCCAATCTGATCTATGCATCACTCGTAATAATTAAACAGTTCTATTGATCGCAAAAAGGAATTTGCTCGAGATAGACTACCTCAGGGTAATATGCTAGACATGATATCTATTCATTTTAGAGACATGGGTAGGATTTCTGTCCGAATGGCTAGGGGTGCTCTTGGGTTGTGTGCTAAGTATTATCACTCCCACCAAGATTAGTGTTATAGCTATGATTTTTGGCACAGAAAAGACCTCGTCAAAAATTTTATACGACAAACTAAAAACCAGGATATAGACAATAGCGGTTGTTAGTGGCACTATATATCCGAGATCATATTTAGAAATTAAAAACATATATAAGAGGAAGCTTCCTCCATACAACGCCACTCCAATAAGAGTATATAAAGTAATCGGAAAGTCTTTAGGCCCAAAGGATACTGCGCTTTGAACTGGCAGACTACCGTATTTTATTGCGATTAGCCCACCAGCACTTAGTATGGAGTAGATTATTATATATATAACATTTGACACTATAGGTAATTATACAGCATTGAGGGCTTGTTTGTAATGATTGGATAGAGCATAGTGAGGTGGTGTATAATACATATAACGATGAGTAAGCGATATTTAATCACTGGATGTAATGGTCAGTTGGGATGCGCACTGCGTGAACGATACCCCGATGCATATTCTGTTAGTCATGAGTCGCTAGATATATCTAATGAAAAACAAGTTGAATCTATAGACTGGTCAAAATATGATGTTATTATTAACGCAGCTGCATATGTAAGCGCCGATCACTCCGAAACTCCAGACGGAATAGAGTTGACATGGCAGGCCAATGCGGTCGGACCCCGTAATCTTACAAAGGTGGCTATAAAATACGGTCTGCATTTAGTGCACATATCATCGGAGTATGTGTTTGATGGAACGAAGGCTAATCATCAGGAGGATGAACCATTCACACCATTGTCTGTGTACGGTCAAACAAAGTCAGCAGGTGATATAGCCGTAAGCTTAGTGCCAAAGAACCACATACTACGAACATCCTGGGTGATTGGTGATGGGCATAATTTTGCAAAAACAATGAAGGAACTAGCCGATAAAGGAATTAATCCCAAGGTAGTGAATGACCAATATGGTCGATTAACGTTTACCTCTGAGATCGTACGTGCAATCGACCATATTATTGATAATAAGGTTGGATTCGGTACATATAACCTATCTAACTCTGGAAAAGTTAAATCCTGGTTCGAAATAGCTGGAGATGTTTTTGAATACGCTGGATACGACCGCGAAAGAGTGGAACCTATAACCACAGTTGAATACATGCGTGGCAAAACGCCTTTTGCCCCACGGCCGACGCATAGCGACATGGATCTTTCAAAGATTCGTCGAACAGGTTTCGTAAACCAAGACTACGAGCCTCTTTTGTTGGACTATGTACAGAATCTCCCTTACTGCAAGTAATAGTAAAGTTACTTTATAATAATACTCAAGATTCTATGTAGCCTTGATGTCAGGTGTAGTTTGGCTGAAAGCGCGGCTCGATGCCAGCTGTTGAGCTTAAACTCCTCTGCGAAATGATTGTAAGTATCACTTTCTCCACTAAATCTACCCCCGACCTTTATCTTTCTACGACTTGACCATGAATCTGCGAAGCGTCTATATTGGAATGTTACTTCATTATCAACGAACAGTCTGGCGCCATCACGAATAAGGCTGAGTTCTAATATGACATCTTGAGTGTCATTATGTTTTGTGTCAAATTCATACTTTTGCACGAGCTCGGTCCGCCATGCTATAGATGGAAAATATAGCCAATTCCCAACACATAATGACGAGGCGAGTTTTTCCCCGCGGTAGATGCCAGGCTTTTTTGGTCTGATGATTCTTTTTACTCTATCTGCTATGGGTAGATACACCCTTCCGTCTTTATCGATAATCTCGACAGCGGGCTGGTAGAAATCAGCAGCACCTATATTGTTAAGTGTAGTTTTTATGTAGTTTGGCAGTAGTCTATCATCACATCCAAGCATAATGAAGTAATCGGCTGTAGCAGACTTGAGCGCAAAATTAAAGTTTTCAGTGATGCCTATATTTTTAGCGTGCCTAATAAAGGTAACGCGCTTGTCTTTAAGTGACTTGCAGTACTCCTGTGCCTCTAACGAGTGATAAGCATCGTCGAATACTAGCAACTTCCATTGTTCCTCGGTCTGATTAAGTACAGATTCTACGGTTTCTTTGAATAAATCAAAATCTCCCCAATATGGTAGCAGTATATCAATTTTATTTTTACTCACAAAAAGTTCTCCATCAATATCATTATAACAAACTGGATATTTTAAATAGTCGCCGTGTACTAAATGACGCAAATTAAATATTTCCTGTTAAAATGTAAAGTAATGGATAGTAAAAACACAATCTTGATTATTCCCGCTTATAACGAGGGTATGGCTATTAGTGACACCATTAATGATATCCCAAAGAAGTTTGATAATATTATTTGTGTAGATGATGGCAGTGGTGACGATACCACTAGTCGGATTTCAGGCACTCGTGCAAAGTTGGTTTGTCATCCGGTAAACCTTGGGCAGGGTGCTGCGATTCAGACCGGGATCGAATATGCTTTGCAAGATTCACGAGCTGAGATTTTTGTAACATTTGATGCTGATGGCCAGCACCGCATTGAAGATGTTGAAAAGATGGTGAAATTTATGAAAGACAATAAACTGGATATCGTGCTTGGATCAAGGTTCTTAGGTAAAGCCGAGAATATTAGTAGAGTAAAACGGGTAATATTAAAGCTAGCGGTTTGGGTGTCGAACCTTACGAGTGGCGTGAAGTTAACCGATACACACAACGGCCTTAGGGTATTTAATAGGCATGTCGCCGAAAATATGAAGCTTCAGCATTACGACTACTCCCATGCTTCTGAGATAATCGACAGAATAGCCCAGAAGAAATTTAAGTATGCGGAATATCCAGTGACGATAGTCTATACAGAATATTCAAAAGCAAAAGGGCAATCGATGATCAATTCGATTAATCTGGGATTCGATATGTTGATGAATAAGGTGCTGAAGAAATGATAATACAGATTTTACTTGTTGTTGCATTGTTTTTGTTATTCATTAGACTCTTGAAATCTAGAAATACCAGTAAAACTAGAGCCTATAAGAAGCTTTTGTTGATATTTTTCATAGTCGGAGCGATTATAGTTGTGATATTCCCCAAAAGTATACAATATATAGCCGACTTGGTTGGTGTAGGTAGAGGCGCCGACTTATTGCTGTATGGAGTGACAGTAGTTGTAATATTCGGCCTATTGAATGACTATGTCAAGGACAAAGAGGAAGCTAAGCGAATAGTTATACTGGCTAGACGGATAGCATTACTTGAGGCAGGTCAACGAGAGTTTAGTGAAAATCAAAAAACTAGTAAATAGTTATAAGTATTCGCCGTAGCCAGATTTCTTGAGTGGCGTCGCTAGTTCTACTAACTGATCGTTATCGATGTAGCCTTGTTCATGAGCTATTTTCTCTGGGCTACCGATAATTTGGCCGGTGCGTGTTTGTAGTACTTTGACGTAGTCGCTGGCGTCTACCATGCTGTCGATAGTGCCGGTGTCGAGCCAGACATCGCCGTCGTCGAGGGTGGTGACTCTTAGTTTGCCCCGTTTGAGGTATTCGTCGTTGATAGAGGTGATTTCAATCTCGCCACGCTCGGATGGCTGGACGTTTTTGGCAATTTCTACCACGTCGTTGTCGTAGAAGTAGAGCCCAATAACCGCGTAGTTGGATTTTGGCTGAGCTGGTTTTTCTTCGATAGAGATTGCTTTGTTGTCCTGGTCAAATTCTACCACGCCGTAGCGCTCAGGGTCAGATACCTGGTATGCAAAGACGCGTCCGCCATCTGGATCTATGCATTTTTTGAGCGATTCGCTTAGTCGGTGGCCATGAAATATGTTGTCACCGAGTACGAGGGCGACTTTGTCGTCTCCAATGAACTCTTCGCCGATGATAAATGCCTGTGCTAGTCCGTCTGGGCTAGGTTGTACTGCGTATGTTAGGCTGATGCCCCATTGCGAGCCGTCACCGAGTAGGTTTTGAAATGCTGCTTGGTCATGTGGTGTGGTGATGATCAAGATGTCTTTGATGCCCGCTTCCATGAGGGTGGTGAGTGGGTAATACACCATCGGTTTGTCGTAGATCGGCATGAGCTGTTTGCTAATACCTTTTGTGATTGGCCACAAACGCGTGCCTGATCCACCTGCTAAAATAATACCTTTCATTGATTTTCCTCCTTCTTTGGTTCGCTTAGATAGTTATTGCGATTAATAATACTGCGCTTGGTTTCTGATTCGAGTTGCTTTCGGGCAGAACCTGCCACTGAGCCGCCTCGCTTGGCTGTGTCACGGTTTTCTGACAAGCCTTGAGCGTCGCCAGCACGGGCAATCTGAGTAGTTGAGGCTTCGCCTAATTGGGTTAATAGTAACTCGATATCATCCATGTGGTCTCGTAGGTTTTCACGCTTGAGACCTTTTAGCTTTTTATACTCACTCGGGGTTATGCCAAAAGTCGCTTTTGATATTTCAGAGGTTAAAATTGCATAGTCTTGTTGCTCAGTCACTCCACGCTTTTGCCACTCATCAGTCAATTCTTCACGGATTGCAATACCTCTCATCCGCCGTTCAATCCAGTCGTCGGGGTAGCCTTTGGCTCGATAGAGGGCTTTCATGCGTTTCTGAGCTAATTCAGGGTTTTCTATCTCCTGTATGCGCTCGTAGCCTGTTCGAGCTAGCCAGCGCTTGAAAGGCTCGGCTTTCTTGCTGGGAATCGACTGAATTAGGCGGAAGATACCTTCGGTGTTCCAGCAGGGGAGCTTTTGTTTGCCTCCGGGAGTGTCAAAGGGTAGTAGAAGGGGGGTCTCAATTTGAGACGCCCCTTTTTCCACAGGTGGATCGAAGAGTTTAGCCAACTCTTCGTCTCTAGATCGTAGGTTTCGAAGATATCGAGCGGGGTCTGATGAGTCAACCAGGGCAGTGATGATATCATTTATCACAAACCACCACTCACCACCGTGTAGTTGTCGGCGAATCTCTTTGTGTTGAAAGATAGATATTTTGTGCGAATCATTATCCATAGCTAAACTTCTTCGTTTAGATAATCATCCAGGGCTTTGCGCCAATTGCGGGGGGTGAAGCCAGTTGCTTTGATTTTGTCGAGGCTTAGAGTGCTTTGGAGTGGGCGCGGAGCAATACCATCTTGTCCCGTATAATATTCTTCGGTAGTTACAGGTGTCACGTCATCTGCTGGTTTGCCAGAATGCTGATATACGATTTTGGCCACTTCTGCCCAACTGGCAGATTCGCCGTCGTTGGAGACATTATAGGTGCCAAATGACGACTTGGTATCGATTAGATGTTTGGCAGCAGCTGCTAGGTCCTCTGTGAATGTTAGGCGTCCAATTTGGTCGCTAACAACGCTTGGCTTGACGCCGCGATCGGCTAGAGATTTCATGGTGCGCACAAAATTGTTACCTTTGCCAATTACCCAACTAGTTCGTAAGATGTAGTGCTGCGGTGCCTGGGCGGCCGCAATGTCGCCAGCGGCTTTGGTTTGTCCGTATACTCCAAGCGGGGAATATGGCTCGTCTTCGGTGTGTGGGCTTATTGTACCGTCAAAAACATAATCGGTAGAGATGTGCACCAGGGTGATTTTGTTGTCTGTAGCAATTTTGGATAAGTTTGCTACAGCTGTAGCGTTGGCTTTCCAGGAATTAATGCGGCCTTCGGGAGTTTCGGCTAAGTCTACGGCCGTATAGGCGGCTGCATTCAAGATTACGTCATACTCACTCCATTTACGAGCTGTAAAGACTTCGTTGCTAGATATGTCGAGCGTGTCGCGGTCTACGCAATCGGCGTCGGGGAATAGTTTTTGGAATTCTTGCCCAAGCTGTCCGTAGGCTCCTGTAATGAGTACTTTTTTGGGCTTTATGGGTGTGGCGTCTGATAGTTTGGGGTGACTCTTGTCTTTATCTGAAACGATGGCTTCGGCAAGCGGTATGGGCCAGTTTATACCCAGTGAGTCATCGAATATACTGACATTTGCGTATTGTGCATCGGCTGACCAGTGGTCGTTTACTAAATACATATAGACGGTGTTGCTCTCTAATGCCTGAAATCCATTAGCAACTCCACGAGGAACATAGATGGCCTTTGAAGGGTCTAGTTCTACACTAAAAGACTGGCCATAAGTAGGACTATTTTCGCGGATATCTACCCATGCCCCAAAGACACTGCCGTTGCCGATTGATATAAACTTGTCCCAGGGCTCGGCGTGTAGACCACGTGTGACGCCCTTTTCGGCATTGAAGCTGACGTTATTTTGAACTGGCCCAAAGTCGGGCAGCCCAACGGCTAGCATTTTCTCGCGTTGCCAGTTTTCCTTAAACCATCCGCGATCATCTCCATGGACTGGTAGGTCGTATACTACCAAGCCTTCGATCGGTGTTTCGTATGATTTTAGGTCTTTGCTGAATTGGATTTCGGACACAGTATTCTCCTAGCTATCTATGGTTATATTTTACCATCTTTGCCCGTGCTGTTTAAACAGTAGTTGTGTGCGCACACAGGCTAGGATATTTCCAAGATTTATATATTTTTATCGAGCCACTTTTGTGCCAAATGTATAACTGTGATACTTTGGGCGTCATTGATTGTGCCGTTTGCCACCATTTTATCTATATCGCTCATAGAGAAGAATCTTCCTTCGTCTATTTGTTCGTTTGAGACCTCTTTTGTACCATCGAATGTCAGATCTCTTGCCAGGCATACGGTCATTTTTTCGGTCATGAGGCCATTGCAAACGCGGGTGGTGCCGAGTCCTTCCCAAGTCTCGGCGCGGATACCCGTTTCTTCCTCGAGTTCACGCTTCGAGGCAACGATTAGGTCTTCGTTGTCTCCGCCTCCGCCGGGCATCTCCCAGTTCCAGCTCTGGGCGGGGTAGGCAAAAGTGCGGATTAGATAGAGTTCGTCCTTGCTGTTTAGGACGGCAATCATGACAGAGTCATTTGTTTCCATGACGCCATAGATACCCTCGCTACCAGTGGGTGTAACAACCCTATCTTCGCGTATGCGCATCCAGGGATTCTTGTACTTAATCTCGCTGTTGAGGATTTTCCATGGATTGTCGGTGCGCATCGCTACCTATTGCCCTTGTTCCGCGTATTTGGCTTCGATCTCGGCTTTTTGTGATTGCCACCAGTCTGGGTTTTCGGTATACCAGTTGATAGTTTGCTGTAAGCCGTCGCGCATACCTGTTTGGTTATCTGTGTATTGGGGTAGCCAACCCAGCTCGGTTCGGAGCTTAGTGCTGTCCATGGCGTAGCGCATGTCGTGTCCTGGGCGGTCGTTGACGTGCTCGTACCAATCGCTGCCTTTGCCCATAAGTTCACAGATGAGTTCAATAACCATTTTGTTATTAACGTGGTCGTTATCGGCCCCAATAATGTAGGTTTCGCCCATCGTACCTTTGTCTAGAATAAGATGAACTGCTGAGTTGTGGTCGTCGACATGAATCCAGTCGCGAACTTGTTCGCCAGTTCCGTATAGCTTTGGCTTGATATCGCTTAGGATGTTGGTAATTTGCCGAGGGATAAATTTCTCTATGTGCTGGTAAGGACCATAGTTATTGGAGCAGTTGCTGATAGTAGCTTGAATCCCAAAGCTACGAATCCAAGCTCTCACAAGATGGTCGCTACTAGCCTTGGTGCTGGAGTATGGGCTTGAAGGTTCGTATGGCGTGGTTTCGGTGAAGCGATTTGGGTCGTCGAGCTCAAGGTCTCCAAAAACTTCGTCGGTAGAGATGTGATGTAGTCGTTTGTTGTGCTTGCGAACTGCTTCGAGGATAGTGTAGGTACCAATTATATTTGTTTCAATAAACGGCCAAGGGTCTCGCAAGCTGTTATCGTTGTGACTTTCAGCAGCAAAATGTACCACAATATCAGTTTCGCTGACTAGTTTGTCTATTAAGTCTGCGTTGCAAATGTCACCTTGGACAAAGGTTATGTTATTAGCCACAGAGGTTAAGTTAGCCTTATTCCCGGCATAAGTTAGCTTATCTACAACGGTTATTTCATATTCGAGCCTATGTTGGAGCGTGTAGTGCGCAAAGTTCGACCCAATAAACCCAGCACCGCCAGTAATTAACATCTTAGTCATAGTTATAGTATAGCATTTTTTACCCTGGCATACTGTAGCTATAGGGTAGAGCGTACATGATACACAGGCTAATATCCGTTGGGGTTTTTGGACTGCCAGCTCCAGGCATCCTGACAGGCTTGGGCTAGTGTTTTTGTAGCTGTCCAGTTAAGTTCATTCTTAGCCAGTGAGGGGTCGGCGTAACAAGAAGCGATGTCACCAGGGCGCCTGGGGCTGATGGTGTAGGAAACGTCTTTGCCAGAAGCTTCGGTGAAGGCTTTTACGGCGTCTAGTACGGAGACTCCTTGTCCGGTGCCGATATTGTAAGCCTTGTAGATGTTTGGGTGTTCAATATTTTGCAGGGCCGAAAGATGCGCATTAGCGAGATCTACAACATGTATATAGTCCCTAACCCCAGTGCCATCAGGGGTATCGTAATCGTTACCAAAAACTTGCAAGGAAGCTAGCTTACCAACAGCCACCTGACTTATGTAAGGGAATAGGTTGTTGGGAATTCCATTTGGGTCTTCGCCGATTAGGCCTGATTCGTGGGCGCCGATTGGGTTAAAGTACCTTAGAGAAGTGATATTCCAGTCTTGTTTAGTATTTACGGTATCTTCCAGAATTTGCTCAATGAATAGTTTTGTTTGCCCGTATGGGTTGGTGGCGTATCGTGGTGAGTTCTCGGTGATAGGCAATTCTTGAGGGTCACCATAAACGGTGGCCGACGAGCTAAAGACGAGCTTGCGGACATCGTGTTTGTTCATGACCTCTAGTAATGTAAGTGTTGAATCAATGTTGGTACGGTAGTAAAGCAGTGGTTTTTGGACCGATTCACCAACCGCCTTAAGACCTGCAAAATGGATGACTGCATCAAAATCTTTTGTGTTG
>OEIV010000882.1_pt1 | contig 15150 bp, 13 predicted proteins | sample 1539231 | NCBI WGS metagenome assembly OEIV01 (sample SAMN03794762, study PRJEB22550) | activated sludge metagenome | feature: wastewater treatment plant; material: activated sludge; isolation source: Wastewater treatment plant of a petroleum refinery complex | place: Argentina: Buenos Aires ...
CAACAGTAAGCATAAGAGTTTTCTATGAGTATGCAAGCAAACAAGCAGATAATGTTCCAGCACAAAACAGCACTTATACTTTTACAACTGTAAATGCATCTGTGCAGTTAAAAAATAGCTTAGGAAGTTTTATAGATGTTGGCACAGTTCAATACTACGCTGGCGGCTGGAGAAGTTTTGGCACAACATCAAACGGAGTTGCTTATAAAGAACTACTTCCAATCAATTACAGCTTTAGAATGACTTATGAATATTCCAGCACAGACAAACAACAAAATCTTTCTTCTGATCCAACAGTTGTTTTCCAAACAGTTAATGCGGCAGTACAATTAAAAAACAGTTTGGGAAACTTGATAGATGCAGGAACAGTCCAGTATTATGCAGGAGCGTGGAGAACTTTTGGTACAACAACAAACGGAGTTGCGTATAAAGAACTTCTTCCGATCAATTATAGTTTTAGAATGACTTATGAATTTGTTTCTAAGGATAAACAGCAAAACTTAGGTGCAAATCCGGTTGTGGATTTTAATACTGTGCTTTGTTCTGTTAAAGTAAGTAAGACAAGTAACAATCAGCCAATAAGTAACGCATCAGTAAAATATTATGCAGGTGCGTGGAGAAACCTTGGAACAACAAACTCAGATGGCATTGCAACTAAAGAACTTATACCAGCAAACCTAAGTTTTAGAGCAACGTTTGGAAATGTTAGTTTAGATAAGCAGCAGGATCTTTCTGTAAATAATTTAGTTGAAATATTATTAAATGTTCCCTAAAAATGTACAATTTACAATGTATAATGTAGAATTAAACTCAGTGGTTCTCAGTGCAAAAACTCCGTGTTTCTCCGTGAAATGGATTTTTAGTCCTTACACAGAGAACCCCTGAGAAGACACGGAGACACACAGAGAAAAACAACGAAGCAATCAAACAATGGAATAATAAAATGAAAATATTATTAACAGTAATTCTGCTATCCTCAATTATAGCAGCACAAAACAAATACAATCTTCAACCGGGTGTGAACAACAATCAAATAGTGCTTGAGCTGGCTAACATATCATCAACAGAATCAGCATATAACCTTGAAGTTAAACTTATCAAGAACTCAAAAAACTTAAACTTCAATCAAACAGAAAAAATGATTGAGAATATAACTCAAGGTGAAGAAACAGATGCAACTTTTACCTTTGATGTTGAATATAACATCGGGAAAACAGAAGCAGACACTATTGAGTTTATGATCACTGACAACAAAAGTGTTTATCTGGCAAAACAATTTATCTTACAATACACATTTCCAACTGAATACAAGCTGGAACAGAATTATCCAAATCCATTTAATCCAGCAACAAAGATTCGTTATAGCATTCCAAATGTCACCCTGAGCGAAGTCGAAGGGTCTCGAGTGGTTCTTAAAGTCTATGATATTCTTGGCAACGAAGTAACAACACTCATCAATGAACAAAAAGAACCAGGATATTATGAGGTAGAATTCTCTGCATCCAGTTTTGCAAGCGGAGTTTATATTTATCGTTTGCAGGCTGGTCAATTTGTTTCAACTAAGAAGATGATGGTACTAAAGTAAATTTTAACTTAAGCATAAATTCCTGGGAATGATTCTAAAATAGGTTTTATTGGATTTTTATCGCTATTTCAAAGATTTACTTAAAAATCTGTTCCAAACATTTTCTTGGTTATCATAATAATTAATCCTATTTTTGGCTTAGTGATTCGCCCCGTTGAGGGCGTTTTTTGTTAGTATGGATATAATAAAAGAAAATATAGTTCGAATTTCTAATGAAATCGCAGAAAAGTTAAATTTTTTTGTGATCGATATTACTTTTAGAGGCGACAACAGGAAAAAGATAATTGAGGTTTTTGTTGATGCCGAAAAAAACATCGATGCCGATAATCTTGCTGAGATAAGCCGCGAAATTAATTCCATTATAGAAGATCAGGATATTATTCAACAAGCTTACAGACTTGATGTTTCTACTCCCGGTGTTGATAGACCGCTTAAATTTTTAAAACAATTTCCAAAGCATATCAACAGAAATTTTGAAATTACTTATAAGACCGGGGAAGAGACCAGAACTATTACCGGAAAATTATTGTCCGTGGAAAGAGAAGAGTTAACTTTTCTTTCTGATAAAAAAGAAGTTTTAATCGAATTTAAAAACATAACAACTGCAAAAGTTATAATTAGTTTTTCTTAGAAGAGGAGAAAGTAAATGAACTATGATATTGTCGAATCCTTTGCACAGATGGTGAGGGAAAAAGGCATTGATAAAGACGTACTCGGCGGCATACTCGAGGAAATATTTGGATTGCTCGTAAAGAAAAAATACGGCGAGGAAGCTAAGTTTGATGTAGTTGTTAATATGGATAGAGGCGATATTGAGATATTTCTTGAAAGAGAAATCGTGGATGTTGTTGAAGATCCCAACAGACAAATAAGTATTGATGAAGTAAATAAAAAAGGCAACCAGGACGATCTTGAAGTCGGAGAAGATTTTGTTGAAAAGATTGAACTTGCATCTTTAGGAAGAAGACTTGTTGTACTTGCTAAACAAAGTTTAAATCAGAAAATACGTGAGCTTGAAAAAGAAATTATCTACAACGAATACAATGAACTGCTTGGTGAAATTGTTGTAGGTGATATTTATCAGATAAGAAAAAATGATATTCTTGTTAATCATAATAAGAATGAATTGATACTTCCTCGCAACGAGCAGATTCCTTTTGAGAAATACAAAAAGGGAGAAACGATAAGAGCTATCGTTAAGGAAGTAAGAAAAGGCAACAGCGGACCGGTAATAGTTATCTCAAGATCAGACAATATGTTTTTAAGAAGATTGTTTGAAATTGAAATTCCAGAAATTTATGACGGTATAATTGAAATAAAATCTATTGCACGCGAACCAGGTGAAAGAGCAAAGATTGCAGTTGAATCTCAGGATTCAAGGATTGATGCTGTTGGTGCCTGCGTTGGTATGAAAGGCGTTAGAATCCACGCAATTGTACGCGAGCTTAACAATGAGAATATAGATGTTGTTAGTTATTCTGATGATCCTATAATTTTCATACAGAAATCATTAGCTCCGGCAAAGCTAAAGAAAATAGAATTAGATGAAGATGAGAAAAAAGCAATCGTAACAGCAGACAGTGATCAGGTTTCACTTATCGTTGGCAGAAACGGTGTTAATATTAGATTAGCTATGAGATTAACCGGTTATGAAATTGAAATCTTACGTGAAGAAAAACCATTTGAAGAATATGAAGAAGATATTGAGTTAATCGATATTAAAGAAGAACTTGGTGCTGAAGTTTATGAGATACTTATCAATCACAGATATGATACCGCTATTGAAGTATTGACTGCGGGACCTGAAAAGTTAAAAGAGATTGAAGAGTTTGATGCTGAGAAGATTGAGGAAATCTTAGAAATAATTAAATCGCAGTTTGAAGAAGAGGAATAGCCTAAGAAAAGGTAACTAATAAATGTCTGAAACAAAATCGCCCAAAATTAGATTATATAAGTTCGCAGCAGAGATCAATCTTTCTTCGGAAAATCTTATTGAATTTCTGAAAACTAAAGGACATGAGGTCAAATCTCATCAATCTATTCTTACAGAAGAAATGGTTACAGAGATTAATGCTCACTTTAAAAAGGATATAGAAAAAGCTGAACAGCATTATAAGAAAATTGCAGAGTTCAATAAGAAACGTGCTGATAAAACTGAAAAAGACGAAAAAGTACTTAAGATAGAAGAAGAGCCTGTTCAGGAAGAGGAAGTAAAGGAAATTGTAATTACTGATGTTCCTGTTGAGGAAGAAGTTCAGCCTGTTGAAGAGATAAGCGTTATTGAAGAAGTAGTAGTGCCTGCAGCAGAAGTAATTGTTGAAAAAGAACCTGAAGTAGTTGTTCCCGAAAAACCAGTTGTTCCTCCAGTACCTGAAAAATTTGTTTCACCAAAGAATACAGAAGCAGGTAAAAAAAGAGGATTAACTGTTGTTGGTAAAATGGATTTGGGTGAAGACAAAAAAACAAAACCTCAGGTTAAGAGACTTCCAGTTACACAAAAAGCACCGGACAGTAAGCCCGAAACAACTGAAACATCTGCTGATGCTATAAAGAAAAAGAAAAGACCTAAGACTAAAAAGAAAACTACCACAGAGGTTACTCCTGAAGAAACACCGGTAGCTAAAAAAAGAAAACGCGTTAAGAAGTTTGAAATCGATGAGAAAGATGTTAAAGCCGCGATAAAGAAAACCATGTTGAGTATGGATGATACAGCAACAACCAACAGAGCTTCATCCAGAAAAAAGAAAAGACGAGAAAGAGAAGCTGAAGAAGAAAGATTAGAAGAATTAAGGACTTTAGATAAAAACATTATTAGAGTTAATGAGTTTATAGCTGTAAGTGAACTAGCTAATCTTATGGAAGTTCCAGTTGGCGATGTAATTTCCAAGTGTATAGGTCTTGGATTAATGGTTTCAATTAATCAAAGACTTGATGTTGAAAACATTACACTTGTTGCTGATGAGTTTGGTTTTGAAGTAGAGTTTCAAAAAGAATATACAGCCGAAGTACTTGAAGATATTGAAGACGAGGAAGAAGATTTACAAACAAGACCACCAGTTGTTACAATTATGGGTCACGTTGATCATGGTAAAACATCACTTCTTGATTATATAAGAAGAACAAATGTTGTGGCGGGTGAATCCGGCGGTATTACTCAGCATATTGGTGCATACAGAGTTGATATTGGTGCTGGAAAACAAATTGCTTTTCTAGATACCCCTGGTCACGAAGCATTTACTGCAATGAGAGCACGCGGTGCTCAGTTGACGGATATTGTTGTTCTTGTTGTAGCTGCTGATGATGCGGTAATGCCTCAAACAGTTGAAGCCTTAAATCATGCGCAGGCCGCAGGTGTGCCTATAATTATTGCAATAAATAAAATTGATAAACCTGGTGCGAATCCTGATAAAATTAAACAGCAGATGGCTGATAGAAATGTTCTTGTTGAAGACTGGGGCGGAAAATATCAGTGCGTTCATCTATCTGCAAAAACAGGATTGAATGTTGATTTACTTCTTGAAAAGATTGTGCTTGAAGCTGACTTGTTAGATCTCAAAGCTAATCCGGATAGATTAACTCGTGGTGCCGTAGTTGAAGCAGAATTAGATAAAGGACGCGGTATAACTGCAACAATTCTTGTTCAAAAAGGAACATTAAGAATTGGCGATCCATTTGTCGCAGGAATTCATCACGGAAAAGTTAGAGCGATGTTTGATGAAAGAGGAAACAAAGTAAAAGAAGCTCCTCCATCAACCCCGGTACTTGTGCTTGGGTTTGAAGGCGCACCGCAGGCGGGCGATACTTTTATTGTTCTTGAATCAGAACGTGAAGCACGAGAAATAAGTTTGAAGAGACAGCAGTTAAAAAGAGAACAAGATCAGAAACAAATTCATCATATCACTCTTGATGAACTTGCTAAACAAATTAGTATTGGCGGAGTTAAAGAACTTGCACTCATCGTTAAAGGCGATGTGGATGGTTCTGTTGAAGCACTTTCCGATTCGTTGATGAAACTCAGCAATCAGGAAGTTATTGTTCGCGTTATACATAAGGGTGTGGGTGGAATTTCCGAAAGTGATGTTCTTCTTGCTGCAGCATCAAATGCAATTATAATCGGTTTCCACGTTCGTCCGAATATCAATGCAAGAAAGCTTGCGGAAAATCAAAAAGTAGATATTAGACTTTACAGCGTTATTTACAATGCCATTAGTGAAGTTAAATCAGCATTAGAAGGATTATTATCTCCATTAATTTCTGAAGAAGTAACAGGAACAATTGAAATCCGTGATACTTTCAAAGTTCCAAAATCCGGAACAGTTGCCGGATGTTATGTGCTTGACGGCAAGATTACCAGAAATAATAAGATCAGATTGATTCGTGATGGAATTGTAATCCACGAAGGTGGTATTGGTAACTTAAGAAGATTCAAAGATGATGTTAAAGAAGTTGATGCCGGTTATGAATGCGGATTGAACATCGAAAACTTTAATGATATAAAAGTAGGCGATATTATCGAAGCATTTAAACTTATAGAAACAAAGAAAACATTAGCGTAATTATTTTTAGATCGAGTGGAAAATAAATGTCTCATAGAATCGACAAAGTTGAACATCTTATTAAAGAAGAGATTAGTCTTATTTTCCTGCATAAGCTTTCTCATGTAGATCTCGGATTTATAACAATTACAAATGTAAGAGTTAGTCCCGATCTTAAATTGGCAAAAATTTATTTATCAGTATTTGAAAAAGAAAAGAGAGAACTTGTTCTTAGCAAGATTGAAGATAAGAAAGGATTTATAAGATCCGAATTAGCACACAGGATAAGAATTAAATTTATACCTGAACTAAAATTTTTTATTGATGATACGCTTGATTACGTTGAAAAGATAGAAGGATTGATTAAGAAAATACACGAAAATGATGATAACAAAACAAACGAAGGATCCTCAGAATCTTGATTATTTAGCCGGGCAGGTTTTACTGATAGATAAGCCTGTAAACTGGACCTCGTTTAATGTTGTAAGTCGTGTTAGAAGATTAACAAAAGTTAAAAAAGTGGGGCACGCAGGAACTCTTGACCCGCTTGCAACGGGATTACTTATCGTTTGCACGGGTAAGAAAACTAAAGAGATTTCTGAATATCAAGCCCAAAGAAAAAAATATACTGGAATAATTACTCTCGGTAAATCTTCGCCTTCAATGGATTTGGCAACTGAAATTACTGAAAAAGTTTTGCCGGAAGATTTAAGTGAAGAAAGAATTCTTTCAGCCAGAAATAAGTTCTTAGGAAATATTGAACAAATTCCGCCAATGTTTTCGGCGTTAAAGCATAAAGGCAAAGCTCTTTATAAGCTTGCACGAGCCGGAAAAGAAGTTGAGAGGGCACCAAGGCAAGTAGAAATATTTTCGTTTGATATAACAAAAGTTCAATTGCCGGATATACATTTTGAAATTACATGTTCTAAAGGAACATATATAAGAGTTATTGCTGATGATTTTGGGAAAGAACTAGGATGTGGTGGGATTTTAAGTTTGCTGAGAAGAACTGAAATTGGTGATTATAAAGTTGAGGATGCTTGTGATTTGGAAGAGTTAACAACAAAATTTAATTTAGTTCAGAATCAGCAGCAAAATTGAGTTAGCAGTACAGAAATGAAAAGGATTTTTAATTAGTTATCGCGATGAAATTATAGATGCAAGTTTTTGATAGTATTAAAGATTTAACAAAGAATAAAAATACTATTCTTACTCTTGGCACATTTGATGGAATTCATCCCGGTCATTTGAAAATAATTGATAAGCTGGTTGACTGTTCAAAAGAAAAGGGCTGCAGAAATGTTGTTATTACATTTCATCCGCACCCGAGAACAATATTGGGTTCAGGTAACAATGTTAAAATGCTGACAACTCAGGAAGAGAGAAGAGCGCTTCTTGAAAAACATGGAGTTGAAAATTTTTTAACAATAAATTTTACAAAAAAATTTGCATCACTTACTGCTGAAGAATTTATTTATGACTATCTGGTAAATGGAATTGGCTTAAGTGAAATAGTCCTTGGACATGATCATCATTTTGGAAAAGGCAGAAGCGGAAATGTTGAGCTTCTAAAAAATATTGGGGCAAAAGAAAAATTTTCTGTTACAACAGTTGATGCTTTTTACGTCAATGATGAAGTTGTTAGCAGTACAAAAATAAGAAATGCTTTAATAGATGGTGATCTTAAAAAAGCGAATAGTCTACTTGGCAGAAATTATTCTTTTAGCGGAACTGTAATTGGCGGAGATAAACGGGGAAGAGAACTTGGTTTTCCAACTGCAAACATAAAATTATCATCGCAGGAAAAATTACTTCCGGCAATTGGTATTTATGCTGTTAGAGTTCTTCTAGGAAACGAAACACATATTGGTCTTTTAAGTATTGGTAAGCGCCCAACATTTTATAACGCAGGTGAACTTGTTACAGAGACATATATATATAACTTCAATCGTGAAATTTATGGTGAAGTTGTAACAATTGAATTGGTTGAGCGACTTCGTGGAGAAGAAAAATTTAATTCTGCAGAAGAATTGATCAACCAGATGAACAAAGACAAAGAAAATGGATTGAAAATTTTTAATGAACTAAATAATTAATTCCGGTTGGTTCTGGAATTATATCGTACAAATAAATAAAGGATAGATAAAATGACAAAAGAAGAAAAATTAGAGATCATCTCTAAATTCGGAAAAGACTCAAACGATTCAGGAAAATCTGAAGTGCAGATTGCACTGCTTACAAAAAGAATCAATGATCTTACTTCACACTTTGATGCTCACAAAAAAGATCATCACTCTAGAAGAGGATTAATGATGATGGTTGGTAAGAGAAGAAGACTTCTTGATTATTTAATAAAAAAAGATATTGCACGATACAGAGCGATAATAAAAGAATTGAACATAAGAAAGTAAGGTTTAAAAATGGTTGTTAAGAAAGAAGTTGAAATTGGCGGCAGATTATTTTCGATTGAAACAGGAAAATATGCTAAGCAGGCTAACGGATCAGTTATGGTTCGTTACGGAGATACAATGGTGCTTGTTACTGCGGTTGCAGCAAGTGAAGCAAAGGAAGGGTTAGATTATTTTCCACTTCAAGTTGAATATCGTGAAAAGACTTCTGCAGCAGGAAAATTTCCTGGTGGATATATTAAGCGTGAAGGCAGACCAACAGAAAAAGAAATTCTAAGTTCAAGATTATGTGATAGACCTATCAGACCATTATTTCCTGAAAGTTTTACGAATGAAACTCAGGTTGTTGCCATGGTGATGTCTTATGATGGTGAAAATGATGCCGATGTGCTTGCAGCTTGCGGAGCTTCGGCAGCGCTTGCTATTTCAGATATTCCATTTGATGGCCCAATGGCTGAAGTTAGAATAGGAAGAATTAATGGTGAACTTATCGTCAATCCAACTCATGAACAAATTAAGTTAGGCGATATCGAACTTGTTGTTGCTGGTACTGCGGATTCTATTATGATGGTTGAAGGCGAATCGAAAGAAGTAAGCGAACAGGAATTGTTAGATGCTTTAAAATTCGCTCAACAGGAAATCAAAAAAATTGTGGATCTTCAGAATCAATTACGAGCAGAAGCAGGAAAAACAAAGTGGGTAGTTGCAGAAAAAACTGTTGATGCAAATCTTAAAAAAGATGTTTATGATTTGGCAGAAGCAAAGTACAAAGAAATCGTATACTCAATTCTTGCAAAAGAAGAAAGATCAGCAAAGAACAAAGAACTTTCCGAATCAGTAAAAAAAGCACTTGCTGAAAAATTTCCAGAACAGGAAAAAGTTATTGGCGAGATTCTACACGATATGGAAAAAGATCTTATGCGTGAAAGAATTTTAAAAGAAGGTATTCGTCTTGATGGAAGAAATACAACACAAGTTCGCCCAATTACGATTGAACTTGGTAACTTACCAAGAACACACGGATCAGCATTGTTTACACGTGGTGAAACACAAAGCTTAACAAACGTTACACTCGGCACAAAAGACGATGAGCAAACAGTTGATGGTCTATTAGCAGAATACACAAAAAAATTCTACTTGCAGTATAATTTCCCACCATTTAGCGTTGGAGAAGTTGGCAGAATGAGTGGAGTTGGCAGAAGAGAAATTGGTCATGGCAATCTTGCAGAAAGATCTTTAAGACAAGTTTTACCTGCAGATGATGTATTTCCATATACTGTTAGAATTATATCTGATATACTTGAATCAAACGGTTCATCATCAATGGCAACGGTTTGCGCCGGTTCGCTTGCAATGATGGATGCCGGAGTACCTGTTACTAAAGCCGTTTCAGGTATTGCAATGGGTTTGGTTAAAGAAGGAAATGATTATGCAGTTCTTTCTGATATACTTGGAAATGAAGATCATCTAGGAGATATGGATTTTAAAGTTGCAGGAACCAGTGATGGTATAACGGGATTCCAAATGGATATTAAGATTCAGGGTATCTCTTTTGAAATAATGGAAAAAGCACTTCATCAGGCTAAAGAAGGTAGAATGCACATTCTTGGTAAGATGAATGAGGCAATTAGTAAACCTAAAGATTCGTTATCACCATACGCACCCAGATTAATTACAATGAATGTTGCAACTGATCAAATTGGTTTAATTATCGGTCCTGGTGGAAAAACAATTCAGGGAATGCAAAGATTATTTGGTGTGGATATTAACATCGAAGATGATGGAACAATAAATATTGCTTCACCAAATAAAGAAAACGCGCAGCAAGCAAAAGAGTACATCAAAAAATTAACTGCAACTCCAGAAGTTGGAGAAGTCTATGATGGTGTTGTTACAAAGATTGCAGATTTTGGTGCGTTCGTAGAAATTCTTCCTGGAAAAGAAGGATTATTACATATATCCGAAATAGATAATAAACGTGTAAATAAAGTTTCTGATTATCTAAAAGTTGGTGATAAGATTACAGTTAAACTTCTTAAAGTTGAAGGCGGTAAATTTTCTTTAAGCAGAAGAAAATTATTAGCCGAAGCTGCTGAAAAAGAAGCTAAAAATAATCCTCCAGCGGAGCAACCAGCTAATTAATTTCGTAAATCGAAAATTGATTTAGTTATATATTTTAATGTCACACTTCGACTTCGCTCAGTGTGACAAGTTTTAATTCATAGTCATCCTGAGCGAAGCTGAAGGATGACTTGTTGATATTTTAAACAAATTTTAAACAGGATTTTAATGCTATTAGCATTAATACATTTTTTTAGAAGTTTCACAATTCAGCCTTTGCCGTTGGATAACAGCCAGGAAATTTACCGCACACAGAGCATTTCTTTGCTCAAATTAGAGTACCCAAAGTTTTTAATAATGAAATGGTTTATTTCATACAAAGAGTTTTTCAATTATGATAAAAGAAATTATAATAAATTCATCTTCCAACCAGACGCGTGTTGCGATTACGGAAGATGGAAATTTAGCCGACTTTTTTGTTGACTATCCTGAGAACAGGAGAATGGTTGGGGATATTTATCTTGGAAGAGTTGCTCGCGTACTTCCCGGAATAAGAGCCGCATTTATAGATATAGGAATGAAGCACGATGGATTCCTACATTTTTCAGATATTGGTGACCGCACCAAACAATTTCAGGATATGCTTGGCGATGAAGATTCTGATGTTGATCTTTCTGATGACGATGAATCTAAACCAAATCGCGCCAACGGAAATGGAGCATCAGCTCCGCCACCAGAACCAGTTATAACAAAGCTCCGCAAAGGAGAAGAAATTCTTGTTCAGATAACCAAAGAACCGGTTAGCAATAAAGGTGTGCGTGTTACCTCTTCTGTTTCTCTTCCCGGCAGATTTTGTGTTCTGCTGCCTTTCGATAATAAGATTGGCATTTCAAAAAAGATCTCCGATTATAAAGAACGAAGAAGATTAAGAAACATTGCACGTGGCATTCTTCCTCCAAATTATGGACTGATTATTCGTACTGTTGCTAAGGATCAGACAGAAGATGCAGTTAAAGATGATTTAACTAATCTTGTAAAAACCTGGAAAACCATTGAAGCAACAGCAAAGAGTGAAGAACCACCATCAATCGTACATCAGGATATGAGTACAACGGATAGTGTAATTCGTGATCTTCTTACGCCTGACGTCTCAAAAGTTTTTGTTGATTCAAAAAAATTATATAAGCAAATAAAAAATTATGTTCAATTAGTTCAACCGGGCTTATTAGAAAAGATTGATCTTTATAAATCTTCTTCATCTATCTTTGATGAATTTAAAATAGAAGAACAAATAAAAACACTGATGGGAAGAAAAGTTCCTTTGCCAAGTGGCGGTTATCTCATCATCGAGCACACAGAAGCAATGGTTGTTATTGATGTTAACAGCGGACGTTATGCTAAAAGCAAAGAGCAGGAACTTAATTCATTAAAAACTGATCTTGAAGCATCACGTGAAATAGCTAGACAATTGCGCCTAAGAGATATCGGCGGAATTATAGTTATCGATTTTATTGATCTTGAAGAAGATAAAAATCGTAAAAAAGTTTATGACGAATTGAAAAAAGAATTTCGCAGAGATCGTTCCAAAGTTTCTGTTTTACCAATGAGTGATTTTGGTTTAGTTCAGATTACTCGACAAAGAATTCGCCAAAACATTAACCAGGCAATGAAAGATGTATGTCCGGTTTGCGCTGGAACAGGTTTAATGACTAAAGAATCACATCTTGTTTATGATATAGAAGATTGGTTGAAGAGATTTAGAAGATTTTCGAGAGAGTTTAGTTTGATAATCAAATGCCATCCTTCGGATGCAACAAGATTGCAGGACAAAAAGTTTACAAGAATACAACTAAAATATTTAGTTAGATTGCGTATTGAAGAAGACCCTAGCATTGCTATGGGTAAGTTCAAATTCTTCTCTAAGAAAAAGGGAATTGATTTAACAGAAAAGTTTAAATAATCGGAGTTATATTATGAAATTTTTTATTGATACTGCAAACATAAATGAAATTAAAGAAGCTGCTGCCCTTGGCATTCTTGATGGAGTTACTACTAATCCATCACTGGTTTCTAAAGAAGGAAAAGATTTTAGAAAATTACTGGATGAAATATTGGCGATTGTTGATGGTCCTGTTAGTGCCGAAGTTATTTCAACAGATTATGATGGAATATTGAAGGAAGCACACGACTTAGCAAAAATCCATAAAAATATTGTTGTTAAAGTTCCATTAATTAAAGAAGGTTTGAAAGCAGTTCGCACATTATCAGCAGAAAATATTAAAACAAATGTTACACTTTGTTTTTCCGCTTCACAGGCACTGTTAGCTGCAAAAGCTGGGGCAACATATATCAGTCCATTTGTTGGAAGACTTGATGACATCAGCCAGGATGGTATGGAATTGATCTCACAAATTGTACAGATTTATAAAAATTATAATTACAAAACCGAAGTTCTTGTTGCAAGCATAAGACATCCTTTACATCTTGTTGAAGCTGCATTGATGGGTGCAGATGTTTGCACTATGCCATTTTCTGTAATTGATAAATTATTTAATCATCCTCTTACAGATCTTGGCTTAGAGAAATTCTTAAGTGACTGGAAAAAAACTCAAACCAAATAAATTTTAATTCAACTATTGGAATAAAAAATGAAACGTACAACATTCTACAACATACATAAAAACTTAGGAGCTAAAATTGTTGAGTTTGCAGGTTATGAAATGCCAATTCAATATTCTTCAATAATTGCAGAACACAAAGCTGTAAGAAACTCAGTTGGTGTTTTTGATGTATCGCATATGGGTGAAGTTTTTGTTAAAGGTGAAAAGGCACTTGATTTCGTTCAGCACATAACGGTTAATGATGCTTCAAAACTTTTTCCCGGCAGAGTACAATATTCAGCAATGTGTTATGAAGATGGTGGAATAGTAGACGATCTATTGGTGTATAGAGTATCGCAGAATGAATTTTTATTGGTTATAAATGCATCCAACATTGATAAAGATTTTGCGTGGATGCAAAAGAACAACAAATTTGGTGTTGAACTTACAAACCATAGCGATGAATATTCTTTGCTTGCTGTACAAGGACCAAACTCACAAAAAACATTACAAAAACTTACAGACACACCTATTACCCTTGAGTATTATCATTTCACAAAAATAAATCTTGCCGGTATTGATATGATATTTTCAAGAACCGGATATACAGGTGAAGTTGGCTATGAACTATATTTCAAAGGTGATGAGAAAGTTGCAGAAGATTTGTGGAATAAAATTTTTGAAGCTGGAAAGGAATTTGATATTCAACCAGTTGGTTTAGCTGCAAGAGATTCTTTAAGATTAGAAATGGGTTTCTGTCTTTACGGAAATGATATTGATCAGACGACAAATCCTCTAGAAGCGGGCTTAGGCTGGATTACAAAACTTTCTAAATCTGATTTTGTTGCTAAAGATGTTTTAGTAAAAGTAAAAGAAAATGGACTCAATAGAAAATTGGTTGCTTTGACTTCATCAGAAAAAATATTTCCAAGACATGGTTATGATATAACTGTGAATGGCAGCAAAATAGGTGTTATCACAAGCGGCACAGTTAGCCCAATGCTCGATCAGCCGATTGCAATGGGATATGTTGAAACAAAATATGCAGAGATTGGTTCCGAAGTTAATTTTCTGATCAGAGGGAAAGAAGTTCCTGCAAAAGTTGTAAAACTTCCGTTTGTAAAAAGATAGAAATAAACATGAAATTAAACGTATTTCTTTCACCAGTCATTGTTGATGAACTTTATTTTACCGGTAAAACTACAGTAGTAATTGATGTTCTTCGTGCAACATCAACCATTGTAACTGCAATTAATAACGGCGCAAAAGAAGTTGTTCCTGTTGCAAGTGTTGAGTTTGCTGTTAAAGTTTCTGGCGGAATGTTTGGCGGACAAATTTTACTTGGCGGTGAAAGAAATACCAAAAAGATTGAAGGTTTTGCACTTGGTAATTCTCCTTTTGAATACTCTAGAGAAATTGTTGAGGGCAAAACAATTGTGTTTTACACAACTAACGGAACTAAATCGATCGCAAAAGCAAAGTACTCTGAAAACTTATATACTTGTTCTTTTCTAAATATCAGCGCTATTGCAAAACATCTGATAACTTTAAATACTGATGTTGAAATTGTTTGCGCTGGTAGAAACAATTATTTCTCTATTGAAGATTCTGTGTGTGCCGGAATGCTTATTTCAAAAATCAGTAAAGTAAAAACAGATTCCTATCTCAATGATTCCGGAGCAGCAGTTTTAACTTTGTATGAAAAATATGGTGCCAATTTGATAAAGATGATGCGGGAATCTGATCATGGAAAAATATTATTAGAAAACGGATTTGAAGCTGATCTTGAGTATTGCAGTTCAATTGATATTCTTGATGATATTCCATCTTATGCTAATGGCGTATTAAAAAAATTGAAAAGTAATTAATTTTATCAATAAAAAGTTTTAATGGCACTTAAAAAGAAAAAAAGCGTTAAAGAAAAAAATGAAAAGAGTAGTTCAAGTAAAAACTATTTTATT
>OEIV010000883.1_pt1 | contig 15150 bp, 11 predicted proteins | sample 1539231 | NCBI WGS metagenome assembly OEIV01 (sample SAMN03794762, study PRJEB22550) | activated sludge metagenome | feature: wastewater treatment plant; material: activated sludge; isolation source: Wastewater treatment plant of a petroleum refinery complex | place: Argentina: Buenos Aires ...
CCGCCCCGCCGGGGGGGGGGGGCAGCGGCGGGCGCACCGCCGGCGACTGCTGCCCGGGACGAAAGCCCGCGGGCAGGCACTGGAAGATCGCATTGTGCTCGCTGTCGATGGGCAGCAGCGCGGCATTGCCCTCGCGCACGGCATCCATGAAGAAGCGCCCCGCCATCACCAGCGCTTCCTTGTTCGCCAGCAGCACGCGCTTGCCGGCGCGCGCGGCGCTGATCGTGGGCATCAGCCCGGCCGCGCCGACGATGGCCGCCATCACGACATCCGTGTCCGGATGTTGCGCGACCTCGACCAGCCCCTCCTCGCCCTCCAGCACCTCGACCCGCAGCCCTTCGGCACGCACCGCCGCGCGCAACTCGGTGGCCGCGGCGTGGTCCGCCACCACCGCGTAATCGGGCGCGTGCACGCGGCACTGCGCGAGCAGCTCGCGCCAGCGCGAGCCGCAGCTGAGCGCGAACACCCGGTAGCGCCCGGCGTGGCGCGCGATCACGTCCAGCGTGTTCTCGCCGATGGAGCCCGTCGCCCCCAGGACCGTGACCCGCTGCCGCTCGTCCATCACCAGAAACTCCCCGCCTGCAGCATTCCGAAGGCCAGCACCGGCAGGCCCGCGGTGAGGCTGTCCAGCCGGTCGAACAGGCCGCCGTGTCCGGGCAGCAGCGCGCCGCCGGCCTTCAATCCGCCGAACCCCGAGCCCAGCGCGGTCGCCCCCGCCAGCGCCACCCAGGTGCCCAGCCGCGCCCCGCCCAGCCCCGTGCCCGTCCCGACCGACGCAGCGAGCGCCAGGCTCGCCAGCATGCCACCGGCGAAGCCGGCCCAGGTCTTGCCGGGGCTGACCCGCGGCATCAGCTTCGCGCCGCCGATCGCGCGCCCGGCGAAGTAGGCGCCGATGTCCGCGAACGCGATCACCGCGATCGCGTAGATGACCAGGTATTCGCCGTGGGGCAGCGAGCGGATGTACAGCACCGCGAGCCACGGCGGCACCAGCACCAGCAGCCCGATACCCGCAAGCGCGCCGCGGCCTCCCCAGGCGGCCGTACCGCGCGGATAGGCGAGCACCGCGAGCGACGCCAGCAGCCAGAAACCCAGCACGGGGTAGAGCACGCGCCCGATCGCCGCGGCCTCGATGCCGGCGGGCGCCCCGACCAGGCGCGCCCCCAGGATCAGGACCAGGGCGACCAGGGCGACGTAGCCCAGGCGCGCGCCGCGCGTCGTGAACCCGGCGAGCGCGGCCCATTCCCACGAGGCGCCCAGCACCAGCAGGCCGAACAGCACCGCGGTGAGCGCAACCGGGGCGTACAGCACCACGCCGATGACCAGCGCGGCAAACGCCAGTGCGGTGAGGACGCGCTGCTTCAGCATCGCGCCGCTCCCTCGTCCGCCACGGTCGCCGGGCGCCCCCCGAAGCGGCGCTCGCGCGCCGCGTAGTCGCGCAGCGCCGCGGCGAATTGCGCGGCGCCGAAATCCGGCCAGAAGCACTCGGTGAAATACAGCTCCGTGTAGGCGATCTGCCACAGCAGGAAATTGCTGATGCGATGGTCGCCGCCGGTGCGGATCAGCAGGTCCGGGCGCGGCAGGTCGGCGAGACTCAGATGCGCCTCCAGCGAGCCGGCGTCGATCTCGTTCGGCTGCAGGCGCCCCGCGGCGACCTCGACGGCCAGCGCGCGGGCCGCCTGCACGATGTCCCACTGGCCGCCGTAATCGGCGGCTATCACCAGGGTGAAGCCCTCGTTGAGCGCGGTCAGGGCCTCGGATTCCTCCATCAACCGGCGCAGCCGCGGCGCGAAGCGCGTGCGGTCGCCGATGATGCGCAGGCGGATGCCGTTGCTGTGCAGCTCGCGCACCTCGCCGCGCAGGTAGCGCATGAACAGCGCCATCAGGCCGCGCACCTCCTCGCGCGGGCGCTGCCAGTTCTCGCTGCTGAAGGCGAACAACGTCAGCACCCCGACGCCGTTTTCCCGGCAGGAGCGCAGCAGCTTGCGGATGACCTCGACGCCGGCGCGGTGACCGGCCACCGCCGGCAGGCCACGCGCCCTGGCCCAGCGCCCGTTGCCGTCCATGATGACGGCCACGTGGCCCGGGATCCGGGGCATGCCGTCGCCGGCAGGCGTGGCGGGAGGCAGCACGGTAGCGTCCGGCTGTCGCGCGGCGCTCAGATTTCCATCAGGTCCTTTTCCTTGCCGGCGAGCTGCTGGTCGATCTCGGCGACGAAACGGTCCGTGAGCTTCTGCACGTCGTCGAGCGCGCGGCGCTCCTCGTCCTCGGAGATCGCCTTGTCCTTCAGCAGGTCCTTGAGGTCGCCGTTGACGTCCTTGCGGATGTTGCGCACCGCGACGCGCGCGGCCTCGGCTTCGTGCCGCGCCTGCTTGATGTAGCCCTTGCGCGTCTCCTCGGTGAGCGCGGGCATCGGCAGGCGGATCACGGTGCCCGCGGTCGAGGGGTTCAGGCCCAGGTCGGACTTCATGATGGCCTTTTCCACATCGGGCACCATGTTCTTTTCCCACGGCGTGACGACCAGCATGCGCCCGTCCTCCACCGTGATGTTGGCCACCTGGCTGAGCGGCATCTCGCTGCCGTAGTAGGACACGCGCACGCCGTCGAGCAGGCTGGGGTGCGCGCGGCCCGTGCGAATCTTGTTCAACGCGGTGCCGAGCGCATCGACGCTCTTGCGCATCCTGGACTCTGCATCCTTCTTGAGTTCGTTGATCACGCTGGATTCCTCTGCTGCTTATTCGATCAGTGTGCCTTCGTCACCGCCCATGACGATGCTGAGCAACGCGCCGGGCTTGTCCATCGCGAACACGCGCACCGGCATGTGGTGGTCCTGGCACAGGCAGATCGCCGTGAGGTCCATCACGCCGAGCTTGCGTGCGAGCACTTCGTCGTAGCTGAGACGCTCGAAGCGCACCGCGTCCGGATTGACGAACGGATCGGCGGTATAGACACCGTCGACCTTGGTGGCTTTCAGCACCAGTTCCGCTCCGACCTCGATGCCGCGCAGGCAGGCTGCCGAATCGGTGGTGAAGAAGGGGTTGCCGGTGCCGGCGGCGAAAATGACCACGTCGCCCTGCGAGAGCTGGCGGATGGCCTTGCGCCGGTCGTAGTGGTCGACGACGCCGCTCATCGGGATCGCCGACATGATGGCCGAGGAGATATTGGAGCGCTCGAGCGCATCACGCATCGCGAGCGCGTTCATCACGGTGGCCAGCATGCCCATGTGGTCGCCGGTGACGCGGTCCATGCCCGCCGCGTGCAACGCGGCCCCGCGGAACAGGTTGCCCCCGCCTATCACCAGCCCGACCTGCACGCCGATGCCGACCAGCTGGCCGACCTCGAGCGCCATGCGGTCGAGTATGCGCGGGTCGATGCCGAGGCCCTCGCTGCCCAGCGCCTCGCCGCTCAGCTTGAGCAGGATCCGTTTGTATTTCTTGTCTTTCTGCTTGTGCATCGACACGCCCGACAGCCATTGACCGCGCGCAAGTCTACAGCTAACGGCGCGCGGCGTCTGCGTAACATTTTCCGGCAGCGCGCCGGCGCGGCACGGATAAAAAAAAGGCGCCCCCCTGCGGGGGCGCCCTGGCGGCTGCCGTGGCCTGCGAGCGTGTTCAGCCCTTGAGCTGCGCCGCAACCTCGGCCGCGAAGTCCGTCACTTCCTTCTCGATGCCCTCGCCCACCTCGAAGCGCACGAAGCCCGCGAGCTCGGCGCCCGCCTGCTTCAGCAGCTTGCCGACGGTGGTGTCGGGATCCTTCACGAAGGCCTGTTCCGACAGGCTGATCTCGGACAGGAACTTGCGCACGCGGCCCTCGATCATCTTGGCGACGATGTCGGCCGGCTTGCCGCTGTCGGCGGCCTGCGCGATCAGGATCTCGCGCTCCTTCTCGACGACCGCCGCGGGCACCTCGGCCGGCGTGGCGTACTGCGGGTTGAGCGCGGCGACGTGCATGGCCACATCGCGGGCCAGCTCGGCGGAACCGCCCTTCAGGCCGACCAGCACGGCGATCTTGCCATTGCCGTGCACATAGCTGCCGACCACGCCGGCGGCGACGTCGAGCGTGCGCGCACGGCGCACCGTGATGTTCTCGCCGATCTTCTGCACCAGCGCCTCGCGCTCCGCTTCCAGCGCGCCGCCCATCAGGGCCGCAACGTCATCGCTGCGGTTCGCGAGTGCCTGGTCGGCCACCTTGTTGACGAAGCCGAGAAAGTTGGCGTCACGGGCCACGAAATCCGTTTCGCTGTTCACTTCGAGCACCAGCCCGAAGCCCGGCTCGGCCACACGCACGCAGACCACGCCGTCGGCCGCGGTGCGACCGGCCTTCTTGGCCGCTTTCATGCCGCTCGACTTGCGCAGCTCCTCGATGGCGAGCTCGATATCGCCGTTCGCCTCGACCAGCGCCTTCTTGCACTCCATCATGCCCAGACCGGTGCGCTCGCGCAGATCCTTCACCATACCAGCCGTGATATCAGCCATCCCGATGTCCTCCGAAAAAACAGGTTATGCAAGCGAAAGCGGCGGCCACCGGGCCGCCGCAATCCGTGTGGAGCCGGCCGCGAGACGCCAGCCGGCAGGTTCCGGTCAGCCGTTCTGCGCTTCGGCACCCAGCTCGACGAACTCGTCCCTGGACACCACGCCGCCCTCCTGGCGACCCGCCACGCACGCGTCCGCCACCGCGGACACGTAGAGCCTGATCGCACGGATGGAGTCGTCGTTGCCGGGGATCAGGTAGTCGATGCCTTCCGGGTCGCTGTTGCTGTCGCAGACGCCGATGACGGGGATGCCGAGCTTGTTGGCTTCGGTCACCGCGATGCGCTCGTGATCGACGTCGACGACGAAGATCGCGTCGGGCAGGCCGCCCATGTCCTTGATGCCGCCGATGCTCTGCTCGAGCTTGGCCATCAGGCGCGTGCGCATCAGCGCTTCCTTCTTGGTCAGGCGCGCGAAGGTGCCGTCCTGGCTCTGCTGCTCGAGCTCGCGCAGGCGCTTGATCGAGGCACGGATCGTCTTGTAGTTGGTCAGCATGCCGCCGAGCCAGCGATGGCTCACGAAGGGCATGCCGGCGCGCGTCGCCTCTTCCTGGACGATCTTGCTCGCCGAGCGCTTGGTGCCCACGAACAGCAGGCGGTTCTTGTTGGACGAGAGCTGCTGCACGAATTCCAGCGCGTTGTTGAACGCGGGAACCGTGTGCTCGAGGTTGATGATGTGGACCTTGTTGCGGGCGCCGAAGATGTATTGCTTCATCTTCGGGTTCCAGTAACGGGTCTGGTGGCCGAAATGGACGCCGGCCTGCAGCATCTCCTTCATCGAAACGGACGTAGTCATGATTGCACCTTTGATATCAGGGTTGAGCCTCCATGCACCCCATGGTCTGACCCGCGCTACGCCTGGCGTTGCGACGGGCACCCCAGCCATGTGCCGGTGCATGTGTGACGTTCGGACCCGCTCGTCCGGCGCCGTGCCGGTTGGCAACGGCTGCCGCGGCAGCGTCCCGCCCGCGGGGAACGAGTCCCTTGCGAAGCGGGCGGCTTTATACCACAGCCACCCCCGGAACTGAAGCCGGGCCTCCCGGGCCGGCGATTAATGACAGTTTTTTGCCCGCCGTCGCGGGGCGCGCCGGCGATTGCGAATGGTTTACAATCTGGCCAACCCTCGCGGCCCGACACCAATGCACTCTACCCCGGAACCCGACAGCAGCATGAGAAGCCAGCCGAACCCGATGCCGGGATTCATCAAGAGCCCCGCCGAGATCGAGCGCATGCGCGTGGCCTGCCGCCTCGCCGCCGAGGTGCTCGAGATGATCGCGCCGTTCGTGCAGCCGGGCGTCAGCACGGGCGAACTCGACCGCATCTGTCACGAATACATCGTCGGGGTGCAGCAGGCCATACCGTCGCCGCTGAACTATCACGGCTTCCCGAAGTCGATCTGCACCTCGGTGAACCAGGTGGTCTGCCACGGGATCCCCAGCGACAAGCGCATCCTCAAGCATGGCGACATCATCAACGTCGACATCACCGTCTTCAAGGACGGCTACCACGGCGACACCAGCGCGATGTTCCTGGTCGGCAAGGTCGAGGCACATGCCGAGCGCCTGGTGCGCATCACGCAGGAATGCCTCTACCGCGCCATCGAGGTGGTGCGCCCCGGTGCACGCCTGGGCGACATCGGGCACGTGATCCAGCAGCACGCCGAGGGCAATTACTACTCCGTGGTGCGCGAGTACTGCGGCCACGGCATCGGCAGCCAGTTCCACGAGGAGCCCCAGGTGCTGCATTACGGCCGCCCCGGCACCGGCATGGAACTCCAGCAGGGCATGACCTTCACGATCGAGCCGATGATCAACGCCGGCAAGCGTCACACCAAGCTGTCGCAGCGCGACGGCTGGACCGTGGAGACCAAGGACGGACGGCTGTCGGCGCAGTGGGAGCACACGCTGCTGGTGACCGCCGGGGGCTGCGAGGTGCTCACGGCACGCCGCGGCGAGCCCTGGCGCGCCGGCTGAACCATGCAGGAGCCTCCGCGCAGCGCAGAGGAACTGGCCGAGCAGCTTGCCGGCGGGGCGCCGCTGCTGCCAACGGTGCGCGAACAGCTGGCGCGCGGGCGCGCCGACCTCGACGCGCGCTTCGTGGCCGGCGAGAACATCCGCACCCTGGTGCGCGAGCGCGCGCAACGCCTGGATGCGCTGCTGGCCTGCATCTGGAGCCACTTCGGGCTGGCCGGCGAACCGGGCATCGCGCTGCTCGCCGTCGGCGGCTACGGTCGCGGCGAGTTGCACCCCCACTCCGACAGCGACCTGCTGGCGCTGATCACCGACGAATCCGTGAAGGACCGCTATGGCGCGGCGCTGGAATCGTTCATCACTTTCCTGTGGGACACCCGTCTGGCGATCGGCCACAGCGTGCGCACGCTGGATGAATGCCGCGAGGTCGCCGCCGGCGACATCACGATCGCGACCGCGCTGATGGAGGCGCGCACGATCAGCGGCGATGCCGCGCTGCTCGGGCGGCTCGCCGCGCTGACCGGCCCGGAGCAGATCTGGCCGAGCGCGGAATTCTTCCGCGCCAAGTGGGACGAGCAGAAGGCGCGCCACCGCAAGTTCAACAACACCGAGTACAACCTCGAACCCAACATCAAGGGTTGCCCGGGCGGCTTGCGCGACGTGCAGACCGTGGGCTGGGTGGCGAAACGTCACTTCCATGCCGCCAGCACGCTGGAGCTGGTCGCTCGCGGCTTCCTGACCGCGCACGAGTACGAGGCGCTCGCCGACGGACAGGACTTCCTGTGGCGCGTCCGCTACGGTCTGCACATGCTCGCCGACCGCGCCGAGGACCGGCTGCTGTTCGACCACCAGCTGAGCCTGGCCAGGCTGTTCGGCTACACCGACGACGAGCGCGGCCTCGGCGTCGAGCACTTCATGAAAGACTACTTCCGCTGCGTGCTGAAGCTCGGCGTGCTGAACGAGATGCTCACGCAACTCTTCGACGAGGCGATCCTGCGCGCCTGCGAGCCGGTCAATCTCTACGAGATCAACAATCGCTTCCGCGTGCGCAACGGCTACATCGAGGCGGCCCACGACAACGTGTTCCGCAACGCGCCGTGGGCGCTGATCGAGATGTTCACGCTGATGGCGCAGCACGACTTCATCGTCGGCGTGCGCGCCTCGACGATCCGACTCGTGCACGGCTCGCGCCGGCTGATCGGCGCCGAGCTGCGGCGCGACCCGCGCGCCAACCGCCTGTTCCTGCAGCTGCTCGGCTCGCCCTACCGCGTCGCGACCCAGCTCGACCGCATGAAGCGCTACGGCGTGCTCGGGCGTTTCATCCCCGAGTTCGGGCGCATCGTCGGCCAGACCCAGCACGACCTGTTCCACGTCTACTCGGTCGATTCGCACACCATCCGCGTCGTGCGCAACATGCGCATGTTCCTGCTGCCGCGCGCGCGCGAGGATTTCCCGACCGCCGCACACGCGATCAAGCGCCTGCCGCGCCCGGAACTGCTCTATATCGCGGGGCTGTACCACGACATCGCCAAGGGCCGCGGCGGCGACCACTCGAACCTGGGCGCCGCGGACGCAATCGAATTCTGTCGCCGCCTCGAGTTGAGCCCGCGCGAGGGCAACCTCGTGGCGTGGCTGGTGCAGAACCACCTCGTGATGTCGGCCACGGCGCAGCGCAAGGACATCTCGGACCCGGAGGTGATCATCGCCTTCGCGCGGCTTGTGTCCGACCAGGTGCACCTCGACTACCTGTACACGCTCACGGTGGCCGACATCAACGCCACCAACCCCACGCTGTGGAACAGCTGGCGGGCGAGCCTGCTGCACTCGCTCTACGTGCAGACCAAGCGCGCGCTGCGACGCGGCCTCGAGAACCCCATGGACCGCGGCGAGCGCATAGCCGAGACCCGCGCCGCGGCGCTCGGGCTGCTCGCGGGCCACGGGATCGCGCCGGCGCGAGCCGGGGCGCTGTGGGCGCACATGGGGTCGGACTACTTCCTGCGCGAGACCGCGGCCGACATCGCCTGGCACACCGAGGCGATCCTGGCGCGCGCCACGCCGGAGGCGCCGGTGGTGCTGGCCAAGGCAGCCGGCAGCCGCTTCGACCCGGTGACCCAGATCTTCATCTACCCGCGCGACCGCGACTACCTGTTCGCGGTGATCACGGCGACCATGGAACAGCTCGGACTCAACGTTTACGGCGCGCGGGTCTATTCCTCGGCCGACCACCACACGCTGGACACCTTCTTCGTGCTCGAGCAGGACGGGCGCCCGGTGCCGCCCGAGGGGCCGCGCGCCGAGGCGATAAGGCAGGCGCTGCTCGAGCACATCCAGGGCGAGGAGCATTACCTCGACGTCGTCCAGCGCCACACGCCGCGCGCGCTCAAGCACTTCAGCGCGCCCACCGAGACGCGCCTCAATGCCGATCCGGTCAACGGCTACTCGATACTCGAGGTGATGACACCGGATCGCGCCGGACTGCTCGCGCGCATCGGGCGCGTGTTCCTCGCCTTCGGCATCAAGGTGCAGAACGCGCGCATCACCACGCTGGGCGAGCGCGTCGAGGACGTTTTCTTCATCACCGATGCCAACCAGCAACCGATAGGGGACGCGGAGATGGGCGAATCACTGCAGCGCGCGATCCGCGAGGCGCTCGACCAGGGCGGCGCGGCGCCCGACGCCGCGCGGCGCGCGCTGGCATGAACCCGGACCTCGGACGCCTGCATCCCTACCCCTTCGAGCGCCTCGCCGCGCTGCTGGACGGCGTGCAGCCGGGGGCGCTGGCGCCGATCTCGCTGTCGATCGGCGAGCCCAAGCACGCCGCGCCCGCCTTCGTGCTGGAGGAGTTGCGCCGCCACGGCGCCGGCTACTCGCAGTACCCCAAGACCCAGGGCAGCACGGAATTGCGCGAGGCAATCGCGGACTGGCTGACGGCGCGCTTTTGCCTTTCCGCGGGCAGCCTGAGCGCGGCGGCGCACGTGTTGCCCGTCAATGGCAGCCGCGAGGCGCTGTTCGCCTTCACGCAGGCCGCCATCGACCGCAGCCGCCACGCCGCGCCGCTGGTCGCGATGCCGAACCCGTTCTACCAGATCTACGAAGGCGCGGCGCTGCTCGCCGGCGCCTCGCCGCTGTTCCTGCCCGAGCGCGCCGAGCGGCCCGGCATCCCCGACTTCGCGGCCGTCGCCGAGGCCGACTGGGCGCGCTGCCAGATGCTGGTGGTCTGCTCGCCCGGCAACCCGACCGGCGCGGTGCTGGACCTCGAGGACTGGGGCACGATCTTCGCGCTGGCGGATCGCCACGACCTCGTGGTGGTCTCCGACGAATGCTATTCGGAGCTCTACCCCGACGAGGACGCGCCGCCGGTGGGCGTGCTCGAGGCCTGCCGCCACCACGGGCGCCAGGGCTTCGCGCGTTGCATCGCGTTCCACAGCCTGTCGAAGCGCTCCAGCCTGCCCGGCATGCGCTCGGGCTTCGTGGCCGGCGACGCCGCGCTGATCCGCTCCTTCCTGCTCTATCGCACCTACCACGGCTCGGCGATGCCGCCGCCGCACCAGGCCGCGAGCACGCTGGCATGGCGCGACGAGCAGCACGTGCGCGAAAACCGTGCGCTCTATCGCGCGAAGTTTGCCGCGGTACTGGCCGAGCTCGACGGCTGCCTCGAGGTGAGCGCGCCTGCCGGCGGCTTCTACCTGTGGCCGCGCACGCCCTGCGACGAACGCGAGTTCGCGCGCGAGCTGTACCGGCGCTGCAACGTGCTGGTGCTGCCCGGCAGCTTCCTCAGCCGCCCCACAGCGCACGGCGACCCCGGCGCGCGACGCGTGCGCATGGCGCTGGTCGCCGGACCCGAGGAATGCATCGAGGCCGCGCGGCGCATCCGCGGCTTCGTGGCGACGCTCTGAACGCGGCGGCTCCCGGGGTTTCCAGCCCGGGAACAATGCGGGTATAAATACCCCGAAGCACATGCACAGGCCCAACGGGTGTCCGCCGCGCACGCACCAGATTCCGTGATCCTGCGAGAATCCCTCGCCAGCACCGAGCGGCTGATATCGGAGACGATCTCGCGCGCCGAGGACCTGCGCGCGCTGGTGCTGCTGCCCGATCTCGAGAAGTGCTCGCTCGCCGCGGCGCGCGCCTCGGACTGCCTGGCCGTGGACTGGTCGGGCGACCGCCAGCGCCTGCTGCACGATCTGCGCAACCACGTCGGCGCCATCAGCGGCTACCTCGAACTGCTGCTCGAGGAGCACGCCGACATCGACCGCCGGCTCGCGACGAACCTCGACGCCCTGCGCGCGCAGGTCGGCGAGCTGCTCGCCGCGACCGCGCCCGAGGCCAATGCCGCGCTCACCCCGCCGCCGCCCGCGCCCGAGGGCGGCAGCGGCACCCTGCTGGTGATCGACGACAACGAGCTCAGCCGCGAGTTGCTGGGGCGCTACCTGCGTCGCCAGGGCCACTCCGTACTCGCCGCCGCCTCGGGCGCCGAGGCGATCGCGATCCTGCAGCACAGCGCCGTCGACCTGATCTTCCTCGACCTCGTGATGCCGGAGATGAGCGGGCTGGAACTGCTGAAGCGCATCAAGTCCGACGAACGCCTGCGCGCGGTTCCCGTGATCATCGTCTCGGGCATCGCCGAGAGCGACGGGGTGATCCGCTGCATCGAGGCCGGCGCCGAGGACTACCTGTCCAAACCCTTCAATCCCACGCTGCTGCAGGCGCGCCTCAACGCCGGGCTGCAGCGCAAGCGCTGGCACGACCGCGAGGAAGCGTACCGGCGCGAACTCGAGCGCAACCAGCGATTCATCCGCAACACCTTCGGGCGCTACCTCTCGGACGAGATCGTCGATGCGCTGCTCGAGTCGCCGCAGGGCCTCGATCTCGGCGGCATCACCTGCCGGGTCACGATCCTGATGGCGGACATCCGCAACTTCAGCCATGTCTGCGAAAGCCACTCGCCCCAGCAGGTGGTGAAGCTGCTCAACAACTACCTCGGCGCGATGTCCGCCGTGATCATGGCGCACAACGGCACCGTGGACGAATTCATCGGCGACGGCATCCTCGCGATATTCGGCGCACCGGTAGGCCGCCCGGACGACGCCCGGCGCGCCACGCGCTGCGCGCTCGCGATGCAGGCCGCGGTGCACGGCATCAACGCGCGCAACCGCGAACAGGGGCTGCCCGAGATCGCCATCGGCATCGGCCTGAACACCGGCGTGGTGGTGGCCGGCAACATCGGCTCCGAGCAGCGCAGCAAGTACGGCGTCGTCGGACACACGGTCAACCTCACCGCGCGCATCGAGTCCTACACCGGCGCCGGCGAGATCCTCGCCTCGCAGGGCACCGTCGACGAGGTCGGTCCCGGCCTCGAGACCGGACGCAGTTTCAGCGCGCGCCCCAAGGGCATGGCCGCCGAGGTCCTGATCCATGCCATCACCGGACTGCGCGGCGACGACGGCGCGTCCCCGCTCGCCTCCGGCGCCGGCGGTGAGCGAGGCGCGCCGTGACACGCATCCTCCTGGTCGAGGACAACGAGATGAACCGCGACATGCTCTCGCGCCGCCTGGCACGCAAGGGCTTCGAGGTGCTGCTGGCGGTCGACGGCGAGCAGGCCGTCACGATGACCGTGGCCGAGTTGCCCGACCTCGTGCTGCTGGACATGAACCTGCCGCTGAAGGACGGCTGGAGCGCGGCGCGCGAGATCCGCGCCGACCCGCGCTGCTGGGGCATCCCGATCATCGCGCTCACCGCGCACGCGATGTCCGACGACCGCAGCCGCGCGCTGGCGGCGGGCTGTGATGACTACGAGACCAAGCCGCTCGACTTCGCGCGGCTGCTCGACAAGATCGCGCTCCTGCTCCACTTGCGCGGCGGCGCGGACGTCCCTGCATGAGCCTGCTGCAACGGCTGACGATCGCGATCTTCAGCGTGCTGCTGCTGTTCGCGGTCAACGTCGTCACCTATTCGATCGGCAACCGCACCATCCGCGATTCGCTCGACGCGGTCAGCGACGCGGTGCAGGGACAGATCAACGCCAGCACCGTGCGCCAGGACATGGACGACGTGCACAAGCAGCTGCTGGTGCTGGTGACGCTGCACGATTCGACCGGCCAGGGCATCTCCGCCCCCGAGGCCGAGCGCACGCGCGAGGCAATCGCCGGGCTGCGCCAGCTCATCGCCCGCATGGAACGCAACACCAACGAGGATTCGGCCGCGGCGCACGCCGCGCTGCAGGCGCACGCGCAGACGCTGTTCGCCGACTGGGAAAACGTGCTGTCGGAGCTGCGCCGCCAGGGTACGCGCGGCCTGTCCGCGGCCGAACTGAAAGCGGCCTACACCGGCGTCGAGCGCGCACTGTCGGAATTCGAGGAAGCCGTGATCGCGGTCTCGCGCGCGCAGAGCGAGCACGTCGAGTCGACGGGGCGCATCATCGGGCGCGTCACCGTGATCATCTTCCTCAGCTCGATCTTCGTGACCAGCCTGCTCGGCTTCCTGCTGATCCGCCACACCAACGAGTCGCTGATGCGCCTGCGCGAGGGCACGGTCAGGATCGGCGGCGGCGACCTCGACTACCGCATCACGGTGCCCTCGCACGACGAATTCGGGCAGCTTGCCGCGGCCTTCAACGACATGTCGGAGAAGCTGCGCGCCGCGGTGCTGGAAGTGCAGGAAGCCAAGGAGCAGGCCGATCGCGCCAACGCCGCCAAGAGCGGCTTCCTCGCCAACATGAGCCACGAACTGCGCACACCGCTCAACGCGATCATCGGCTACAGCGAGATGATGGTCGAGATGGCCGCCGAGGAGGAGGATCTGCCCGCCGCCGAGCTCAGCGGCGACATGCAGCGCATCCTCACCGCGGGCAGGCACCTGCTCTCCCTGATCACCAACGTGCTCGATCTCGCGAAGATCGAGACCGGCAAGATGACGCTCTACCGCGAGCCCTTCGACGCGATCGAGGTGCTGCGCGAGCTCGGCGCCACCATGCACACGCTGGCCGCGCACAACGGCAACACGATCCGCATCGCCGCGACACCGCACGAGGCGGCGCTGGTCAGCGACCAGACGCGCTTTCGCCAGATCTTCGCGAACCTCATCAGCAACGCCTGCAAGTTCACCACTGACGGCGAGATCACGGTGGACACCGAGGCTTTCACGCGCGAAGGCGCCGATTGGCTGCGATTTCGCGTGCGCGATACCGGCATCGGCATGACGGAGGCGCAGCTCGACAGCGTGTTCGAGGCCTTCGTGCAGGCCGATTCCTCGACCACCAAGCGCTACGGCGGCACCGGGCTCGGACTGTCGCTGTGCCGCGAGTTCTGCCAGCTGCTCGGCGGCAGCATCGGTGCGGCGAGCGAACCGGGCCACGGCAGCGTGTTCACCGTGGAGCTGCCGGTGGATGCCACCACCGTGCCGGAGCTCTTCTTTGCCTCGGCGGCGCCCGGCGCGGAACCCGAGCTCCTGCCGGCAGCGGCGCCATCGGGCGCACAGACGGTGCTGGTGATCGACGACGACGCGGACGCGCGCACGATCAGCGCGCGGGTGCTGCGCGGCGAGGGCTGCCGCGTGCTCGAGGCCGAGAGCGGCGACGAGGGCCTCAGGCTGGCGCGCGAACAGCGGCCGGACCTGATCGTGCTCGACCTGGTGATGCCGGGCATGGACGGCTGGGCAGTGCTCTCGGTGCTGAAGGACAACGAGGAGACGCGCGACATCCCGGTGGTGCTGCAGTCCATGCTCGATGCGCGCGACGAGGCGATCGGCAAGGGTGCCGCGGACTTCCTCGACAAGCCCGTGAACCGGCGCCGGCTGGCCGAGACGCTCGAGCGTCTCGCTCCGCGCGACCGCAGTGGCCACGTGCTGCTGATCGAGAGCGAATCGCGGGCGCGCGAGGAACTGATCGCGGGGCTGCAGGGCCAGGGCTGGTACGTGAGCAGCACCGAACAGGCGGGCGAGGCGCTGGCGATCGCGCGCCAGAGCCTGCCTGACCTGATCCTGCTGTCGCTGGGCCTGCCCAGCGAGGACGTGTTCGCGCTCAGCGAGGAACTCGGCCGCAGCCCGGTGCTGAGCCAGGTGCCGGTATTCGTGCTCGCGGGCGCCGACATCCGCGCCGATGCGCACGCACGGCTGGCCTCGCACCTCGATCGGCTGGTGCTGCACGACGCCGGCTCGCTGGAATCGCTGCTGGAGCAGACCCGGCACCTGAGCGCCGCCGCGCAACGCCCGACCCGATAGCGCGCCACCGTGCCGCGGACGCCGCCCTCCCGTGCGGCTTCAGGTCAACCCCATCAAATCCACCAGCCCGTGGCTGTGGCCCGCGGTGTAGCCGCCGTCGACCACGAGCGCCTGTCCGGTCATGAACGAGGCATCACCACCCGCGAGGAAGAACGCCACGGAGGCGATCTCCTCGGGCTTGCCGAAACGCTGCATCTTGGTCTGGGTACGGATGCTCTCGCGGTAGTCACGCATGAAGTCGTGACCGACGGTGTTGCGGAACAGCGGCGTATCGATGAAGCCCGGGCAGATCGCGTTGCAGCGGATGCCCAGCCGCGCGTAGTCCATCGCGACGTTGCGCGTGAGCAGCACCACGCCGCCCTTCGAGGCATTGTAGGAACTGCCGCCCTCGGAGCCGACGATGCCCTCGATGCTCGCGATGGTCACGATCGAGCCCGC
>OEIV010000884.1_pt1 | contig 15139 bp, 15 predicted proteins | sample 1539231 | NCBI WGS metagenome assembly OEIV01 (sample SAMN03794762, study PRJEB22550) | activated sludge metagenome | feature: wastewater treatment plant; material: activated sludge; isolation source: Wastewater treatment plant of a petroleum refinery complex | place: Argentina: Buenos Aires ...
ACTTGCACAAAACCAATTTTCTCCACCATCAGTCGTCTTAAACATAGCGTTGTTGATAGCAGGAGGGTACAATGGGATAGCCCACCCATTATTTTCATCTATAAACTGTACATAGGGTATGATGTGAAAACTATAAGGGTTATCTTCAAAAAACCACGCAGATCCCTGAGCAAATAGACTTGCATTAAAATAAATAAAGAAAATAAAGATTTTGTTCATTTTACCACCATCATTTTTTTTGTTTCAACAAACCCACCAGCTTTTAATTGATAGAAATAAATTCCACTTGGCAATGTAGAATTTACAATGTACAATGTAGAATGATTTCCTGCATTCTGAAATTCATTTACTAATGTTTCTACTTCTCTACCGAGTGCATCAACTGTTTTTAATGTTACCCAACTACTAACTGGTAACTGCCAACTTATTTTTGTACTTGGATTAAATGGGTTTGGGTAGTTTTGGTCTAACTTATATTCAGTTGGAATTGGATTTTGTTTTTCTTCAACATCAACAACATTTGTTGTATCGCCGTAAAGCACTCTATTAATAACACAGCCTTTAAGAATATTTTCACTTCCATAAACCTCATTAAAAAAAGTATTTGCTAAACCAAATCCTTTTATTAGAATATGCGAACAAGTACAAATCGCTGCCTCCAAAAACATCCTCTGATAAGTATCAATTCCTAAATAATCAATTGGCTGTTGGTATTGCAAAATGTAAAATGGTTCATTAGGCGCACGAGGATAAAAAACAATATCTCCATCTTCGGCATTTAAATTATGGAAGATATATTCTTCATTTAATTCTTCCCAATATCTGTAAATTAATCCCGTTGCTGAATCAACTCGTAAATACATTTTCGGAGGAAATACAACAGCAGAGATCAAATCATTTTCAATAACAAAATAATTTTTATTTTCTATAACTGTGTCATTTACTACTTCCATATATTTTGTACCTGCAAATTCATAATGAATCCCATCTATCGTATAGCTATCGTAAGCCCAAATATTACCAACTGCCAGTGGAAACCATCCATATTCTTCTTCGGGAAATGGAAGTGATTTTATTATTGTGGTTGAATCCGGAGTAACCTTAAAAATCATATTCTTTGAAGCAGCATAAATAATTTCTGAGTTTGGTTTTTTGTAAATGCCAACTAGTTTGCTTGGTAAAGATTTAAACTCAGAAAATGAATACCCATTATTAATTGATTTATAAATTTTTCTTCCGTCAGCCAGATATAATACTCCTGATTGTGTTGAATCGATTGTAACATAAATTGGATTTTCACTTTGATAAGTTTTTGTCCACGTAAACGCACTGCCTTTGTTGTTTGAAACATTTAATGAATATCCACCGTGAGTCCAGTTAACGCGATAAATATGAAACTGATTAACATCAAATAACATCTTTGAATAAATATCAAATCCAACATATGCGGTATCTACTACTCCACCATTTTTACAAAATTCTAACTCTTCATCAAACCCGAACATAACCTCATCATCGAAATCTGCTAATGCAATCGGGATAAAGTTCGCTACTAAAGGAATAGAATCTAATGGAAAGGTATAACCGCCATCCCAACTTCTTATTTCTCCGCCACCGCCAAATACAAAAACTTTTTGTGCATCCTGTTTTGAAATATCAACTTTTGTAAATCCGTCAACTCCTCCAAAGACGATGGAATCATTTCTCGCAATGTATGAATGGTTATCAGGATTTATCTGATAACCCACATTCATAAAATTGTTTTCATCGTTTGGAAAGAATTCAAAATCCAAAACAGCTTTTGCAATTTCTCCACTTGGATAATTGATGTAGTAAGCCTGGATTAAAAGTGTTTCTGAAAAAGTCTGTGTGTTAAATTTATATACTGGATTGAAAGCAATAAAATCTTCACCAAGTCGATAAAGAAGTAATGTACTGCCTTGATCATCTTCAATCCCATCTAAGGAATGAAATTGTTGAGAATAAAGTGAAGTGATTGAGCAGATAACTAAAAGAACTAATACTAATTTTCTTCCAAAAGCTCAGGAATTCGTAAAATGTAACATAAAACCTCCCTAATGTCTTTTCAAACTTAGGAAATGATTTTTAGAAAGGAAAGCTAATTACTTCTTTGTCTAAGTATCTCGAAAAGTAATATTCCTGTTGCGACAGAAACATTTAGTGATTGGATTTTTCCCTTCATAGGAATGCGAACAAGATGATCGCATTTATCAGCAGTAAGTTTTCTTATTCCCTTTTCTTCGTTGCCAACTATAACAGCAATTGGAATTTTGTAATCAACTTTTGTGTAATCTTTTGCACCCTCTAAGTATGAACCAACAATCCAGAAACCTTTTTGCTTTAGTTCATCGATTGTTTGTGCAAGATTATTTATTAATGTGATCTTAACATGTTCACTTGCACCTGCAGATGTTTTAACTACGGTTTCATTTATCGGTGCCGAATTATTTTTTGTAATAATAATTCCATCAACTCCGCTGCAGTCCGCACTGCGCAAAATTGCACCAACATTGTGTGTATCCTGAATTGAATCTAAAATTAACAGAAGCGGATACTGTGATTTTTTTGATTCACTAATAATCTCATAAAGATCATAATATTTCTGTTCTGATTTTGAAGCTGCGACTCCTTGAGCAATTTTACTTTGGGTTATCTGTCTGAATTTTTCAAAAGGAACTTGATTTACTTTGATTCCTTTTTTCTTTGCTGCAACACGAATCGCCTCAATGATTCCGCCTTCCTGTCCGAACAAAATAAATACCTGCGAAACTTCTTCATCAGAATTAAGTGCTTCTAAAACCGGTTTCCTTCCAATAATCAGACTCACTTGCTGTATTCCTTTGAGTATGTGAATTTTTCTTTATCAATTTCGAAAGTGCAGAATTTACTATTGTTTTTTTTCTCAGGTAAAAATTCGTTTACTATTTCAATTTCTTTTTTGAAGATGTTAAAGTTTATTAGCGCGCTGTTAATGCTTCCATCCTGTTTAAGTATATTCACTGTAAACTCACCGAACAAATCCTCAAAATCAATTTCAACATTTGCTGGTTGCACTTTTGCCATATAATCGTTCAAAGCTGTTAAACCGAGCAAACTAATATCAATTGTTTTTTTCTCTTTGCGTGCTTGTGCGGTAATCTTATAATTAAGGAAAGAAAATATCTTTAAGGTTTCAATTTCAAAACGGTATTTCTGTCTTCCGTTTGTTCCATCTTTATGAAAATAAATTTTACAGTTAAACTCAATTTCGGTTTTCTTTTTTGCGGGTGTGGATTTTTTAAGTTTGTCTATATTCTTTTCCCTGGCTTTGGGAATTTGCGGAACATCTTTTGGTTTCTTTAAAGCCATTAGTTTTTTAAAATTGATTTTAGTTTTTCAAAATCTTCAATCTTAATTAATTGCTGTTCGCCGTTAGAAAGATTCTTAATATTAAGTTCGCCACGATTAAATTCATCACCGCCAACAAACACTACATACTTTGCATTAAATTTATTTGCTTCACGCATTTGAGCTTTAATGCTCCTGTTTAGATAATCATAGTCACAAGAAATATTTATCTGTCTCAGTTTTGATGATAGATTAATTAGCTCGAGTTCAAGTTTAAGATTAAGTTCAAGGTTTTGTTCAGTTTTTGAATCAACTCTAATTAAATAAACATCTATAGAATCTTGAGGTAAGTTTAAAGATTTTTCATTTTCACAAGCGAGTAAAATTCTTTCCATTCCTGCAGCAAAACCAACTCCAGGAGTAGCTTTTCCACCAAGTTCTTCAACTAACAAATCATATCTTCCACCGCCGCAAAGTGCACTCTGTGAACCAACGCTTCCACTTACAATTTCAAAAGTAGTTTTTGTATAGTAATCCAATCCGCGTACTAATGCAGGATCAACTTCAAATGGGATTCCAACTTTTGTTAAATAATTCTTCACAACATCAAAATCATTTTTACTTTGTTCATCAAGATAATCAAGCAGCAAGGGTGCATTTTTCATTATCTGCTGATCAACTTCAATCTTACTATCAAAAATTCTTAAGATGTTTGTATCAAATCTCTTTCGGCTTTCTTCGGATAGATTATCTTTTTTATCCTTCAAATAATCACGAAGAACATTTTTGTAGTTTTCTCTTACTTCAGGAATACCAAGCGAGTTTATCTTTACAACTAAATTTTTCAATCCCAGGTTTTTTAAGATATGATAAGCAATCTGAATCATCTCGGCATCAAGTAATGGAGAAGTGCTTCCTAAGGCCTCAGCACCAAACTGATGAAATTGTCTAAGTCTGCCAGCTTGCGGTCTTTCCTGCCTGAACATTGGTCCGATGTAATAAAGCTTATTTAATGATTGCTGAGCACCAAGTGATTGTTCAATAAAAGATCGAACAACACCAGCAGTATTTTCCGGACGCAATGTTATACTTGTTTCACTTCTATCTTTAAATGTATACATCTCTTTGCTAACAATATCAGTTTCTTCACCAATACCGCGAGCAAATAATGCCGTTTCTTCAAAAATTGGAGTACGGATTTCTTTATAGTTAAATAAATGAAATGTTTCTCTGAGAAGATTTTCTAAGTAATGCCACTTCGAAATATCAACTGGCAGTATATCTTTTGTTCCGGTTATTGCTTTGATCATTAGAAATATTTGATATGATTGTCACACTGAGCGAAGTCGAAGTGTGATTTTGTAATAATTAAATGGTCAGGCCATCCTTCGACTTCGCTCAGGATGACAATGTCTACTACAGTTCTAAAAAGTGTTCTTCTTCATCACTAAATAGTTTAACAATTTCATCAGCGGTGTTTGCTTCTGTAAGACGATGTCTGAAATCATCCTTATTCATCAAGCGTGATATTCTGCTTAACAGTTTTATATGTGTACTTATCAGGTTGTCTTTACCGACAAGTAAAAAAACTAAATTAACAGGATTTCCATCTAATGCGTCGTAATCAATACCATCTTTAATCTTACCAAATGCACCAACAATTTCTTTTACTGCATTTGTTTTTCCGTGCGGAATTGCAAATCCTTTTCCCACACCTGTTGACATTACTTTTTCACGATCAAGAACTGCAGATCTCACTTTATCAATATCTTCTACACGCGGATCATTCTTGAACAAATCAATCAATTCATTAATAATTTCTTCTTTTGATTCGCCATTAAGTTCGGGAATTATAAATTCTGGTTTTAGTAGTTCGCTTACTTTCATTTTTTCTCAGATTGGATTAACATGTAATAAAAAACATTTATCTGGCAAGTAATTTAACAATCACAGGATAGTTTTACAATGAGAATATCAGTTATATTAGATATAACTTAATTCATCATTGCAGTTAATCTTACAAAAGCATTTCTTGCAAGTTCATACTCAGGATTTATTTTTAATGCATCAGCATAGCACTTTAATGCTGAATACCACGAACCTTTTTTCTCATAAATCCTTCCAAGATTATAGTAAGGAAAATGTCGTGGTTCATAATCCGGAGCATCAATTGCTTTCTCAAGCCAATAAACGGCTTCATCGTAGTTTTCAAGATTAATTAGATAAGAACCAATATCATTATAAGGATTTCCGAAATCCGGATCTAAATCAATCGCAATTTTACATTCTTCGATAGCTTCTTCAAACTTGCCGTTAAGACTAAATGCCCATCCTAAATAGGTGTGAGCTCTGGGTGTTGGATAATAATTAATAGAAATTTTATAAGCTTCAATAGCATCTTTTATATTACCGCTCATATGAAGCTGATAAGCTTTATTAAAATATTCTGCTGCTAAATCTACTTTTTCTTTATTGATCATTTTCTAAATCATTATTGTGTTTAAGCTAGTGTATAAATAAACAATTCATTATAAAAATTCAATTTTATAAATCAGTTCGTGATTAAACTCATAAGGCTTATTCTATTATCGATATTAAATCAAAATATTTTAGCGTATTGCTTTTAAATGGAACCTTATTTAGTCCCAAATGGTTATGAAATTATAATCAATATAAAGGATTGTTTTATGAAAGAAGGTCCGGTTAGATTAGCAGAGTTTGAAAATGAAGATTATAATCACTTTTTAAGCTCGATAGAGACTCCCATCCGCAGCGATGCCTTTGCAATTGATGATGATTTAAAAATCGAATTGATTGAAAAGAAGTTTAAGGAGATTATGGAAGTACTGGGACTTGATTTAACTGATGATAGTTTAAAAGATACTCCTCGCAGAGTTGCAAAGATGTATGTTAAAGAAACTTTCAGCGGATTAAACCCGCAAAATAAACCGAGCGTTACTCTATTTGATAATAAATACAAGTATAATGAAATGCTTGTTGAGAGAAATGTTTCTGTTTACTCTTTATGTGAACATCATTTTGTTCCAATTATTGGGAAAGCACATATAGCATATTTTTCAAGTGGAAAAGTTGTTGGATTATCCAAGATAAACCGAATGGTTCAGTATTTCTCTAAGCGACCACAAGTGCAGGAAAGGTTAACAGTACAAATTGCAAATGAATTAAAATCAATGCTGCAAACTGAAGATGTTGCTGTAATTATTGATGCTGATCATTTATGTGTTGCTTCACGTGGTGTACAGGATGTAAATAGTTCAACTGTTTCATCAAGCTATCACGGAAAATTTTTAAACCAAAACGTCCGAGAAGAATTTCTGCGATATGTTTATGATGGAAAGAAATAGATATATATAACTTTGTCACACTGAGCGGAGTCGAAGTGTGACAAATAAATAATTTCAAGTCATCCTTCGACTTCGCCCAAGATGACAAATTAAAAAATCTTTACCTCTTTCCTACAAATTTCTTTCCATCTTCACTTAAATTCTTTGAATACTTTTCTGGGTTCTTTTCAAACTTAGTATCACAGCCTGGACAACAGAAAGCATAAACTTTTCCGTTATACTCAACTGTTGGTGAATCAGCTTCAATTGGATTTCCTTTAACCGGGCAGACTTTATTCCATGGTTCTTTAGAAACTGTTTCTTTACTATCGTTAACTTTTTCAACTTTCTGATGAGGATCTTTTAATCCCTTATTTGTGCTGTCTTGTGCAAAATTTATTGCACTTACACAAATTACAACTGCAAGAACGAACACGAATTGTCTTAACATTTTTTGCTCCTTTTTTATGTCACACTGAGCGAAGCCAAAGTGCGACAAAGAATTAATTGAAGGTCATCCTTCGACTTCGCTCAGGACGACTATGATTATTTTATAATACACTCAATCTAACACCTAAATAAAACTTAGTTCCATCAATCGGTCCCCAAATCATCGAGGCATCAAAGTAATCACCAAACGGGTCATCTGATGCAATTATAGGATTATCCTGTTTGTAGTTTGTAAGATTCTCAACTCCAAGATAGATATCTACCATTTCTATCTTTTTTGTTATCTGCGCATTTACTGTTAAGTATGCTGGAAAACTTTCTTCTCTTTGATACTCAACTGGATTTTCATTTGTGCTCGGGATTCTTCCATCACCATTTAACAAGAATGATGAATCAAATAACCAGCCGCTTCCTTCGGTAGCATAAGACAAAGTTAGCAATCCTTTATATTTACTTGCTAACGGTTTTATCAAAAGCTGATCACCATAATTTGTTCTAACATCTGTAAATCTTATTGCAGCCGATACATCAAGTCTATCTATAAACTGATATGCCATCTCTAGCTGATAATTATTCGAAAATGATTTTCCGCTCAAATCATAAAATCTAACTTCTCTCACAGCAGCATCAATATCAACAACTGTTTGTTTTAGAAAATCCGTTCGATAATACTCGGCAGTTACCCGCAATTCACGATTATTAATCGGAATATATCTTGTAATGTTCAACCCATAATTCCAGGCTTCTTCATAAGAAGGATTATCAATTATAACAAAGTATCGTGAGCTTGCAAGATAATTAAGATTTTCCGCAAACAGATTTACCGATCGGTATCCTTTGCCTGCTGAAGTTCGGAGAGTTGTATTTTCATCAATATTGTACTTTATGTGTAATCTTGGAGTAAAGAATGTTCCAAACAGGTTATGAAAATCTACTCTTGCTCCAGGAACAATTGTTAATACATTTGTTGGCGAATAAGTGTACTCGGCAAATATTCCGGGACGTGATTCATTTCTGCTAAAATTTATTCCATCAAATGATTCATCATATTTATCTAATGCAAAACTTCCTCCAACAGTTACTGAGTGAATATCATCTTCAGTCTTTGTTTGAAACAGCAGATTAGCATAAAATGTTTTTTGATCTCCATTATATTGTCTTAGTCCTATCAAAGATTTTTGATTATGCCATTGTGCATTTAAAATCAATCCAACGCTTGTATAAGCTTCGTCATCAAACACATAACCATTTTTTGCAAACACCTCATAACGCTTTGTATCAACATTTATCTGGTAAGGATGATCTAAATGAATACCAGTATTTGAGTGTGATTCTGTTGTTTGTCCGCCTCTTCTTTCTTCATTTAATATTTGCACACCAAACTGGGATTCAAAACCTTTAAATGATTGATACTTCCACCTATTTATGAAATTAAACTGCTTAACATTTGGTTGATCTCTGAATGAATCTTGGTTATCATCCATCGCTTTCAGATTAAAATCAGCATGAGCCAGAATCATTGTGCTAAGATTTTCGTTCAAGTGGGTTGCTACATTTGCATTCAAATCAGTTTTAAAGTGTGAACTTTGAAATGCATTAATGTAATATCTCTCCAGATCATCCGGCTTTTTGTACTCAAGATTTATCTGCCCGGTTACAGATTCATATCCATTTACAACTGAGGCAGCACCTTTGGAAATACTGATAGAAGTCATCCATGGTCCGGGAACATAACCTAAACCGAAAGTACTTCCTAATCCTTTTAAAGTTGGAATATTTTCAAACAATGTTTGAGTATATAATCCTGATAGACCAAGTAACTGGATTTGTTTCGCTCCTGTTAAAGCATCCTGAAATTGCACATCAACTGAAGCATTTGTGGTAAAGCTTTCTGAAAGATTACAGCATGCAGCTTTCAGTAATTCCTTCGATGTGATTACTTCAGTCTGCTTTGCATCAAGTTCATCAATGTATTTAGAAAGCGAAGTGCCAGTTACTATAACTTCCTTCAACTCACGATTGATTGATAAAGTTATTTCAATTGAATCCAGGTCTGGTGGAATTTCCATATCAACGGGTTCATATCCAATATAACTTACAACAAGATGAAGATGATCTGAATCAATTTTCTTTAATTCAAAAAATCCATTTTCATCTGTAGTAGTTCCAACCTGAGTTCCTTCCCAAAAAACATTTGTTCCAATAAGTGGATTTTTTTGACTCTTATCGTCAAGTTCGTATACATTTCCCTTTAAGCTCTGAGAATACAAATTCATTGAAATCATAAGAGCAAAAAGTGAATAAAATATTAATTTCATTTTACACCTAATTTGTTAAAACTTAATAACTGAATCATTCCAAGCATGTATTTCTGTAAATGAATTAAAGTGATTGTAACTTCAACTTATTTTACATCGATACCCGAATGACTTCTGGGAGAAGACTAACAAATAGGTGTGTCTATTTTGAGCTGGTGAATTGTTTGCAGTAGTTGTTTACCAAATTTTGGTGGGGGCAAATCGTTGTTTTGTAAAATTAAATTTTCTTTTGATTGAAGAGTTTCAATTTCTACAAAAGAATCTGAGATAGTTATTAACTCAACTATTAAAATCTTCTTTTCAGTGGATGTAAATAATTCATCCTGGATCTGACTATTCTCAATTGAAGATACACAACACTTAATCTCTTCGGAGGTAAATGAATGCGGATTCGATTCATCAATCGGTTCAGATTCACAGCAACTTGGTTCAACAGTCTTTTCAAATTCTGCTTTACAGCAATCATCTGTTTCTTCTGTTACTTGATGATCTTTTTCACAAACGGGTGTTTCAATTAACGAAATGGCAGAAAAATTATGTGATGTACAAGTATGCTTATAGACCCGTATACCCGATGTACCGATTAGAAGCGTAATGGCAAATATTGCCGTTAGAATATTTTTGATTAAATTTTTCAATTGTTAATAGTAAAAAATTGATTTATTTACTTCCTAAAATAAACCGAATTACAACAAATGCAAGTGATTTAGTGCGCACTTTTAAATTATCCCCATACCCAATAAGACTGCAAGGATAATTATAAAGCCCGAAACCATAATTTGTAGATAATCTAAAGTTAATTTCTTTAACAGCTTCTTACCAAAGTACGCACCAACAAAAGCAGAAAGTGCGGCAGCAATTATGTAATTAAGATTATTAGTTATACCTGCGGAAAGAAATTTTGAGAAGTAAACCGAGAGACGAGTAAAATCTATAAGACAGGCAATTGAAACTCCTGTTGCTATAAATGCTTCTTTGGATAATCCGGCTTTTAACAAAAAAGCACTTCTAAAAGCACCCTGATGCCCTGATAGTCCCCCAAAAAATCCACTTAACGCACCGCCTAAATAAAGTTTGTTAGAATCGAACTGCATACCCTTTACTGCTGGAATAACTTCCATAAGAGCAAATGTTATCATCAATACTGATACAATAATTTTTATAGGAAGAATAAAAAATTCTTTTCCCAAAAGATTATAAGAAATTATTTCAGGCATGCTGGATAATCTAATCATCAACTCCGCACCAATAAATGCAGCAATAATTGCAGGTACTCCGAACTTTAGTACAACTTTTTTATTTACTTCTTTGCCAACAAGCCCGAGTTTGAAAATATTATTTAGTAAATGAACGATTCCCGTAAGCGCGATAGCAATATCGATCGGAAAAAATATTGCAAACACTGGAGTTAGAATTGTGCCCAATCCAAATCCTGTAAAGAAAGTCATTAAAGATGCAATCAGTGCCGTGATTGAAATAATTATTATATCCATATTGATAATATAATGTATTAGCAGAAAGGTGTGAAGAAAAAAAGAGGTGCATCACTGCACCTCATAAACTTTTATAAGTTTGCAGTAATCATTAGATAAGTCCAGAAAGCAGTATCCTCTCTTGGGTCATAAATAGCTTTCATCAAATTACCGGGAAAGAATAAACTGCCACCCCAGAGAACAGAAGTATTTTCAACAAAATTATATTTAACAGTAATATCGAGTTCCTGACCAAACAAATTCTCATCACTTCCGGATGGATTTTCGTCTGTAATAACGTTAATAGATTGATTTGACATAAAGTGATGAAGATCTAATGCAAAACTAAATTTAGAATCTTTCGGATTCGCGGTAGCTTTGAAGTAAAAATCATTTGTACCTAAACCAAGCGCATTTGATGGAAAATAATCCATATATCCAAAAAACTTATGCCCAGTTCCATAAGTTGAAAGATAGTTTTCGTTTTTATCTGTTGTTTCAGGATCATTGCCAGAGAGAAGATCTGCACCTAAACCAAACGAATAAATTCCTGCTTTGTATGCACCTTGTAGAGAGACTAGATAAGCACTAACATCAACACCTAAGCGACTGCCTAATTGATAACCACCTTCAAATATTGTAGAGAAATCTCCGTAATTACCCCAATATGTACCGCCAAAAGTAAATGTATTTGCTCGATTTGTGTCAGGTCTAAAATCCTCCCGATTGATTTCGTAGTATCCAACAATATCAAATTTGCTGTTATCACTGATATTATTTTTCTTATAAAATCCATAAATGCTATGTGATGGAGTTGCTTCTTGTGGATATGGATATACTAATGGAGATGGGCTTCCTATATAACTCACGCTTTCGTTAAGAGTTAGTGCAAAAAAATCTAGATCCCAGGAATTCGGCATTACAGAAAATCTTACACCATCATATGCTCGTCCTGTGTAGCTCCAGCCAGATCTGCCGAAAAATCTTTCTGAACCATAAACAACTTCAAACCTACCTGCTTGAACATTAAAATTCCAATCAAACGGTGTAAGAAATTTTACAAATCCTTGATACAAATCGATATTTTCAATACTCGTATTGGGATTACCCTCTTCGCCAAATACTCTTGAATCCTGAAACTGAACAAACAATTGAAGTTTTTTCTCAAAAGTTTTTTCTACTCCAAGTCGAGTTCTTAAACTTGCAAATGTTAGTGGATGAGTTTCATTTGAAAAATCTCTTCCGTCAACTTCTGTGCGGAGTTGAATTTGGCCATTTAATTTCCAGCCATCTAATTCTTGTGCAAAAGCTGATCCTATAAAGGCAAACACTATAACTACTAATAATGCTTTTTTCATTAGTTTCTTCTCTCCTGTTTATTATTTGTCATCCTGAGCGAAGTCGAAGGGCGACATAATATTACTGGACTAGTAATGTCACATTTCGACTACGCTCAGTGTGACAGAAAGTATAATAATTTTTATTCCTTCAACTTATAATCGTATAAAAATCCTTGTCGTTTAGTTGCTTCTTCATCCCATTTAACTGTGGTTGTCTTTAAAAACTCTTCTTTTCCGGATTTCATCTTCTCAGGATTCAAGCCGATATATAGCTGTGCTTTTTGTTTTGTTGAAATATCTGGCATTTCAACTGGATATTTCCAACCTTGCTTAGAGAATAAAATTGCAAGTTCTCTTCTAGCTTCTTCACCTCGCTGTATTGAAGTACCAAGTACACGTAAAGCTTCAACCGGTGCGTGAAAACCTAGTGCATTTGCTGCGGCAACCCAATCCCATCTCCATTGAGCATGACGAATAAGTTTTAAAATTGGTTTCATCTGTTCATCAGTTGCACCATTATCCCAGGCAGTTTTTGCTTCGATATGAACAGCAGCAAGCGACTTTTCTGCCATTCTTCTCAGTTCTTCAATCTTATCCTGTCTATCATAAACATCCTGCATCAATCTTTCAGTTTCTTCACGATGGCAAACCTGGCAAGTGTTAGCAATATTATTAAGTGGTGATTGAATATGATGATCAGTAAACTTAACTCCACCTTCGGATTTGTATGGCATATGACAATCTGAACAAGAAACTCCACGAACTGCATGAATACCAGTCATAAACAATTCAAAATCAGGATGTTGAGCTTTTAACATTGGTGCCCTGCTAAGTGCATGGGTCCAATCAGAAAACTCAATCTCATCAAAGTAAGCTTCCATATCGTCTGCACTAAATCCTTTATCCCAAGGAAAAGTTAGATACTTTTCTTCTTTACCTTTAAAGAAATATTCAACATGACATTGTGCGCATACTAGTGAGCGCATTTCCTGTCTGCTGAAACTACTCATATCTTTTCCCAGTCTTTGGTATGCCTCAATTAAAGCAGGACGAGTAATTCTTAAGTTCATTGTTTTTGGATCGTGGCAATCCTGGCATCCGATAGGATTAACTATTTCAGATCCAAGATCGATCCATTTCTTCTTGTAAAAATTTGAAACTCCCAATTCATTCATTACTCTGGGAACATCCGTACTTTTACAAGTCCAGCAAGTTGCGGGTTGCGGACTATTTTCATTATCACCTGTCCGTAAAATATTTCTTATGTCTTCTATCGCATGACCATGACCTCTGCCCTGATTATACTCTTTTGAAAAGGCATAACCTGCCCACATTACAACAAGTTCAGGATATTTTTCAAGGTAATCAATTTTAACCGATCCGCCATGTTTACTTGCATAAGTTGTATCAAGAGTTTTTAGGTATGATTCAAATTCACGTGGATAATTTTCACCCCAAACTTCATTACGTGGTTCCCAATCGTTAATTGGTTTTACCATTTGAAGGGTTGCGGATTCACTTCGCCGTTCGATTATTGATGAAGCAAATAATCCAACTAAAAAAACAACAACTGCGGTAGTAAAGAATAGCAGCCATCCCAGCCAGGGCTTATTTTTTACTATTTCACTAATTGGTTTCATATTTTATCCTGAATGATTTATTAAATAATTAATTCTTTTTTAATCCTAAACTAGTTTCGATCCACTCAGGTACCGGCGAAGTTAAACCCGGAACGCGAGCGTATGGAGTTGATGAAAGACTGTTAACTCTTCCGTGCGGCACTTCACGATGGCAATCCCAGCAATATCCATCCCCATCTTCCTGAATTTTTTGATTGCTGATGGCTCTTACAGAAGTAGGGTGAATCATTTCCGAATGACAGCGAATGCAATTCTGCTGAACAGCATCTTTACCTGCCTGTTTGATTTGAATTACCTGAGGTTCTAATCGAAAAGTAAACATAAACGAGTGGCGCATTCCATCAGTAGCTTTGAAGTAATACTTTTTAAAAATGTTATCCTGCGGTACGTGACAATCATTGCAAATTGTAACCCTTCCATGACTGCTTCTTTCCCAGGTTGCAAATTGGGGAGTCATAACGTGGCAGTTAATACAAGCAGTCGGATCATCAGATAAATAGGAAGTTGCTCTGCCTACATGTAATGCAAAGAAAAATAATCCGGTTAAAATACCTAAACTGAAAAGCACAGGAAATTTCCATTTAGGTGGTGGTTTAATTTTTTCTATAACTTTTTTCATATTAATTATTATTTGATCTTATTTGTTATACAAGATTTATTGTTAGGCCTGCTTTCATCAAACTTGTTTTCAATCATCTTTAATTCTTCATCATTTAATATTGTTTGAGCTTTTTCAAAAAGCACTCGTTCTTCTTTTCTAATGTGTTCGTTAAGGATTTTTCCAATTTCATCAAGTTGATCAATAAGCTTTGGATTATCATTTAATGATAGAATCTTTTCTTTAAGAATTATGTGCTCACTCAGAATTTCGGAAATAAGATTATCAAGTTCAACATCTTTTCCTTTTAAATATGGAAATACAAAATCTTCTTCATCCTTAAAATGATTTTCAAGTTCTTTGTAAAACATCTCTTTTGCAAAATTCATTTTACCTATTAAATCTTTTGGTAATCCATGGTATTCTGGTGCATTTCGTTTGAGCAATTGCGCGAGAAGTAATCCATGATGATGATCATGAGAAAGTGGAATTAGTGCCGGGTGTCGTTTCATAAATATTAATATTTCAGTTAATAAATGTCACACTGAGCGAACTTGAAGTGTGATATCCTATTTAATGAATTGTCATCCTCGATGGAGTTTATCCCGATTTGGATCGGGGACTCAGGA
>OEIV010000885.1_pt1 | contig 15112 bp, 15 predicted proteins | sample 1539231 | NCBI WGS metagenome assembly OEIV01 (sample SAMN03794762, study PRJEB22550) | activated sludge metagenome | feature: wastewater treatment plant; material: activated sludge; isolation source: Wastewater treatment plant of a petroleum refinery complex | place: Argentina: Buenos Aires ...
CGGTGGCAGCACCACTGAGCTCGCCAGACGTGGTGGCGGACGCCGTGCGCGTGCCGGTGCCGCTCTCGTGCGGCCAGGTGATGGTGAGCGCTCCCGGCTGCACGCTCTTGCCTTCGGGCGGGGCGAGCTGCAAGGCCTGCGACGCCTTCAGGGCGGCGGTCGGCTGCTGCGTTTCCTGGGTCGGCACGTTCCAGGTCAACACCAAGGAACTACCAACGTCCGGTAGCGCGCCGAGCGTCACCACAAATGCGCCGGTGTTCTTGTTGAAGGTGCCGGCGCCGTAGCTCGCGTCCAGCCCTTTGAGCGATCCGTTACCGCCATCTGACAGCACGTACCAGCGGCCCTGAGCCATGTAGCTGATGGCAAGCGTGCCGGGTTGCGGCACCGGATTTACGGTGCCGACGTAGGACTGGCTGCGCGATTCCGGCGTGACCGCGATCTCCGCGCTTTGCGGCGCGCGCTGCAGTTGTGCAGCAGGTGTGTAGGTGATGGCCTTGCTGTTGGACATCGAGCCGGAGTTCAGGCTCAGGATGCCGTTGGCGTAGTCGATGGTGCCCAGCAGGCCGCTGGCGGTCTTGAGCAGGCCCGCATCGTCGAAGATCGTGATGCCATCGGTGACGATGAACAGCGACCCCGGCAGGCAGCCACCTGGCAGGTTGAATTTGATGCTGGTGTTCCAGGCGTGGCTGGCCGTGTAGCTCACGGGTGCCGCGCCCGGCACCGGCAAACCTGCTGCTGCGTAGGGGGCTACGCCCGAGATCGGCGTCTCGGTCTGGGCGCTCGGCACGAGTTGCGTGTAGATCGACGCACCCTTGAGGGTGAAGTCGCCTACGGCAGCGGCTTGGGTCAGCGGCACCACGCCGACGTAGGTGCCCGCATCGGCCACCACCGTGTCGCGTACCTTGGTGCTATTGGTTGCACGCGTGAACGTTCGGCTGGCGGGCGAGCCCGTGAAATCAAAGCGCAGCGCGTCGCTGATGGCGACGGTGACGACCGCCGCCTTGTAGTCCTGGTCGGTGTTGTAAGTGAAGCTGCGCTCGACCACCGACACGGCGGTGGCCCGGATGTACTGCTCCTTCTGCGTCGGCAAGCCTTCGTTCTCGATCAGGACGAGGGTCTGGCCGACGTTGGGCACGGCGTCGCTCGAGCGCTGGAAAAGCTGCACCACGCGTTGGCCCGCGATGTGGTTCTCGAACAGGTAGCCCGCCCACTCCGGCCCTTTGTTGAGGTACGCCTCGATACGGGTCTGCGCCTGCTCACGGGTATCGAAGGTCTTGCGGGTGGAAAACAGCGTGACGCTGACGCGCTCGTCCTGCGGCGGCTCAGCCACGATGACGTTGGCCCCGAAGTAGGTGTCGGTGTCATCCGTGGCCACCTGCACGAAGCTCTTGCGCAGGTTGACACGGCCTCCGGCGCGATCCAGCTCGGAGATATCGGGGAAGATGGCGTTCGAGACGCCATCGGCGATCACGAGGCCGGTGGGCGCGCCGCCGCCTTCGGGCACATCGGCCATCACGGCGGACTTCAGCAGTTTCACGTCGCCGGATTGGATGGGCATCAGGCAATCTCCAGGAATCGAAGGGTCAGTCGGTAGAAATCGGTGCTGGCGCGCGCCGGGAACCCCATCACCGGCTCGGCCTCAATGGCGGCGTCCTGGTGACGGAACGCAACCGTGAAGACCCGGCCATCGGTGAAACTCAGTTCGAAGCGGCCCGTGGCTTCACTCACCGCCAGCGCAGCCCACGCACGCAGTTGCTCCACGGCGGCGCGCGTCACCCACGCCATGTCGGGCGCACCCACCAAGGTGATCGGGCGTCCTGCCTGCCGCCTCGCTGACTGAATCAGCAAGGCTCCGGTAATCAGGTAGGAAGTGCTGGCCACCGCAGGCGACCACGCGTGTTCGTCCGCCCACAGCAAGTCGTCGGGCAATGGCAAAGCCACCCCGGTGGCGAGGTTTTTCAGTTGCATCAGGGAATCTCAGACAGTGCGGGCGCGGGCGGCGTCGAGCAGTTGCAAGAGGCGCGCTTCATCGCGCGCATCCACCGTGGCGTTGACCTTCTGCTGTCCCGAAGACAGTTCCACGCGCACGGTGCGGGTGGGCGTACCTTCGGGCAACGAGGGACGTGGCAGGCTGCGGCTTGCGGGCTGCACCAGACCGCCCGAGGCAAAGCCCTGGATGCCCGCCATCGCGCTGTTGGCCAGTGCCTGCGCCGGAGCGCTCAGGTTGTTGATGGCCTCAAAGAAGCCCACGCCCAGGCGGGCAACGGCCGAACGGTTGACCACGTACTCACCCGGCGTGAGCATGGCGGGCACGGTGTCGGATTTGGCTAAACCCCCACGGGCAAAGAACTGACCGTCTAGAGACTCCATGTAGTCGATCAGGTCGCGTTCGAAGTCCTTGCCGTACATGATGACCGTAGACATGGCGTAGCGCCAACGCTGGCGGATGCCCTCCAGTTGGGCTTTTTCGTTGGCGGTCAGGGTCTTACGGTCGACCAGTTTCTCCAGATCCCGCCGATCGGTACGTGCCATCGGCATCCAGTAGGCAAAGGTCTTGTCCTTGGCGTCCAGGCTTCCGCTGTAGTTGATCTGTCCGAGTGCCTTGATGCCCAGTTCGATCATCTTCTCGGTTTCAACCACCTCGCGATTGCGCTTGGGTGGTTGCGGGCCGACCGCGCCGCCGCGTGCAAAACGAGCGACGGAATTGGAAACTTGTGCCAGGCGCGCCAAATTGCCCGCGCCGTACTTACGCACCGCCGCCTTGCGAAGCACAAAGGCGCCCGCCTCCAGGGTACGTGGCACAGTGTCGTGGTGACCCGAGCCCGGCACATTCCCGCCAGCCATCCGGGGGAACGCAGGCGCTACCGCACCGCCACCAGAGAAGTTCAGCACCCGGCCGACCATGCCGCCGGTAGCGTGCTGCTCCACCTTTTTGACGTAGATGGTGTGCGTGCTGCTGGTATTGGCGCCGTTGAGGCTCATGATTTCTGAACGGGCCGCATCGGCATTGGTGCTGACCTGGTGGCGCGACTCGGTCTGGATGCGATCAAGGGCTTTGATCATTCCGTCCACGTTGGTAATCGCGGCTTGGGCTTTTTCTGTTGCCACCTTGAGCTCGAACTGCGCGTTCTGATCGGCGTAGGTCTTGAGCTTGTCCAGTGCCTCCCGGGCCTTGGATACATCGGCATCGACCGGTAGCGTCTTGCCCTCTTTGAGCAGCTGCTCGTATTCCTTGAGTTTCTTTTCCGCCTCCTGCAGATCGGCCTGGATTTGCAGCAGGTATTCCTTCTCGGCCAGCGCCTTGTCCAGCTCAGCGATGGCCTGGTCGAAGCGCGTGGTGTCGGCATCGAGCGTGAGTTTCAGACCCTCTTGAAGCTTGGATGTGATCTGGTCGATCTGGGTTTGCGTCTGCTCCAGCGTCTGGCGGATCTGGTCTCGGGCCGTCAAGGCCGACTGGGCCGCCGTCTGGTGGGCTTTGGCCTCCGCATCCAGGGTCTGGTTGAGCAGTTCCTCGGACTCCCGGATGCGCTGGATAGCCTGGTTGACGCCATCTTTGCCCTGGGCAATCTGCGCGTCGGCCTCCCGGGTCTTTTGCGCCAACTGGGTACGGAGTTCATCGGCCTGACGCATCAGTGCATTGGCCTTCTCGTACTCCTGGTTGCGAAAGGCCTGGCGCGACTGTGCTTCGAGTTGTGTGACCTGCGATACCGCCTGTTCTGACTGTTTGCGAGCATCCTCGCCGCGCTTGGCCTCGCTGGTCTGGCTGCTGGCCACCTGTGCGGCCAAATCCATCGCTTTCTGCGCGAGCTGCCGCGCTTGCTCGAATTCACCATTGGCCAGCTGCTCACGGGCCTTGGTCTGGTACTCCGCGATCTGGCGTTTCCGGTCCTCCGTGGCCTCGTACTCCGTCATGCCCTGGCGCCGAATGTCGCGCACGCGCTCCTCCGTGGACATGGACAGCTGTCGCTTGGCCTCCTCGATGCGCTGGACTTCCGCCAGATGCCGGTTGGCCTCGGCGTTGAGGGCGTCGATGTGCTGGCGGTACTCAGAGAGCGCCTGGGTCAGCGTCTGGCGCTTGGTGGCCAGGATGTCGTTCTCGACACGCTGCACGTTGGCACGGCGCTCTTCCTCGGTCTGGCCTTGCCGGGCGGCGGCGTCCTTGCGCGCCTGCGTTTCCTGATCGATCAGGCCAAGTGTCTCGGTCGTCGCCTGACGGCGCAGCGTGGCTTGCTGGGTGAGCGCCTCGGAGAGCAGTTGGGTGGACTGGGTGATTTGCGCCGCCTCGGACTGCTTGGAGAGCTCGAGGGCAGATTTCTCTTGGTCGTAGCGGGCTTTGACGGCCTGGATCTGTTGCTGAAGGTTGGCCTCCACCATGGAGGTAAGCCCTTTGTAGGCTTCGGCCATTTTGGCGGTGGCGTCGTTGACCTGCTCTTGCGCCTTACCGACCGCCTGTTCGACCTCGCCCAGCCGGGACTTGAGCTTCTCCAACGCAGCATGTACCGCCTCGATGCCACGTCCGACCGCTTCCTGAGTGCCTTGGCGCACGGCTTCGAGCCGCTTGGCGATTTCCTCGGCAGCGGTGGCCGCCGTATTCATCGCACCCTTGGCAGCCTCCGTCCCCTTGCCCGCGTCGGCGTACATCTGCGCAAAGATCTGGTTCATCTCGGCGAGGCGCTGCTGGTGGCGCTGGGTGGCCTGGGCAATAGTGTCCGAAGTGAAGATGGCTGCGAAGGCTTCCCAGCGGTACTGAAGTTGCTCCACGCCCTTGACCAGCATTTCCACCATGAAGATGCCCGCCTTGCGGACGATCTCGAATTTCTCGGACAGCCAGGTACCGATTTCCCAACCCACGAGGAAAGCGCCCAGCACGGCAAACGCCGTCTTGAGCAAGCCCACGCTGGCCACAGCCGCCGACACCGACAGGTTGGCCGTTGCCCAGGCCGCCGATGTGGCGCTGGCGGCTGTCACTGCAGCCGCACCTGCCGTCTGCCAGGCCGTGATCAGGGCTGGGATCAGGCGGTAGATGAGCACGGCCAGACCCACCTCGGCGATGCGCTGCAGCCACTGCATCACCAACTCCAGGTTCTGCGATAGCCAGGTCAGCGCCTCGGCAAGCTTCTTCGTGAAGCCTGTCGATTCGTCCAGACGGCTGATCCACTGGCCGAAGGCATTGGACAAGCGCGTGAACGCCTGGCTCACGGTGGCGGGCAATTGGGCGTATTCAGCCGCCAGCTTGTCCTTTTGGCCCATCAACGCATTGACCACCACGTCGGCAGTGAGCCGACCCTCCTCAGCCAGCTTGCGCAGCCGTCCGATCGGCACATTCAGTCCGTCAGCCAAGGCTTGCGCCAGACGGGGGCTGTTCTCAACGACAGAATTGAACTCCTCACCGCGAAGCACTCCCGATGCCAGGGCCTGGCCAAACTGCAGCAGGGACGACTGCGCCTCGGTGGCCGAAGCGCCCGAGATGCGCAGTGCCTGCGAGATGCTCTCGGTAAGGGTGAGCGCGTCCTTTTGCTCACCGCCGAGCATCCGCACCGCCTGCTGTAGCTTTCCGTACAGCGTGGCGGTTTCCTGGATCGGAATGCCAATACGCTGGGCGATGTCGAAAAGCTCCTTCTGGGCAACGGCGTACTCGCGCTGGCCAGCGGTGGCGAGCTTAAGGCGAGCGGACATCATGTTCCAGGCGTCCGCGATCTGGACGATCTCCTGCACCTTGCCGCTGGCCCAGTTGATGGTCAGGAAGGCCAGCAGTTGTGTCTTGGCACGGTTGATCTGTTCGCCAAAAGCGGAGACCCCCGCATTGACCTCGGCCATTCCGGCAGATGCCTTCTGGCCGGCGGTCTTAGCGCTGCCCGAGAGTTCGCCCAGCGACTTCTCCGCCGAATCAACGGCGCGCTTGAGCCCCTCATCAGCGCCTTCGAGGGCAACGAGGACAGAGATGCGATTGGCCATTGCTCAATCCACACGTCGTAGCTGTTTTTCGATGGCTGCTGCCAGTCGCGGAACACGTCCAGCGACCAGGCGCTCGACATTCAAGCGTTTTTTGAGCTGCACGCGTGGCACCAGCACTGCAATAGGAATGTCTGCCCCGCGCTTCAATTTCTTGATCCCCTCGGCCTTGCGGTAGCGGCGCTTGAAGCCCCCCAACGGCCGGTCGTGTTCCTTGATGTTCTCAGCCATCAGCACGATGTTCCCCTTGGCGTTCTTGATGAAATAGGCATTGCCACCGCGCATCAGCTCGGCGATCTGCGCCTTGAAGCGTTTGCGGCCCACGCGCCCATGCAGCGGGATCAGCATCCGGCCGGAAATAGAGCCGCCACGCTCGTGGATGCCCGACCACGGGATGCGCGAGCCGACGTAGAGCGCGGGCAGCCGACTCCGATCCTTGTCGAGCACCTTGGCGGTGAAACCCTTGACGAAGGATTTCTTGACCACCGCCATCTGGCCTGCAACGTGGCTGCGCACGTCCTCTTTGAGTTCGGCGGCCTCACTGGCGATGCCGCGCGCGACCGCCTTCTGCACCTTCTCGCGGAACTCGCCGCCCCAGCGGCGCAACTGCGCCTGCGCGGCCTTGCTATCGATGCGAACTGAGATGCGCATGGTCTTGGAGCCTGTCGAGGGTCTGGTCGATGTGGCGGGCGTCACCGCGTGCGCCGATGGCGATCAGCGAGAGCAGCCGCGCATCGCGTGCGGCGTCCTCACGCGCGGTGGCGGCGGCGAAGCCGCGCACCTGTGCCAAGGTGTAGTCGAGGACGTCCGTCAGCCGGTGGCCGTGGGCGATCAGGTGCTGGACGGTGTCGAACCACCCGTGGCCATTGCTGCCGTCGCGCCCGTCCGCGCGATCAGCCCGTCGAGCCGAGGCATCACCGTCCGGGTAAAAAAATCGGCGTTGACCTCGATCACCTTGGCCGCCAGCAGGATCGCCTCGTCGGCGGCCAGCTCGTCGTCCCACGCGCGCGGCTTGCCAACGGCAATCGACACCGCCGTCAGCAAGTCGTCACCGCGCTCGCCGAACAGGGCCAGCCAGTCGATACCATCGCCGCCGATCTGCTGCATCACCGGCGTGATCGCGCGCAGGAAGGCGGGCATCTGGCCTACCTTGAGTGGCTTGATAGCCAACGGCTCCCCGTCGATGACCAGCTCCACCGCTTGCGGGATGAGGGTTTCCAGATCGCTCATGGCAGTCCCCATCACAGTTGCACGATGCGGCCGAACTGGCCGAGCACCGCGTCGTAGGGCTTGGTGGTGTCGGCCAACAGCGAGCCTTCCAGTTCAAACTTGTTGTACTCGTCCGAGATGAAGGAGATTTCCTTCAAGGGATCGAAGGCCACGCGGTACAGCTCGACCAGCACCTTGGCGTTGCCCTGCGCGGTGTTGATGCCTTCCAGGCGCAGGTAACGCTCGGGCAGCGCCTGCGTGAAGATGCCGATCTCGGTGGCGACGCCGTAGCTGTAGGCGGCCTTGAACGGTGCGGTGAAGCCGGTGGTATCCAAAAACTGGAGGGCACCGAAGTCGGTGTCGGCGGTGTAGTGCGTGCCCGCGGTCAGCGGCGCGGGCGTGCCTGCCGGATCGGTCTCCACCAGTGCCGAGACCTTGGGGTGCGCGAGGAAGTAACGGTCACCCACCACCGGAGCTGCGCCGCCGATGGGCTCAGCCGTCACAGTGCCCGTGCTGCCGGTGACGTGGTTGCCGTACAGCGCCAGCGCGATGTTTTCCTTGGTGAACTCCTCGATGGTGAGGTTCACAGTGGCCGATTTCTGCTTGACCATCCGGTGATCCAGCGAACGCTGACCGGTCTGGCTCTCGTAGTGCTCCAGCACGTCGGTCTTGAGCGAGAGCTTGAGCTCGGCGACGTTGCCGGGCGAGCGCACTTCGATGGGAAGGCCGTCGGTGTCGCGCTTGCCGAGGAAGACGCGGCCCTGAAAACTGGCGTAGGTGCTCATGATTTGGATTCCTTGCGTTGGATGGTTTTGGGTTCGAGGGGCATACCGTCGCCTTGCGGCTGGAGCTCGGGTACGGGCTGGCGGTCGTGGCGGGCGATGCCGTTGGCGATGAGCCAGTCGGCGGTGCCGCCATCCACATCGAGCCGGTCGCCTGCCTTGTGGGCTTGGCCCGCGTGGGTGTGCGGCTGAGTCAGAACGATGGAAGTCATGGGGGTCATCCTTTGGCTGAAAGATCGGTGTCGAGCGTCCGGTAGGTGATTGCGTAGCGCGCCGGGATCGTTGCGGCCACCGCATCGGCGTCCTCGACGTCCCACTCGCATTCCTGCTCGCGCAGCCCTAAGGCAAGGCCGCCCAGATTCCGGTCGGCCAGCAGCGCGGCGTGGGCGGCGGTGATCAGCCGGTCGGCTTCGGTTTCCGGAATGGCGGGAGGTACCGCGCGGGCCAGCGCGACCAGGCGCACCGTGAGCTCGCGCGTGACACGGTCGTTGGCGCGCTCGGTGATCGATTCGGACTCGGGGAACACCACCAGCGCCGGGCATTGCTCCCGGCTGATGGCCACCGTGGGCGAGCGGTGCAGCGTGGCCCCGAGCGACTCCACAGGCGTGCGGACGACCGCCATCACCGCGAGCAGGATCTGTTCGCGGATCGAGTTGCCGGACATGGCGCTACACCCGGGTGAGCTGTGCGCGCATCTCCGAGCCGTCGCCCACGGCCCGGGTGCTACGCACCTGATAGATCACGCCATCGATCTCGACCGCCTCGCGGGGGGACAGACCCACGAACACCGACGCCGGGTACGACATCTGATAGTCGGTGGTCGAGGCCAGCCCGTCGAATACGGAATCATCCGGTGCCGTGAAGCCGACCGCGTGTGTCTGCGACGGAGATCCACCGGCTGGCTGCCACCGGCAATCACGCAGAAGACCAGCGCTCAAAGCGGCGGCATAAACCTGCTCGACGAGACCCATCATGCAGCCACCAGCTTCACGAGCACACCAGGGCGATGGCACATCGGTAGCGGGTTGGACTGCGTGTGCAGGTCGGTGCCCCGGTCAAACTTGCGCGGCTCCTGCTTGGCGTACAGCGATAGGCCGAGCGTATTCACCGTCTCGTTGAAATCGGCTGGCGCAAAGTAGGTGCCAAAGGTGTCGATGGTGCCGGTCGGGAAGGCGTGGGCCTCGCCTGCCTCGATGAAACGGCGCACGACAACGTTCTCGCCGATTCTCGCAACAGCTTTCCCCCGGTACTCCTCGAAGGTAATGCCGCCATAGGTGAAGCCCTTGCGCACATCGTTGATCAAGATGGCACCGTTTTGCCAATTGGCATAGGCCGTTTTTACCGTTGGGTGGGCAATCAGCGCTGCAAAGAACTCCTGCGAGCACAGCACATGAACACCAGTCGAAAATTCGCCGCTGAGACCTTCTTCGATCGCTGCTGCCGTAGCGATGCAGGCGCCTTTGACGTCACCTTTCTCGTTGGAAAACGGAAACTCGACAACGGTCTGATCGATCTCGAAGGCATCGAAAAAATCCACCAGCTCCGACCCATCGGCGTCGAGGATCACACCCTTGAGCGCCCCCATACGCAGGTGCTCCAGCGTGATGGCGTGCTTGTTGCGCATGGTCTCCAAGTGCCGGGCGACGACGTTGGCGATGGATTCGGTTTCAGTTTCCGAACCGAAGGCACGCAGACCTTGCACTTCTTCCGGCAGCACCACGTCGTCGTGCGGGATGTGCGGTACCACGAAGGAGCGCAGCTTGCGCTTGCCGCGTACGCCAACCGTTCCAGGCGAACCCGGTGGCAAGGTGGGCAACAGGTTGAGTACGCCGTTCATCTCCTCCACGATGATCTGGCGCTGACGCACGGGCTTGGGCGGCATCAGGTTCAGTTCTTCCAGTCGCCCATAGCGGTTGGGCAGGATGTTGATGGCGGCGGTGAGCGCTGCCATCGAGAACGCAGGATTGCTGAAGGGGTTGTTCATGATCAGGCTCCTTGACGGACGAGCACGCCCAGCGCCTTCAGTTGCGCGATGGCGGCGAGTTCTTCGGCGGTGGTGATGGCATCGGGCCACGCGAGCGCGTGGTGGGCGACGATGGCGTGGCGCGCAACGACGAGGCCGTCGTCACGGTCGATCAGGGTGGCATCGCAGGCCTGTAGCAGCACGCCAGCGGCGACCTGCGTGCCGTCTTCTGCGGACGGATCAAGCTGTTTGAACTTGGCCGTTGCGGTGACGATGCCGACCACCGTGCCCAGCGGCAGGTTCTGGCCCGAAGCGACCGTGACGCGGTCGCGCGAGTAAAGGTTCGGCGCTTCGTACTTGAGCAGGTCGCCCAGGTTCAGAGGTTCGGCGAGAGAGGGCATCTCAGATCTCCTTCTTGGTGGATTGCGCTGCGATCTGCTTGGCGGCGTCGATCAGCGGATTGCTGGCCACAGGGCGCGCGGCGTCTGGGGCGATGCGGCTGGTGATTTCGGGACTGGCTTCGGCCTGCGCCGCAAGCAGTTGGCTGCGCACCTTGGCGGGCGAGGACTGGGCTTCGAGAAAGCCCGCGATCAGGTCAGTGCGCCCGGCCAGCGTGCAGGTCTGGGCGATTTCGACGGCGTCCGCCACGCTCAGCGCGGTGGCGGTAGCGGTGGCGGACGGTTGAGGATGACTGCCAGCAGGATCAGCAAGAGGCCGATCAGAAGCAGCGGGGTCGGTTCGATCATTCATGGAAGACTCCATCTGGTGGTTGCGAAGAAAGCCCGCTTGGCTGGCCGTAGCCTCCTGAGTCGGGAGTGGGGAAAGCGAATGCGTGAGTTGCGTGAGCGCGTCATCAAGGCTGCCGACGGCGTCGGCCAAACCGGTGGCGACGGCGTCCGGGCCGAAGAACAGACCCGCTTCCGTGGCGCGCACGGCGTCCGCATCAAGGCCGCGATGGCGCGCGACCGTCTCGACGAACAGGTCATAGATGCGATCCACCTCGGCCTTGAGGACGGCGTGTGCTTCGTTGGAGATCGGTTCGTGCGGGTTGAGGTCGTTCTTGCGTTCGCCCGCGAACACGGCGGTGTAGCGAACGCCGTCCTGGGCGTCCTTCACCGACTGATCGACGTGCATGGCGATGACGCCGATCGAGCCGACACCGCCGGTGCGCGCGACAAACACGCGGGTGGCGGCTGACGCCAGCGCATAGGCTGCAGAGAACGCCATGTCGTTGGCCACGGCCCAGACGGGCTTCACTTCCGACGCCGCGCGGATGCGGTCAACCAGATCGAACACCCCGCCCGACTCGCCACCCGGCGAATCGATGTCGAGCAGGATCGCGGCGATCTCAGGGCTGGCCAGCGCCGCATCCAGTTGCGCGGCAATGCCGGTGTAGCTGGCTAGGCCCGATTCGGCTTCGATGCCCGAGGTTCGGCGCACCAGCGTGCCGTGGATCGGGATGACGGCGACCTTGCCGCTCGGAGGCCCAAGCGCGCGGGCCGCAGGCGTGTAGCCTACGGGCGCAGCGAGGTCGGCAAGGCCGATGCGCGCACCGAGCACGGAGAGAATGACGTCGAGTTTCGGGCGATGGATCGCCAGCGGCACGCCGAACAGGCGCGCCGCCAGATGGGGTAGTACGGTCATGGGAATCCTTGTGGAAGGCGGTCTGGCGGCCGGTCAGGAAGACGTTTGGCTGCCGGTGGCGTCAGGCACGCTGGCGCTGCGGTTGGGTTCCGAGCTGCCGCCGTCCTTCGACGTGTAGCGAGGATCGGAGTCGAAGATCAGGCCGAGGTCGTCGGCGCGCTGGTTGTCGGCGGCGATCTCGCGGTCGACGTCTTCGGCGTCGTAGCCGTTGGCCGAGATGGCTTCCGAGCGCGACATCAAGCCAGCGCGGATCGCCAGCAACATCGCCTTGAATTCCTTCTCGGGATCGACCCACTGCCAGCCCTGGGGAATCCACTTCACCGCGAGGTACTGGCGACGACGGGCTGGCCCGCCTCGAGCGAAGCCCGGGGCATCCAGGGCCCCGGCGAGCACCGCCTGCTTCATCCAGGCCGCCCACACAGGACGGCACATCTGATGCACCAGCACGCCGTGCTGCACCATCTCGCAACGACGCCGGAACTCCAGCATCCCGGCGCGGATGGACGAGTAGTTCACGCCGGTCAGATCGCCGGTCAACTGCTCGTAGGTGATACCAATGGCGGCGGCAACCGCGCGGAACTGCGTGCGCAGGAATTCGGAGTACGAACCGCCAACGTCAGCCGGATCGGAGAACTTGATGTCCTCGCCCGGCTCCAGGATCTGCAGCGTGCCCGGCTCCAGTCCGGCAAGCGCAATCCCGTCAGCGTCCGATGCGCCTTCGCCCATCAGGTTGTCCTCGGGGTTGGCGCGCGTGACGAAGCCCGCGAACATCGCGGCAGTTTTTTTGCGCACCAGCTCGGCGTCGTCGTACTGGTCGAGCTCGTTGAGCTTGACCAGAGCCCGCGACAGCCACGGTTCGCCCCGGATCTGGCCCGGGCGCAGCACGCGAAACAGATGAATGACTTCCTTGGCGTCGATGCGCACCGTGTCCATCCCGCCCTGGCCCGACATCGGGGCTAAACGCCCGTCCTCCGGGTGCGAGCGGTACAGGTGGTAGGCCACGCGCCGTCCAAGGTTGTCGAACTCGATGCCGGAGCGCACGACGTTGCCGGATGGCAGATCGGTGTTCAGGTTGATGGGCAGGTGCTCGGGCTCCAGCAACTGGAGCTGCAGGGGCACCGACAGGCCATCCTCCGGACGGCGTGGCCGCAGTCGGATCAGACATTCGCCACCTTCGAGCATCGCCCGACACGCCAGGGCCTGCAGGCCATAGAAGTCGGTCTGTCCGGCCGCGTCGGCTTCCTCGACCCAATCGCGCCACAGTGCCTGCACCTCGGCCTTGAACCGTTCGTCGCCAGACAGGCTTTGTGGCTTGATACCGGTGCCGACCGCATTGGCTACGAAGGCTTCGATACCGGCCTGCGCCCAGGCATTGCGCCGAACGAGGTCCCGGCTCTTACCGCGCAGTTCGGCGTTGGTCGCCAGCATCGCGGCGACCGCGCCCGGGTTGCCGGGCATCCAAGCCAGCGAGCGACGGCCACGACCTGCGGCTTCGTGTACCGGCGAGGCACCGAACAACCGGCGCACCGTTTGGGAGAACCACGCCATTTCAGAACCCCTTGCGCGTGGTAACGCGGATCTGGCGTGGCGCACCGGGCAGCAGCCCGGTCTCAGCCGCCTGCTGAAGCAGGCCCCGCCTGACTTCGCGGATGGCGGCCATCAATTCGTCGACAGAGCGGTACTCGACCGTCTTGTCGGCAAAGGTCACGCGCCGTTCGCCCTTGGCGAGTGCGGATTCCAGGGCCTGGAGCTGGGTTTCTGTGTAGGCCATCAGCGGTACACCACGAGATTGATTTCGGAGGAGTCGTCGAACGACGTTGCTGTCGTCGCGCAAGAGATGTCGACGTACTGGGCCGTTTTCAGGTCGGAGCTGGCGCGAACGACAGCCACACGCTGCTGGCCGCTGTTGCTGCTGCTGCGTGCGAGCGCCGTCCAGCAGTAGTTCGCATCCGGCATCGCCAGCGCAAAATGCACGCGGTAGCGGCCCGCCGCTGTACGCACGACGCTAGCCACGTTGTGCGCGCTGCCGATCACGATCTGACCGCCCACGTAGCCAAAGCTCCCCCACACCCGAGCAAGTCCAGGGTGCGTAGCGTCGATCTTGGTCTTGACCTCGAAGCCGATACGCGCAGCCAGGGCGGCGATGCTGGACGCGAGGCTCATCAGGCCAGCGCCCCGTCGAAGATCACGACGAAGTCCGTGTCAGTGTTGCCAACATCGCCGGCCGCAACCGCGCCAATGTTGGTGCGCGCCTGAAGTTGCTCGGCAACGGTCAGGGTTTGCGCCGCGTCGTACCGCACCCGCAGATTGACGGCAGCGAGGAGCGCGTCCAGGCCCGTAGTGCCGTTCTGCAGCAACTGCTGGATCTCCACCAGGGTGTCGTAGGCGGCGTCTGCTCCACCGAGGATGTCGGCCTTGAGCGCGTCGAGCAGCGACACGATCTTGTTCGACGAGTAGGTGGTGGAGGTGGCGATCTGGTTGTCGTCGATGGCGGTGGCGGAGAGCACCGCCGCCTTCAGTTCGTTGATCGCCGCGACCAGACTCGACTTGTCGGTGGTGGACAGGCTGGCTAGGTTTCCCGCCGTCGCCCGGACGTCGTTGAACTCCTGGGCGACCCGGATGACCAGGCTCTCGATACGGGTGGCAAGACTCATTTGTTCTCCTTGGTTTGAAGGCGACTGCCATCAGCGAAGCCAACGGCTTCGGATGACGCGTCGACCGGTATTGCGGGTTCCAGAAGCAGCGAGGCCACCGCTGGGGGTGGCCTCGTTCAATTCGATGTCGTGGATGGGCGGTGGCTCATCCGGTGGGGGTGCTACCCCCAGTTGCCGCTCCAGTTCGCGCCAGTGGCGTTCCTCGAAGCGATCCAGTCCCGCGCTGGATGCGGCCGCGCGGGCGTAGACATAGCAGTCCAGGGCCTCGTTGCGCTCGCGCATCTTTTGCCACTCGCGCACCGGGAAGCCGTTGCGGTCGCGGCGGGTGATCAGTTGCTCCGCGCAGAGTTGCTGGATGAACTCGGCGTCGATCTTGGGCAGATGGACGAACCCGGCCGGAAACACCGTGGTCAATCCGTCCTCGCCAACATCTGCGCTCTTGCGCAGGTTGTTGTAAAACTCCAGCTTGGCGATGCTGACTGCCACCGTGTACACCTTGATGCCACGGCGCAGCTTCTTGCCACCCTGCGAGACATCGATGGCGGTCGGCGTGCCGATCAAGGCTGCACCGCGAGGCACACCCTTGACTGCCATCACACGCGAATCGCGGCAAGCCCGCACAAAGGCGTAGGCCTCCTGCGTGGCAAACCCGGTATCCAGTGCGAAGCGGGCCAGCGGCATCGCCGCGCCCGAGGCGTGTGTCCAATTCTCAGCCAGCATTTCAGCGAGGCGCTTCCACACCGTGTCGCGGGCGGTGTCACCCATCAGCACGCGATGCTCGATGAGCCACGACTCCTTGCCGCGCCCGAAGGCCCAAACCGATGCCTCGATGCGATCCTTCTGTACATCGGCCGCGCCGACCAGCAGCAGACCGCCTTGCGGCACGCTACCGACGCGGTAGTCCTCTC
>OEIV010000887.1_pt1 | contig 15101 bp, 16 predicted proteins | sample 1539231 | NCBI WGS metagenome assembly OEIV01 (sample SAMN03794762, study PRJEB22550) | activated sludge metagenome | feature: wastewater treatment plant; material: activated sludge; isolation source: Wastewater treatment plant of a petroleum refinery complex | place: Argentina: Buenos Aires ...
TCAAATCAACTGCTGCACTATCACCATTTACAAACTCTAATTTTACTTTATCTGGATTAGTTTCTTTTGCAATGTTCTTTTTTGTTTGATCTAAAACTTTTTTTGATAATTCAACACCCACAGTGTTTCTTCCAAGTCTTTGAGCTTCGATCAAAGTTGTTCCACTGCCTAAAAATGGATCGAGAATCCACTCACCCTTTTTTGTATAGCGTCTTAGTAGTTGATTTGGAATTTGCGGAATAAAATTTCCCCAATATCCTGCGTGATGAACACCTGAATTATCTCTCTTGTTTAATATCCACAAACTGTCCGTAATAATGTCATCATATTCTTTCCATCGATTTAAATTCAAATCATTTATTTTACTGTGTTTGGTTTCAGTTAAACTTTTCTTCAATCTTTTTATATAATATTTGGTTCGCTCAATTGTGTGTGTTTCTATGATCTGATTTATTTCTCCAATTAAAAACTCTTTGGGAACAGAGGAAAATCCGTTTTCCAAAATAATGTTCTTGCTTTTATTCTTTTTAATCGAAGATAGCTGGACAGAAAAATCTTTTCTTATGTCTATAAGTTCTGATTTCTCAAGTGAACTTGAAATTGTAAGTAATAAATCATGTTTCATTTATGTTATTTTACTTCTTCGTTAAATCGTTTAATTACCATTTCAGAAATCGTTTTTCCAATACTTAAAGAAGCCGTTGCTGCCGGAGATGGTGCATTTAAAATGTGTACCATTCTTTCAGCTTCAACAATTCTAAAATCATCAACAAGCTTTCCATCTGGTTCTAATGCCTGCGCTCTAACGCCCGCACCGCCTACTTCGATATCATCGTACTGAATTTCCGGAATAAGTTTTTGTAATGATTTTACAAACAAATCTTTACTAAATGATCTCCTGAATTCCTGAAACCCCATTTTATAATATTTAGCGGCCATCTTCCAAAAGCCCGGATAAAGTTTCATTTCAATTAAATCCTGAAAAGAAAAATCTGTCTTTTTATAACCCTCCCGCTTAAATGCGAGTACTGCATTTGGTCCTGCTTCAACCCCGCCATTAGTCATCCTTGTAAAATGCACTCCAAGAAACGGGAACTGTGGATCAGGAACGGGATATATTAAATTATTAACCAAATATTGTTTTTCTTTTCTAAGCTTATAATACTCACCACGGAAAGGTATGATGATTAGTCCCGGATCAACACCACAAAGTTTTGCAACTCTATCTGATTGTAGACCAGCACAGTTAACAACAAATTTTGTTCGATACTCATTGTGGTCAGTAAACAAAATTAAATCTTTTCCATCTTTTTTTACTGAGAATAATTTTGAGCTTAATTTTATCTCACCACCTTTTTCACGAATCAAATCCGCATATTTATTTGTAACTGCAACGTAATCCACAATTCCTGTTTGTGGGACAAATAATCCATCAATTCCAGAAGCATGTGGCTCATATTCTTTTATTTCAGAGGCCGACAATCTTTTAATTCCAATTAATCCGTTTGATCTTCCTCGTTCCTCCAACATATTGAGAGCAGGAATTTCTTTGTTACTTGTAGCAATTACAATTTTCCCACATCGATCAAATTTTATCTTGTTGTCTTCACAAAATGCATACATCATTTCTCTACCGGTTGTGCAGTTTGTTGCCTTCAGCGAGCCCGGTTTATAATAGAGACCAGAATGGATTACTCCGCTGTTATTTCCGGTTTGATGTGCTGCGAGAGAGGATTCGGATTCGAGCAAAAGTAGTTTTACTTTTTTCTCTTTTAATATAGAAAGCGCGGTTGCAGTTCCAACAATTCCACCGCCAATTATTGTAATATCATAAATTTGATTCAACTGTGATTTATCCAACAGATTTTAAATTAACTGGAAAATGACTTGACAATTAAAGTTATGTGTTATAACATACAATTGTGATTTGGGAAAATTAAGTTAACAATTTAAGTCCCTTTCCCAATTCAAATTTAACTAATTCAAGTGAGCAATTAAATAATCATTTTGAATTAAAAATTATTAGTGAGTGTAAAATGAACAAAAATCAAAAATATGTGCTGACAATTGGAACTATTTTTATTGTTTTAGCATTAATCTTTTGGTATTCACAAGGTGCTGAGGTTTTTACAAAAACTCAGGTTATTGTTGATAAGACCACTGATCTTGATAAAATGCTTGGAGTTGAAAATAAACAATATATTGATCAGTTCGTTTTTGGGTTGTTTCCATCTGGAATGACTTCAATTATGGAGTTAGCTTCAGCGGCTTCAATGTCTGGAGTAATAGTTGTATTAGCAGGAATTTTAATTTATTTATTAAGAAACAAACGAAAGGAAACAAAATGAAAAAAACTCTCTCAATCTTTGCTGTAATAGTGATATTTTCTGCATCCATTTTTGCCCAAGGCTTTAAAGTTAAAGCAAGCGGTGAGCAAACTTTTAACTTCCAGGATAAAGCAGGAAGAAATCAAACAACATTTTTCAGTACAACTCCGCTTGAGGATATAACAGGATTAAGTGGTGATGTAAAGGGAAGTGTAACATTAAATGTAAATGATGTAAAAACTCTTAAAGGGAAAGTAACTGTTTCAGTTGCATCCATTAAAACAGGAATTGATTTACGTGATGAGCATATGCGTGATGCTGGCTGGTTAGATGCAGCTAAATATCCTGAAATCTCTTTTGAGATTAAGAAAGTCAGCGATGTCAAATCAGTTGCAGATAATAAGCTTACTGCAAAAATAACCGGCAGCTATACAATGAAAGGCGTAACAAAAGAAGTTACTGCTGAAGCTACCTTAACTTATCTTGATGAAAGTGATCAGACAAAATCAAGAGCAGCTGGTGATTTACTTGGTGTCCAGGCAAAGTTTAATGTTAAGCTTTCTGATTATGGCGTAAATAATAAAGTGGTTGGGCAAAAAGTTTCGGAGAATATTGAAGTTAGTGTGAACATAGTTGGATCAAATGCAAAGTAAGTGAAACATATGAATTAGTTAGAAACCCGATTCAGAAATGAGTCGGGGTTTTTTATTTTATAACTAACAATTTTAATTATTATGAACAAAACAGTTACAATTTTGGGTAGTGCAATTCCTGGTGAAAACGATGCACAATATAACTTTGCATATCAACTTGGTTCAGTATTGGCGCAAAATGGATTTAACATTTGTTCCGGCGGGTATGGTGGGATCATGGAAGCCGTTTCCAAGGGCGCATACAATAACGCTGGATTTGTATACGGCGTAACAATCGATTTATGGGATAAAGAACCAAACCCCTATATAACTGTTGAGATACGCGAAAATATAAATTTGCGTATCACCTCGGGGCATCATTAGCAAAAAATGGATTTAATATCTGCACTGGTGGTTATGGCGGAATTATGGAAGCCGCTTCAAAGGGGGGTTATGATAATGCCGGATTTGTTTATGGTGTGACAATTGATTTGTGGGATAAAGAGCCTAACAAATTTCTAACTGTTGAAGTGAGGGAAGATAAATTGTTTGAAAGGATCACAAAACTTATCGAACTTGGAGATGCTTATATTATTCTTCAGGGCGGAACAGGAACATTTTTAGAGTTTGCTGCCGTTTGGGAATACGCAAATAAAAATCTTCAGCAACCGAAACCCATAATTTGCCACTCGCAGATGTGGAAAGAAATTGTTGATGTAATGAACAAGCAAATGATTGTTGAGAATAGAAGAACAGATTTAATTCAGTGTTTTGATACCGTGGAAGAGATTGTTGAGTATTTGAAATTAAAATTATAGACATCGAATATTGTCAGTTATAGTCACACTTCGACTTTGCTCAGTGTAACAGGGTGCTAAGTACTTCTAGGAACCATCTCATTATCCAAATCTTTAAACAATTGCATTTTCGACTTTGCTCAGTGTAACAGGATGCTAAGTACTTCTAGGAACCATCTCATCATCCAAATCTTTAAACAATTGAATTTAACTTCTTTGCTTGAGCAGGATAGTGGTCTTGGTGAGCAAAAAAAATACAGCCCACGCTCTAAGTTATTCGAAACAATTTTAAAGAATCTGGTTATTATTACTTTCTTATAAAATGCGGCATATCATCTGGAATATTGAAGGATATTTCTATCAATCCTCCAAAAGTATTTTCATTAAACCAGGGAGTTTGGTAAATGATTTTCTTCTTTCCGTCTTTTTCTATCGTATAAACATTTGTATTTCCATCCGCCAACATTTCTTTTAGTTTTGTTAAGGCCGGTTCGGGATGACAACCGAACAGATTACTGCCTATTAAATTTTTTCCACCGTCGTTTTCAAATACTTGTTCTGATTTTTCATTCATATAAACAATTACTCCCCGGTTATCACAAATAGTAACGGCAGCATTAATTTCCTTTAACCAATCCAAGGCAGCTCTCCTTTTTGAAAAATATTATTCCAGACCATGTCAATATCTACTTCTTTTATACACTTAAATTGAACATCTGTGCGTGAGCAAGTTAGTGGTTTTGGCGAGTAGAAAAAGCATGGTGCACAATCTAAGTTCAACGAAACAATTTTGTGTTCGGTTTTCCACGGATGAATGTAGTGCGGATTTGTTGGACCAATTATAGCAATTACTTTTAATCCCAGTGCAGAAGCAACGTGCATAAGTGCCGAATCATTTGTAACAAACACATTGCAACGTTTCATAATTGCAATGCTTTGTAAAAACTTTTCTGTTTTAATCACAAAACCATTTTCAGAATCAATCAATTTATTGATGGAAGACTTTAATTCTTCTTCTTCGGGTCCGCCAAACAAAAATACTTTTGCGTTTTTTTCTTTAATAAGTTTTTTACCAAGTTCCGAAAACTTTTCAGATTCCCATCTTCGTTTAATATGATTTTTTAATGTGGCACAACCCGGATGAAAACCAACAACAAAATCTTTATCGGAAATATTTTTTTCTTTTAGAAAATTTTCTGCAAATGATTTATCATCCCCAGATAATAAAATTTGTATTGTTGGCTCTTCATCAAGCTTTTTGTTTAGTAGTTTTTCTACGAGTTTAATGTTTGTTTGAACATTGTGCGTTTTATCATTTTCTAAAACAGTAACATTGTTAAGCCAGCCTAAATTTGAATTATTCATTCTAAGATATTCAATGGCAACTCTCTTTTTTGCACCAAGCAAGAAATTAATAATATTGTATTCTTTTCTGTTAGATGGATAAATGTTAATTGTTGCATCGTATTTGTTTCTTAACCCAAGAACAAACTTTAAAGAGTTTAAAACCCCTTCTTTTAGAAAATCAAAATGTATTACTTTGTTAAAGTTTGTATTGGTTTCATAAATCTCTTTTGTCCCCTTAAACATCACAAGCGCATCAATCTCAGCAGAGGGAAGCGATTGGCGTAGTAGTTTTAATGCGGGAGTAAACATCAAGGCATCACCAATTCCGGAAAGTGCAAGGATTAAGATTTTCATAAAGAATAATATTGAAGAAATCTTTAAAAAAGTTATTCCCGCTGATGTCTCTTCGGACAGGTTAGCGGGAACAACATTATAATTCTAATAATTTAATTTGTCTTACTAGTATCTTTTCCTTCTACAAGGGTTCTGTATTTTTGAATATTTGCAGCTACATTAGGATCATTCGGGAAAATGCCGCTAAGTTTTTGCCAGATATCTAATAACTTATCGTTTCTTCCCTGTGCTTCATAAATATCAATCAAAACTCGATACGGATTATAGAAAGACTGAACATCTGTTGGGTCTTGCTCAAGTTTTAAGAGAGCCTGTTTTTCAACATCGGCGGAATATTTATCAAACTTATCTTTTGCTCCTGCACGCAGATACAAATTGCTGATTTCATAAAGCAAACCATATTCCATTGGAATTAATTTATTTGGAAGTTTTTCATCCATGGTGTTAAGCGTGTTAATCGCCATTTCATTCTGCCCAGCACCAATATAATAAAGCGTTAATCTTAAAAATGCATTTCTATAGTTTTGTGCCATTCTTTTATGGTTATCATCAAAGAAAATATTGGGGTCATTTAATCCACGGAATTTAAATCCTGGCTGATAATCTTTGCTGTAACCAACCGGTTCTGTAAGATTTGCCTTTAAAATATTTGGCTCAATAAACTCATCATTTGCTTTGCGTTTTTCCGGAACAAGACGGAATGCCATTCCTTCCATTCTTAGATAATCACTCAAGCCTATTTTACTATCTTCAGAGCAAGTAACTGCAAAGTAAATTGGTCTTTCCCAATTATTCGCTTCAACAATTTCTTTAACCATTAAATCCTGAACCCGAATACCCTGACCATTAGCAATCGTTGGATTCATTGTCCAGGTTATTGCGCCTTGCTTTAAATAAGTTGTATCGCGCAAACCAAACTGCTGCATAATATCAGAAAAGGAAACCGTGCTGCTAGGTGTTGGCAGTGGCACAGTAATATTCCTTGCTGCCCATTGCATAGGTCTTAAATCCATTATCTGCTGATCACTTAATCGCATTTTGATCTTGCCGACATTATATGGATCATTATTCTTTAGTTGAGATATATACCATTCCGTATTTAGCAAACTAAGATTTGCAATCTTTACATCACGCCTTACTCCTTCAACATCCTGTAAATACCAAAGCGGAAATGTATCGTTATCTCCGTTAGTAAACAGAACAGAATTAGGAGCACAGCTTTGTAAAAGATTATATGAATAATCCCATGGAACCCAATTGTTTGATCTATCATGAGTAAAATAATTTGCCTGTAGCATTTTAACAGGTACTAAAACAATTCCAACAGCAAGTACGGCATACGCAGCCGCATTACGCGCAGAAGTACTTTTTACTTTTGCCTGGATCAAATCGATTAAACCTCTCAGACCAATTGAAATCCAGATTGCATAAACAAAGAAAGCTCCAACATAAAAGTAATCTCTTTCCCTTGGCTGGGGTTGCTGCTGATTTTGATAGAACGCCGTTAAATGTCCCATAAAAATAAACATTATCATAAATACCGCGGCCATCTTCCAATCTTTGCGGAAGTGAAAATAAATTCCAAGTAAACCAAGCAAGAAGGGAATTCCAAATAATGAGTCCTTTGCTTCACCAGCAAAATTAATTCCTATAAGTTTTCCAAAAATATTTCCAATACCGTTAAATGGAGCAATGTTTGCGCCCTGATCTTGTACCCAGCCCTCACGCCCTGCAAAATTCCATAGTAAATATCTTGTCATCATGTGGTTCATCTGATATGTGTAGAAAAAGTCAAGATCAGATGAATAGTTTGTATAGACTCCCATTTGATGAGGTTCAGTTGCAAATCTTCTTTTAAAAGTAGGGAAGTCGCCGTACTGTTCACGATTTAGGTATTTAACAAGTTCAGTAAATGTATCAGGATCATTTTCATCCATAGGTGGATTTTGGTTAGAGCGAATGATAACCATTGCAAAGGTCATAAATCCAACAAGTACAAAAATGAAAGACATAAACACCAGATGAAGAGTTGGTTTGGATTCTTTTCTAGAATAGTGAACTCCATAACCAAGACCGGCAAAAAGTAATGCAAGAATAATTATCTCCGTAACAATATTATCTCCGCCAATTGCCGTCATAAGCTCTGGTAGATATTTTACAACACCAGGATATGTTGCAAAAAGAGCAATCCCACCAATTATTAAAGGCATATAAAAAGAGTTTCTTGTAAAGATCTTCTTCCAATAAATACCCATAATCAAAGCACTAATACCTATTATAAAAAGCTTAAACTTTGTATCAAAATCTTTATACTCTTCCATTGTTGGAGGAGTTTGAGATTTTTGAGAACTCCACCAGAAAACAGCAAGCAGAAGAACGATAACAGAATGACCTAAAAATATATAGCTTGTTTTCTTAAGTGATTCTTCATCATTTACATATTTTTTAAACATAATAATCATCACAACAGGTACTGCTGCTAGCACACTCATAAGATGCACACCTGTTGATAGTCCAACTAAGTATGCAATCATTAAAATATATTTTTCGCTGTCTTTATTATCAGCTCGTTCATTCCATCGGATAATCAAATAAGTTACAGCGGCAAAAAGAAAAGTACTGAACGCATAAACTTCAGCTTCAACACCGTTAAACCAAAAGGTATCACTAAAAGAAAAAGCAAGAGCGCCAATAGCTGCAGAAACGTAAGTTGATATTGCATCAAACATATTGTCTGCTTTTTTACCTTTATAGTTTTCAATCAATTTTACTGCGATAAGATAAAGCAGAAGAATGGAAAGAGCTGATGAAATTACGGAGATCATATTAACTCTAAAGCCAAGATTTTCTCCAATTGGCAGTTTTGAAAAAATATTTCCTAATAGTAAAAAGAATGGTGTTCCCGGAGGATGTGGTACCTGTAACGATACTGAAGCGGCTATAAACTCGCCGCAATCCCAAAAGGAAACTGACGGCTGTACTGTCATGAACAATACGATGAAAGAAATTATAAAAACAATTCCTGCAATAACTTTATTTAGCAGATTGAAATTCATTATTACCTCTAATTTGGAATGAGCTTTGTATTTTATATAAATAATTTATGAGCGAATGTTTTTTAGACGTTCAGTTTTCTGATTCGTTGTTTTTTTTGAATAAGTGATCGTACTTTGATTTATCAACCGGAGTATAAAACTTATCATATAGATCTTTAAGCTTTTTCATTGAAACGGTATCAAAATCCTCATCATCTTTTTGGCGTTTTACAAACTTTTTGTAGTCCTCAAGTTCGTTGCGATCCATTTTATTCTCAAATCTTTTGAGAAAATCCAAATATTTTTGCTGATCTCTATATGCCATTGGGAATACCTTTCATGCTGGATAAGCAAAATTAACCGGGCAAAAAATAAACAAACTTTAAGTGGCAAAAAATAGATAATTCTTTAATAAAATGGATTTATCGAGGAAATGGTCAGAAAACAGCTTTAGAATTTGGGTGAAATATAATTAAATATTTTTTCGATTTTTAATTTATTTAACGGCTTATCGATATAATCTACAACCTCGGTGTATTGTTTAGATTTGTTATAATCATTGTAATTAACTGAAGATGTTAAAATTATGATAGGAATTGTTTTTTTTGTTTTTCTAAACTCACCTATAAACTCCCAGCCACTTATTTCCGGCATGTTAAGATCAAGTAAAATTAAGTCAGGATTTGAGCCATTGTTTAAGTTTTCCAGAGCCAATTTAGCAGTTAAGCATAACTCAATATTTGCGCTTGGATAGTGTAGCCCTATTAGCTTGCTATTTACAAAATTGTTTATCTCATCGTCATCAATGAGCATTAAATTTATATGTGAATCAGAATTCATCATTTTCTTTATTCAAAACCTTTGTTGTGTGTTTAATAACTTGATCCAGCTCTTCGGCAGAAATCTTTAGTTTTTCAATAACCTCTTTGTCAAGAGCAGCATCTGCTTTCTTTCCATCAATTAGCTGTACAAGACCAAGAATATTTGCAAGAGGTCTTCTAAGATTGTGTGAGGTTATAAAAGCGTATTCTTCTAGAGATTTATTCTTTTTAACTAATTTTTCTTTGCTCCTTATAAGTTCTTTTCTTGTTTCCCGTAATTTGCCAAAAAGAAATTTTTCGATCTTTATCCTTCTGCGCATAAGATAGAACAAAAGCATTCCTGTAATAAGAACATAAACCAACCCTTTATAAACTTCAATCTTTGCAATCTGTTCAGGAGAAAGCGTTATAAGTAAAACGGCCTCACTTGTAAACACAATCCATAAAAATCCTAAAAGGATATAAATAACCGTATTTCTAAACTCAAAAGAAAGTTTCATTAGAATTAAAAATTTGGGTTGTAAAATTATTATGCTGGTTTAATATAATTGAAAATTAAAATCATTACAATTAATTAAGTGAAATTTTAAAGTGTGGTATATAAAACGAAATGAAAACGTAAGAGGTGTTGCTAAATATTGTTCTGAGTCTGTTACCCAAGTATAATATTTAGCAACATTATTTTTTATATATCAAAATGCACAACTAAGCTTGCACCAAGAAGTATATGGCTAAAATCAATTTGTGAATCTCCGCCATTTACGTATAAATATTTACTGGTAATGTTAATTAATGATTGATCTGATAGTTTGAACGATGTCCCAATTCCAGCTCCCATTGCAAACTTAGCCTGAAAGTCTGTGGATTCTGTTGTTGTTCCTCCATACGCATCCTGAAAATTAGCGGTAATCTTAATCAGATTTACTCCAAGTTCTCCTAGCAAATAAAACTCATCGTAAATAAAGTATTTTACAGCGCCCTTTATCGGTATAGATTTCAGATCAAAAGTAATAACTTTCCCCTGATATCCAATTTCTCCTGCATTTGCTGCGTAAATCGTATAACCGGTTATCAATTGGATACTGTATTGGGGATTGATTGGATACTCGCCGAATAATGTCCAGCTATGTCCGATCTTAACAACATCAGCAAAATCACCCATCGGAAAGGCAACATCATAACCTAAACCAACGCTAAGTCTGTCCTGAGAATATGAAATGACAGAAAATAAAATAATAAAAATTAAAACAGTAAGTTTTTTCATAACGAATCCTTTTTTGCTTGGGTAATTCTAAATATTTCCATTTTTATGTTACTCGGGAATTTTAATCTGCCGCGGTGCCAGTAGTTATATTCTGTTATATTTTCAAATTTGTGAAGTTTTACTTCTTTAAAAAGATCATCTTCTTTTTTACTTAACTCTTTTAGATTTTCAAAATATTGAAACTGACTAATTTTCATTTGAGCATAATCAAGTTTCAACTGATTATGTTCTGATGTGATCAGTAGATCCAGTTCTCTAAACGTATTGTCATCAAGGCCCGAAGTAGATGCCAGATAATAAAACCCCGCAACTAAAATTAATCCAATTATTATGGGAAATGCTTTTCTCATTAATGATTATTTTCCTCTGTAATAATAATATATAAAAGAATAATTCCTCTGAAAAACTTTTAAAATTTATTGATTTTCACAAAAAATATACTAAGTTATCACAAGAGTGTTTTATCTTGTTAAGTTAAGTGAACATTTATTTTCAAACATAGAGGAAAACTATATGACCAAGGAAATAAAAGTTTCTGATAGCGGTAAATACATTATTGTTTGTGTTAATGAAGATATGACAAGATCATTAGCAGAATCTCTAGGTTTAGAGGCTATGCATTTGGGCAACAGGAAAAACATAAATAAATATTTATACGATTTGCGAAATTCGCGAAATAAAGAATCAGTAAATGCAAATTACATTTTTGCTAACCAGGATCTAAAGCGTCTTGAGCCAAACCCCTCAAACAAAATTGCAATGCTTACAAGTCCGAATGATAAATCCCATGATTTTATAGAAACAGTTTTAAGAAATGCCGGATATGATGTTAAACTTTTTGTTAACCAATCCGAAGCAATTGCTTGGTTAGAAGAAACCTCGAATATTTTGTAAATTATAGTTGTAAAAATTATTGCTAGTCCCTACAAATCCCCAAAAGGATAATTATGATAAAACACATTGTATTCTGGCGTTTAAATGAAAGCGCATACGGAAATGATAAACAAACCAATGCACAAATCTTAAAAGATAAACTCCTTGCAATGAATGGCAAGGTTGAAGGTTTGTTAAATGTAGAAGTCGGATTTGATTTCAGTAATGAAAAAGATTCCAGTGATGTTGTGCTGTATTCTGAATTTGAAAGCAAAGAAGCATTACATCAATATCAAATACATCCTGATCACGAGGACCTAAAAAAATGGCTTAGCGAAGTACGTTACGAACGAAGAGTTGTGGATTATGAAGTTTAAATTTCTAAATTTCTAAATGTCTAAATCCAAATACCAATTATCATTGAGAGAATTAATGAAGGTGTTAGTTTTTTTAGCGATATTTTTGTCATCACTTTGTTTCAGTCAGGTTGATTCAAGTTATATAGAGTCTTCACGCATTATTTTAAAACCAAGAATACTTATAGGAACAGGATTTTCAACTGCTGCAGAAAATGATCAAGCATCATTACTAGTATTTGGTAATTTCAATTTAAGAGTAGCTTCGGATAAGGAATCTTGGACAAATAAAAGCTTTGATATATTTATAGAAGCAGGAATTTGCTATATAACGGAATCAATTGCAGAATCAGATGGAAATGGTATTCCATATTATTTTCGTTTTGGTTCAGAGATAGATCTTTTTAAAACTATTCTTTTATGTCCATCATTGGGATTTGTCGGTGTACTGAATAATGGGCCTGAAGCCAGTGGAGTTGCCCCTACCATTGGACTGAGTTTGAATTACACACATCCATTAACAAAAAAAATTAATATGGAATTTGAGAGTGGGGCTAACGTGTTTTCAACAGGAATATTCACCAACAGGAATATTCACACCTTACTTAGTTATCGGAGTAACCTTTTAACAACGGGGTGCTGTTTAAGGCTGATAATAACAACGTTGCGGATTGTGTGATTTAAATAACAAAAAAACTAAATTCAAATTCCAAAACACAATTAATAAAACTTTTAATGTTTGTGTTTTAGTTTTTGAGTTTTGGAATTCCCTCTAAGCGGCATCTTCAACTTCTGCTTTTAATTTAACTTCATTCCCAAACAATTTAGAAACTCTACCGCAAAAAGTAATTAAGTAAGAAAGAATGTCTTCTGCTTTTTCAAATCGGTTTTCAATTACAAGTTTCATTACTTCTTTCTGCTGATTGAATTTTACTTTGTCTTTATAATGATCCATTATAAATCTCATCAGCTCAACAAAACGAACTTTGTAATAATCTTCTTTTTCTCCACGTGGAAGAATTATAAAAATATTTTTTCTTTGGATTGCAACTCTTTCAAACAAAGCAAATGAAGAATAGAATTTTAACGTTGCGGTTAGAACCAATCGTTTTACAACTTCTGGAAGCACTCCAAACCTATCAAGCATTTCTTCTTTAAGTTCTTCAATCTCGGATAAACTTTTTACAGAATACAATGCCGTATAAAAGTTTAATCGATCCATTTGTTCAGGCATATAAGTGACAGGAATACCAATTTCAAAAAATGTATCAATCGTTGGATCTGTTCTTTCTTCAATCTTTGGTAAAGATTTAAACACTTCTTTAAAGTCCTGATACTTCAACTCATCAACAGCTTCATTTATCAGCTTAACATAAAGATCAAAACCAACATCGTTTATAAATCCTGTTTGCTCTGTTCCGAGTAAATTTCCTGCGCCGCGAATTTCTAAATCACGCATAGCAACATTAAATCCTGAACCAATCTCTGTGTATTCTTCAATTGCTTGTAAACGGCGCAAAGCTTTTTTTGTAATTCCGCTTAATGATGGAACTATGAAATGTGCATAAGCTTGTCTATCGCTTCTACCAACACGTCCGCGTAATTGATGAAGCTCTGCAAGTCCAAATCTATCTGCACGATTAATAATTATTGTGTTAACATTCGGAATATCAATTCCTGACTCAATAATTTTTGTCGATAGTAGAACATCAAACTTACGATTAAGAAAACCATGAATAACTTCTTCGAGTTGTGATGGTTTCATCTGGCCATGCGCAACTCCGATTTTAGCTTCAGGAACATAACGTTTAATGTAGTCTGCAAGTTTATCAATAGATTGAACGCGATCGTGAACTAAATAAACTTGTCCGTTTCGTTTCAGTTCATTCATAATCCATTCGCGGATTTTAAGTGCATCGAAGGTGGAAACGTTTGTAAAGATCGGCTGCCTATTTGGCGGAGGTGTTGCAATAATTGATAAATCACGCGCACCAAGTAAAGATAAATTTAATGTTATTGATAAATCACGCGCACCAAGTAAAGATAAATTTAATGTTCTTGGTATTGGAGTTGCTGTTAATGTAAGCGTATCAACATTAACTTTTACCTGGCGCAGTTTTTCTTTTGCCGCAACACCAAAACGATGTTCTTCATCAATGATAAGCAAGCCAAGATCTTTAAAATTAACATCTTTAGAAATTAATCTATGCGTTCCAATGAGAACATCAAGTTGACCATCTTCTAAAAGTTTTACAATTTCTTTTTGCTCTTTCTTTGTCTGAAATCTCGAAAGTGCTGCAACACGAACAGGAAATTGAGTTAAACGATCTTTAAAAGTATTATAATGCTGTTCCGCTAAAATTGTAGTGGGAACAAGTACGCCAACCTGCTTGCCATCCTGTACAGCCTTAAATGCGGCACGCACGGCAATTTCAGTTTTACCAAATCCAACATCACCGCAAACCAAACGATCCATCGGATTTTTTGCTTCCATATCGATTTTAACATCTTCACTTGCTTTTGCCTGGTCCGGGGTATCTTCATAAAAAAATGATGCTTCAAGTTCTCGTTGCCAAATTGTATCGGGTGAAAATTTATAACCATCAGTTGATTTTCTTTTTGCATAAAGTTCAATCAACTCGCGGGCAGCTTCTTTAATCTTTTTCTTAGCTTTTGCTTTTGTGCTTAGCCACTCCCCGCTTCCAAGGGTTGCAAGCGTTGGTTTTAAATTTTCATTTGAAGAATATCGTTTAACCAATGCGAGATAGTTTAGATTAACATAGACCACTCCACCTTCGGCATAAAGAATCTTCATCGATTCCTGATCAGCGTCTCCAATCTTTATTGTTTGCAAGCCGGCATACTGCCCTATTCCATAATCTTCGTGAACAACATAATCGCCTCGCTTAATTGAAGCAAAGCTTTTTGCTTTAGATTTTTTATACTTTTTTGCAGAAGAGATTTTTGTGCGATATGGTTTGTTAAAAATCTGGTAATCTGTTAAAAGAAGAAATTTATCTTCCTTATTAAAGAAGCCTTCTTTAACGGCTAAAGTCTCTATTTTAATTTTACCCGATTCAACAAGCTCTTCAAGTTCAGGATTTATCTCGCTTAATAAATCACTTAGTCTTTTGGTTTGCAGTTCATTTTCAGATGTGATGACAATGGTATAGTTTTTATCAGAATACTCTTTTATTACAGAAAAAAGAACTTGATAATTGGAATTAATTGATGGTGCAGGTAAAAGACCTAGATCAATTCTATTTTCAGATGCTAGCTCTTCTTCAATTATCCA
>OEIV010000888.1_pt1 | contig 15093 bp, 11 predicted proteins | sample 1539231 | NCBI WGS metagenome assembly OEIV01 (sample SAMN03794762, study PRJEB22550) | activated sludge metagenome | feature: wastewater treatment plant; material: activated sludge; isolation source: Wastewater treatment plant of a petroleum refinery complex | place: Argentina: Buenos Aires ...
GTGTGCTCTTCCGATCTGCTTTGATGCGGCGGCTGGAGCCGGAAGCGTGGCAGCCGTTGCGGCAGGCGCAGAAATGGGAGCCGCCAGATCGGGCGGCGGTGCGGCCGTGGTCATGGCTTCGGGCGGCGGCGGAATCTCCAGCGGCACGTCAGGTTCAACCGATGCCACCTCCGGTTCGGGCGCTGGTTCGGCCACGGGTTTCACCGGTGCAAAAGGCGGCGCGGCAATCTGCGGCGGGGGTGCCGCAGGCAGGGCTTGCGTCACTTCGGCGGACGGCTCCGCCAGGGTCACCAGATCCACCGCAATGGCATCAGGACGGGAGAGAGGCAGAGCCTCGCTGCCCGCCCGCGCAAGGCCCAGGGCAAAGGCGGCGGTCAGCGACACATGCAGCAGCAGCGAACCGACAATGGCAAAGGGCGCGCCCAGTTTCTTCAATGTCCCGGACAGGCTGCGCGGGGTGATGTCCGCCGGGGCATGGAGCGGGACATGTTCGATGCCGTTGAGGCGCGCCGTCATGCCGCCCTCCCCGCCAGGTTCAGGGGGGCGAGGAGCGTGCCATCGGCGCTGAAGGCCGCCTCGATGCCGAATGCGGCACGGATGACCTCCGGTGTCAGCACAGTGCGCGGCGCGCCCTCGGCCAAGGGGCCACCCTCCTTCAGCACCAGCACGCGGTCGCACCAGCGCGCCGCAAGCCCCAGGTCATGGAGCGAGACGAGAATGGCACGGCCCCTTTCCGCCAATTGGCGCAGCACCATCATCAGATGGATCTGGTGGGCGGGGTCCAGCCCCGCCGCCGGTTCATCGGCGAGCAGCACAGCCGAACCTTGCGCCACGGCGCGGGCCATGAGCACGCGCGCCTGTTCGCCGCCCGACAGGGCGGTCGCCGGGCGCTGGCGCAGGGGTTCAAGTTCCAGCAGGCGGATGGCTTCGTCCACATGGGCCGTGTCTTCGGCGCTGGGGCGCGCGCCGAGACGCCGCCCGGGCAGGCGGCCCAGCATGACCACATCCGCCACTGCCAGCGGCCAGGAGATGAGGCGCTGCTGCGGCAGATAGGCAAGGCGGCGGGCGCGCGCGGCGGCGGAGAGGGCCTTGAGATCATCGCCACCCAGCGTCACCGTGCCGGCATGAGGCAGAAGTCCGGCCAGGGCGCGCATGAGCGTGGATTTGCCCGCGCCATTGGGGCCGATGAGGCCGACAACCTCGCCCGGCGCCAGCGTGAGCGAGACATCGCGCAGCACGTTGCGGGCCGCGAGACTGACGGAGAGATGGCTGGCGGCAAGCTGCATCAGGCCGTCTCCCATCGTGACCGGAAGACCAGCCAGAAGAAGAAGGGCGCGCCGATGAGGGCCGTCACCACGCCGACATTCAGTTCCACATTGGTCACCAGGAGCCGGGTGAAGATGTCGGCTGCGGTGAGCAGCGCCGCTCCGCCCAGCGCCGAAGGCAGCAACACGGCGGAGGGCAATTGCGTGGTGAAGGGGCGCACCAGATGGGGCACCACGAGGCCGACGAAACCGATCATGCCGGTGACCGCCGTGGCCGCGCCGGTGGCCAGGGCCACGCCCGCAATGACAAGGATACGCAGGCGTTTCATGTCGACGCCGAGGCTGTGGGCTGCTTCCTCGCCCAGCGACAGGGCATCGAGGGCGCGGGCGGACAGGGCCATGGCCAGCCAGCCCGCCAGCATGAGGGGCGCCACCAGCACCACATGGTTCATGCTGCGGTCCTTCAGTGAGCCCAGAAGCCAGAAGGAGATTTCATAGGAGGCGAAGGGATTGCGCGACAGATTAAGCGCCAAAGAGATGAGCGCCCCCGCCAATGACGACAGGGCCACCCCGGCGAGGATGAGGGTGAGGGTGGAATTGCCCCGGCCCGCCACGGCCAGCAGGATCAGGACCGCCAGCGCGCCACCCAGCAGCGCGCCCAGGGGCATGATGATGGCCGAGGCCGCGGCCAGACCGGAATAGAAGGCAAGGACCGCGCCAAGGGAGGCCGTGGCCGAGACGCCGATGAGGCCGGGGTCGGCCAGCGGATTGCGCAGCAGGCCCTGCAAGACCGCGCCCGACAGGCCGAGGCTGGCACCGGTCAGGACGCCAAGGAGCGCGCGCGGCAGGCGGATGTCACGCAGGATGATGGCGGTCGCCTCGCTGCCGCCCGCCATGAAGCCGCGCAGAGTCTCCATGAGGCCAAGGTGGGCCGGACCGACCAGCAGCGAGAGCACGAAGAGCACCAGCACCAGAAGAGCGAGCAGCGGGTTCAGCCCACGTTTCATGGCGCGGCCCCGCAGCGGCTGAGGGTGTCGTGCAAGTGGCGAAGCGCGGCCAGCGCCGCAAGGGCTGAGGCGGAACCGCAGGACAGGGCAGCGGGCGGCAGGACATCGCGGCGGATTTCGGCGTGGAGTGATGCGAAGGCCGGGTGGCGCGTGGTCTGGTCGGCCAGCGCCGGGGCGTCCTCCCGGTAACCGGAGAAAATCACCAGATCGGGCTGCGCCTTGACCAGAACCTCCAGCGGCAAAGGCCCCATGCCCTCTATGCCCTGCTCCGCCGCAAGGTTGCGGAAGCCCGCCAGGCGCAGGGCCGAGTCGGCCAGCGTGCCCGCGCCCAGGGTGACACCGTTCTGCTCATAGATGATGGCGAGCGGCGGGGCGGCGCAGGGGGGCGCGGCGAGGCGCTGCACTGCATCCTCAAAGGCTGTCGCCTGGGCTTCGGCTTCATCCTCGCGGCCCAGCAATTTGCCCATGCGGCGGATGGCGGTGGGCACGGCGGCAATGTTGCTGTCGAAGCCGAACTCCTCCACCGCGAAGCCCAACTGCCGGAGCAGGTCCGTGGTGTTGTGCAGGCTGAAGGAGCCGGTGACCACCAGATCGGGCTTCAGGGTGAACACTTCTTCCGCCGTGCCGCGCGTGGTGGCAAAGCCCGTGGCCTTTCCGGCACTGGCCGAAAGGCGCGGGTCACCGGCAAAGCGCGACAGGGCCGCGATCTGGCCGGGGGCGGCCAGCGCCAGCACCAGTTGGTCGGTGCAGACATTGAGCGAGGCCACGCGCAGGGGCGCGGCCGCAGCCGACAGCGGCAGGGCCAGCGCCAGAAGCGCTGTGACCCCTGCCACTATCCGCCGTGTGGTCATCAGAAGTTCACCGTGAGGCCGCCATAGGCCGAAAGGTCCGGCGTGCCGTAGCCCTTGATCACCTGATAGTCCTGATCGAGCAGGTTCTCGCCGCGCACATAGACCTGCGTGTTGTCCGTGAGCTGATAGGCGACGCGGGCATTGAGCAGGAAATAGTTGTCGAGCTTCATGTTGCCGGTATCGATGGTGTCGTTCACGTAACGCGCCGTGGCCGCGATGGTCCATTTTTCGGCGGGCGTGATGACGGCGGAGAGCGCCAGATCATGCTTCGGCACACGCGGACGGCGCGCGCCATCGGCCTGTTCGGTATGGGTGAAGGTATAGGCCGCGTTGAGGGTCAGCCAGTCATTGGCTTCCCATCCGGCGGAGAGTTCAACGCCGCTGCGTCTGGTGGTGCCGGGCACCTGGACATAGGACCAGGTGGCGAAGCTGTAGTCGATGAGGTTGTCGGTATCGAGACCGAAGACCGTGACATCGAGGGTGAGCCTGCCGTCCATGAGGGTCTGGCCCACACCAGCATCCCAGGAGAAGCTTTTCTCCGGCTTCAGGCCCGGGTTGCCCGCATAGGCATCATAAAGTTCGTAGAGGCTGGGGGCACGGAAGCCGGTGCCCAGTGAGCCATGCAGCTTGGTGCCGGAACTGAACAGATGGGCGGCGGTGGCGCGCCAGGTGGTGTGGCTGCCGAACTGGCTATGGTCGTCGAGGCGGAGCGAGCCGGTGAGGCTGAGACCCTCCAGCGGCGTCACGATGGCTTCGGTCCAGAGGCCGCCGTTTTCGGCGCGGGCGTTGAAGTCGGTGCCGTAGTTGTCGGTGATGGCCGCCGACTGCCATTCATGGTCGGCCCCCGCCAGCAGCTTCACGCTGTCATTGACGGTGAAGGTGAGCTGATCGTCGATCTTCGTGCGCGTGCCGTCGAAGTTGGCGTCATAGGGGCCGAAGATCGAGACGGAATGAATGTCACGGTCGGTGTTGAACACCTGGGCCGAGACGATGTTTTCCACGCGCCCGTCGAGAAGATTGAGTTTTGCCCCAATGCGCGCACCCTGGCGCGCGCCGGAGGTTTCATTGAAGGGATTGTCCCTGGGCGGGGCGCCGTCATCATCATAGTCAGCGGTGGAACTGATGCTGAGGGCCGAACCGAAGAGGGTCAGCACATCGTTCATCTGCTGCTCGCCGGCGAAGGTGAGGCCGAAGTTTTTATAACCGTCGCGTTCGGGATTGCCCGCGTGTTCCTCGGCGGCGGAAATGCCCGCCGTGTTCAGGCCGGAAACGCCCAGCGCCATCTTGCCGCCGTTGCCCGCCGCCGTGACCTTGGCGTGGGAGCGGAAGGTGGAATGGGAGCCGCCCTCAGCCCCGAGTTCGGCGTGCAGCCCGTCCTCCGGTTCACCCAGGGTCGAGATGCCGATGACGCCCGCCACCGCATCCGACCCATAGAGTGTGCCCTGCGAGCCCTTCAGCACCTCGATCGCGCTCACGCCATCGGCCATGAAGTGTTCGATGGAGGGCTGGACCTGGGTGGCGGTGACATCGGAAATGTCGATGCCGTTGAACAGGGTCTTCACGTATTTCTTGTCGGCCCCGCGCACGATGAGGGTGGTTTCCTGACCGACCCCGCCGGGGGCGGAGACGGAAACGCCGGGCAGCGTGGCGAGATAGTCCGCCACGCTGGGCTGGGCGCGGGTCTTGATTTCCTGCTGGCTCACCCGGTTGACGGTGGAGCCGACCTTGGCGTCCGCGGTGGCGCTGCGGTTGGCGATGACCTCGATGGTGCCGAGGTCGATGGGTTCGGCCTGGCCCACGCCCATGATGGCGGCGGCCCCTGCCCCCAAGGCGAGAAGGAAAGAAAAGGTCTTCATAGTGCACTCCCATGGCCCCGTTCGGGGTTCCGTTGCCCTGTGCCGATGGGAGTTTGACCAACACCCGCCAGCGATGATTGCCACCGCTGGGGAAAGACCCAAGCCCCGGACGCTCCCCGCATCCCGGTTGAGGTGACGCTCAAGGCAGGTCTCCTGGCTCGCGGGTCACTGTCCGTTTCGCCTTCCCGCGCCATGGCGCAGTGGCTTCAGGAAACGGACTCGCCGCTGACAGTTGCGGGGGCAGCCACATCCGGATGACGAGACGCCATCCTCCGTGTTCCCTCTTAGCTCCGGGCCTTGGCAGCACCGGAGAACCTTCAGCAGGGGAACCCTAGCCGCCAAGGGGCGGCGGGGTCAATGCCGGGAGCGCCATTCCTCCGTCGGAAAATGGCTGTCCTGCCGCGCCAACTCGGTGGGGGTCAGGATTTCACGCGCAGGTTTTCAGGATCCCACAGGGGCTTGAGGTGGACCGTGGCCTTCACCGCTTCGTTGGCCACCACCAGTTCATAGCTGCCCTGCTCCACATAGGCCGCGTCCACGCCATCGGCATTGCGGATGTAGCCCAGGCCCACGGGGCGGCCCACGCTATAGCCATAGCCGCCGCTCGTCAGGTAGCCCGCGAACTGGCCGTTGCGCAGGATGGTCTCGCGGCCCGCCAGCACCACGTCCTCTCGCTCAGTGACAAAGCCCGCCAGCATTTTGGTCAGCGGTTTGCCCTGCGCCGCCTCCAGTGCGGTGCGGCCAATGAAGTCCTTGGTGCCCTTCAGTTTCACCGCCCAGCCGAGGCCTGCCTGGAAGGGCGTGTCATTGGGCGTGATGTCGGCGGCCCAGGCGCGATAGAATTTTTCCAGGCGCAGCGACTCGATGGCGCGATAACCGGCAGGCGTGATGCCGAAGCGTCCGCCCGCCGCCATGAGGGCATCGAAGACCGCGCCCGCCGCCGCCTTGGCCATGTGCAGCTCCCAGCCCAGTTCGCCCACATAGGTGACGCGCAGCGCCCGCACGGGATGACCGGCGACGGGAATGACCTGCACCGCACCGAAGGGGAAGGCCGCGTTGGACATATCCGCCGTGGTCGCCGCGCCCATGATATCGCGCGCCCTCGGCCCCATGAGCACCAGCGTGGCATAGTCCTCGGTGACATCGGCAAGCCGTGCCTCGGCCCCGGCGGGAATGTGATCGGCGATCCAGGCGAAGTCATGGGTGCGGAAGCCCGTGCCGGTGACGATGTAATAATGGTCCTCGGCAAGGCGGGCCACGGTGAGGTCGCATTCGATGCCGCCCCTGGTGTTCAGCATCTGGGTATAGATGAGGCGGCCCGGCGGCCGCTCCACCTCGTTGGCGCAGATGAGGGAGAGGGCCCTGGCGGCGTCCTTCCCCTTCAGTTCAAACTTGGCGAAGGAGGACTGGTCGAAGAGGCCCGCGGCCTCGCGCACCGCCCGGTGTTCCACACCGACATGGGGGAACCAGTTCTGCCGCCCCATGGAATAGAGGTCACGCGCGGCAACCCCTTCCGGGGCAAACCAGTTGGCGCGCTCCCAGCCCAGCTTGGAGCCGAAGCAGGCGTTGAGGTCGCGCAAGCGGTCATAGAGGGGCGAGACAATGGCGGGACGGCCGCTCTCATATTCCTCGTGCGGGAAGGCCACGGTGTAATGCTTGCCATAGGCTTCCGCCGTGCGTGCCGCCGTCCAGTCGCGGTCGGCGTGGAGGCCCGAGAAGCGGCGGATGTCCACGGTCCAGAGGTCCATGGGCGCTTCATTCCTCGCCACCCAGTCGGCCAGCACCCAGCCCGCGCCGCCACCGGAGGCAATGCCGAAGGCGTTGAAGCCCGCACCGACAAAGAAGTTGGGGCATTCCGGCGCAAGGCCCAGGATAAAATTGCCGTCGGGCGTGAAGCTTTCCGGGCCGTTGATCATCTTCTTGATGCCGACGGTTTCCAACGCGGGCAAGCGCACCAGCGCCTCGGTCATGTGCGGCTCGAAGTGATCGAAGTCATCCTCGAACAGTTGAAACTCGAAATCGCCGGGAATGTCGCCCGTGGTCCAGAGAATGGGGTCCGGCTCATAGCCGCCGAAGACGAGGCCGCCCACCTCTTCCTTGAAATAGGTGCGGCGGTCGGGATCGCGCAGGGTCGCGGCATCGGATGCCAGGCCCGGCACCTTTTCGGTGATGACATATTGGTGGCGCACCGCCTGAAGCGGCACCGAGACGCCCGCCATGGCCCCCAGTTGCCGGGCCCATTGGCCGGCACAGTTCACCACCTTCTCCGTGCTGATCTCGCCCAGGTTGGTGCGCACCGCCGTGATGCGGCCCCTGGCCATGACGAAGCCCTCGACCCGCGCTCCCTCGATGAGCCTCGCGCCATGCATGCGCGCGCCCTTGGCCAGCGACTGGGTGATGTCCGAGGGCGAGGCCTGACCATCGGTCGGCAGCCATGAGGCGCCGACGAGATCCTCGACATGCATGAGCGGCCACATCTTCTTCACCTCGGCGGGCGAGATGAGATGCATCTCCATGCCGAAGGAGCGCGCCGTGGTGGCCAGGCGCCTGAATTCGGTCCAGCGGTCCTCGGTGGTGGCAAGGCGCAGGCAGCCGGTCATTTTCCAGCCGGTTTCCAGCCCGGTTTCCTTGTCGAGGTTGCGGTAGAGGTCGACGGAATATTTCAGCACCTGAGTGATGGAGGCCGACGAGCGCAACTGGCCCACCAGACCCGCCGCATGCCACGTCGACCCTGAAGTGAGGCGGTTCTGCTCCAGCACAACGACCTTCAGCTTATGGTCACGGGCGAGATGATAGGCGGTGGAACAACCGATAATGCCGCCACCGATGACCACCACATCGGCATGGGAGGGAAAAGCGTTCATGGGTCAGGATCCGAATCGTTTCTGATGCTCAGAATAACAGGCTTCGAAGCGGGCGAGGTTTTCTGCCGCGTAGGCGTCGTAATCAACCCCCGGCACGCGCAGGTGAATGCCCGAGACATGGCCCCACAGGGCCTCGCGCAGGGCCGCCGCCGCCTTGGTGGCGGAAAAGGCGCGGGCCAGCGCCCGGTCCGGCGCATGGCCGAAATAGAGGGTGAGCAGGTGGTCTTCGTCTTCCGCCGTAAGGCCGTTGTTGGCGGCGAGGCTTGCCAGATCGAACATGGCCGTGCCGAAGCCGGAGAACTCCCAGTCGATGAGCCAGAGGCGCTGGCCGTCATCGAGGAAATTGGCGGCCAGCAGGTCGTTGTGGGTGAAGACGATGGGGAGCGGAACCTGCTCGTGTTCAAGCTCCCGCGCCACGGCCAGAAGGCGCGGCAGGTCGGCCACCACGGCATGGCCATCCGCGCGCAGCGTCTGGGCATAGTCGCGCAACACATGAAACACCCAGAAGAAGCCGGGCGGGCCGGAGACGGCATGGGCCATGTCGCTGTGGCAGCGGCGAATGAGCTGGGCGCAATCGGCAAGGCGCGCGCGCACGCCCTCCGGCGACAGGGGCCGGGCGTCGAGGTAGCGCAGCACCAAGACCCCGGGCTGCTCGTGGATCAGTTCCGGCGACAGGCCGAGGCTTGCGGCGGCGCGGCTGGCGGTAGCCTCGCGGGCACGGGAGATGTGGTGGACATGGTGATCATCACCGACGCGGGCGACATATCTGCCGCTGTCGGCGGTGACGATGAAGGCAGCATTGCTCATGCCCCCGGCCAGAGGGGAAAGCGTTATGGCACCCTGCCAGCAGGGCAGACTGCGAACCACGTCCTCCGGCGTCATGCCGTTTTCCTCCCTGAGCGGTTCTCGCCGCTCTTGGGTGCCAGCAGAGCCAAAGCCCCGGCGTCTGTCAACGGTGGTGAGGCAAACGTCGCAGCAGCTTGGGCGGAACAATCAGGTTTCCGCTGCGTCAAGCCCATTCGTCGCGCCGTCCACCGCAATTTGTGGCAGGCCTCCGGCAAATCCGCGAGGAAACGCCAGAAAACGGTGGATCATTTGCCCATGACCGGGGACGGGAAGATGCCTTTGCCGCAACAATCAGCCGCCTGGATTTCACACTCCACCCACGAGGACCGACATGACCCTTCCCTCCTTTCCGATTTCCCGCCGCGGCCTGCTGAAGGCTTCCGCCGCCGGCGCGCTGCTTCCGCTCACCGGCCTTGCGCCGCGCCTGGCCCGCGCCGAAGGCCCCATCAAGATGGCCGCCGTCTATACCGTGCCGGTGGAGCAGCAATGGGTGAGCCGCATTCATCAGGCAGCCAACGCGGCCAAGGCGCGCGGCGACATCGAGTATGTCTTCTCGGAGAAGGTGGCCAACACCGACTATGAGCGGGTGATGCGCGAATATTGCGAGGCGGGCCATCAACTCATCGTGGGCGAGGCCTTCGCGGTGGAGGACGCCGCGCGCGCGGTTGCCAAGGATTATCCCGACCGCGCCTTCCTCATCGGCTCGTCCTTCAAGCCGGATGCGGCGCTGGCGAACTTCGCGGTCTTCGACAACTACATTCAGGACGCCTCCTATCTCACCGGCCTGGTGGCCGGAGCCATGACCAAGAGCGGCAACATCGGCATGGTGGGCGGCTATCCCATTCCGGAAGTGAACCGCCTGATGAACGCCTTCATGGCGGGCGTGAGGGAGGTGAAGCCGGACTGCAAGTTCCAGGTGGCCTTCATCGGTTCGTGGTTCGACCCGCCCAAGGCCAAGGAAACGGCGCTGGCCCAGATCGACGCGGGCGCGGACCTGCTCTATGCCGAGCGTTTCGGCGTGTCGGACGCAGCCAAGGACAAGAAGGTCCTGGCGGTGGGCAATGTCATCGACACCCAGAAGGATTACCCCGAAACCGTGGTCGCCTCGGCGCTGTGGCACTTCGAGCCGACGCTCGATGCCGCCATTGCCGCCATCAAGGCCAAGAGCTTCAAGGCCGATGACTATGGCCAATACAGCTTCATGAAGGCGGGCGGCTGTTCAATCGCTCCCTTCGGAACCTTCGACGGCGTGATCCCGGCGGAGGTGAAGGCCAAGGTGGCGGAGAAGGAAGCGGCCATCAAGGCGGGCAGCTTCACCGTCGCCATCGACGACAGCGAGCCCAAGTCGTCGTAGGAATTATGACCGCGTCAACGACAGCGCAGCCGGAGAGTGTTCTCCGGCTGTCGCGCATCACGAAACGTTTTGGCGCGCTCATCGCCAATGACGCGATCTCGCTCGACGTGAAGGAAGGCGAAATCGTGGGCCTGCTGGGCGAGAACGGAGCAGGCAAGACGACGCTGATGAGCATTCTCTTCGGCCATTATCTCGCCGACGAAGGCGAGATCACGGTGCGGGGTGAGGCGCTGCCGCCGGGGTCGCCCCATGCGGCCATCGCGGCGGGCATCGGCATGGTGCACCAGCACTTCACCCTGGCCGACAACCTCCCCGTGCTGGACAATATCATCCTCGGGGCCGAGCCGCTGTGGCAGCTTACGTCCGCGCGCGGCGCGGCGCGGGCGCGCGTGCACAGGCTGGCGCAGGACTTCGGGCTGGAAGTCGACCCGGACGCGGTGGTGGCGGGCCTTACGGTGGGCGAGCGCCAGCGGGTGGAAATCCTGAAGGCGCTTTACCGCGAGGCGCGCATTCTCATCCTCGATGAGCCGACCGCCGTGCTGACGCCGCAGGAGTCAGCCTCGCTCTTTGCCACATTGAAGCGGTTCGTGGCGCATGGGCTTTCGGTCATCTTCATTTCCCACAAGCTCAGTGAAATTCTGGCCGCCTGCGAGCGGGTCTATGTGCTGCGCTCCGGCACGCTGGTGGCGGAACGCGCCGTGGCGGGCACCAGCCGGGCGGAACTCGCGGAACTGATGGTGGGCCGTCCCCTGCCCCAGCCCAAGGTGGAGCCGCGCGCCGCCGGAGAGGTGGTGCTGGAGCTGCATGACATTTCCGCCAATCGCGGGGCGCACTGGCTGCGCAATGTCGGGCTGGAATTGCGCGCCGGAGAAATTCTCGGTGTGGCCGGTGTTTCCGGCAATGGCCAGACGCTGCTGGCGGATGTGATCTCGGGCACGCTGCTGCCCGCAACGGGCACGGTTGTCGTGGCGGGTGCGGCCATTGCCCAGCCGACGCCGCGCCGCATGGTGACCATGGGCGTGGGGCGCATTCCCGAGGATCGCCACAGCGAGGGCCTCATCGGCGACATGAGCATCACCGAGAATGTCATGGCCGAGACCTATGACGCCCCGCCCTTCTCGCGCCGGGGCCTCATTGACTGGCGGGCGGCGCGGGCAGCGGCAGAGCAGGCGGTGGCCGCCTATCAGGTGAAGTGCCAGGGGCTGGACGGCCCGGTGCGCCTGCTTTCCGGCGGCAACATGCAGAAGCTCATTCTTGGCCGGGTGATGGCGCGGAGCCCGCGCGTGGTGCTGGCCAATCAGCCGACGCGCGGTCTTGACGTGGGGGCGGTGGCCTATGTGCATGAACAATTGCTGGCGGCGCGGGCGCGGGGCGCGGGCATTCTCCTGATCTCGGAAGATCTGGAGGAGATGCTGTCGCTGGCCGACCGCATCGCGGTCATCCATCGCGGTCACCTGTCGGCGCCGCTGGCGCGGGCCGGATTGTCCATCGGTGAACTGGGCCTGATGATGGCGGGCCATGGCAGCGGAGGCGACGTCCATGCGGCTTGAACCGCGCGCCGAACGCTCGCTCCTGCTCACCCTCGGGTTTCCGCTGCTGGCGCTCATGGCGGCGGGCCTGTTTGCCGCCGTTCTGGTCATGCTGGCGGGGGCCAATCCCTTCACCGTCTTCGCCCTCATTCTCAAGGGGTCACTGGGGTCGCGTTTCGCGCTGATGGAAACGCTGACGCGGGCCACGCCATTGATCTTCACCGGGCTGGCGGCGGCGGTGGCCTTCCGCGCCAAATTATGGAACATCGGCGGCGAGGCGCAATTCTATGCCGGAGCGGTGATGACCGTGGTGTTCGGCACGGGGCTGTTGCCGCTGCCCGCGCCGCTGCTCATTCCCGTTCTCATGTTCGCCGCCATGCTGGGCGGGGCTGCCATTCTCTATGCGCCGGCCTTCCTCAAGACGCGCTTCGGCGTGGATGAGGTGGTGACGACGCTGCTGTTCAATTTCATCTTCCTGCTGTTCGTCAGTCTGCTGCTGGAAGGGCCGCTGAAGGATCCCATGGGGCTGGGCTGGCCGCAATCGAAGAAGGTCATCGCCGACGCGCAACTGCCGCGCCTGATGAAGGGTCTGCGCCTGCACTGGGGCTTCGTGCTGGCGCTGACGGCGGCTTTCGTCGTGTGGTTCATCGACCGCAGAACGGTGCTGGGCTATGAAATGCGCGCCGTGGGGCATAACGCCAAGGCGGCGCATTTCGCGGGCATTCCGGTGGCCCGCGTCATCGCCAAGACGGCGCTCATCTCCGGCGGCTTGGCGGCGCTTGGCGGCTTTTCCGAAGTGGCGGGCCTCAAGGGCAATCTCACCCTCGATCTGTCGCCGGGCTTTGGCTACACCGGCATCGTGGTCGCCATGCTGGCCCTGCTCAATCCGCTGGGGGTCATTGCGGCGGCCGTTTTCGTCGCGGCGGTCTTTGTCGGCGCCGACGCCATGAGCCGCAGCGCCGGCGTGCCCAGCTACATTGCCCACGTCATGGTGGCGGCCTCCCTGCTCACCATGGTGACGGCGGTGATGTTCACCCGCCACCGGCTGCGCTGGAGGTAGGTCATGGATGTGCTCGCCATTCTCTTCACCACGGCACTATGGGCCGCCGCCATCCGCATTGCCTCGCCCCTGATCTTCGCCACGCTGGGCGAGCTGCTGTGCGAGCGCGCCGGTGTCATCAATCTCGGCATCGAGGGCATCATGACGGTGGGGGCCTTCGCCGGATGGATCACGGTCTATGCCGGTTTCGGCCTGTGGGCGGGCGTGGTGGTGGCGGCACTGGCAGGGGCGGTGTTTGGCTTGCTGCATGCCGTGCTGGTGGTGCCGCTTGGCCTGTCGCAGCATGTGACGGGCATCGGCATCACGCTGCTGGCCTCGTCGCTCGCCTATTATTTCTATCGCCTGGCGCTGCCCGAAGTGACCACCCCGCCCAAGATCGAACCCTTCCAGCCCTGGGCCATTCCCGGCCTGTCGGACCTGCCCTTCGTCGGCGAGGCGCTGTTCCGCCAGACACCGCTCACCTATCTTGCCTTCATCATGGTGGTGCTGGTGGCGTGGCTTCTGGCCCGCACGCCGCTGGGCCTCGCCATCAAGGCGGTGGGCGAAAATCCGGCCGCGGCGGAAGCGCAGGGCATCAATGTGGTGGCGGTGCGCATGGGCGCGGTGGTGGCGGGGTCGGCGCTGATGGGCATGGGCGGCGCCTTCCTGACGCTCTCGGCCTTCAACTCCTTCTTCTTCGACATGATCAACGGGCGCGGCTGGATCTCGGTGGCGCTCGTGGTCTTCGGTTCGTGGCGGCCCGGCAAGGCGCTCATCGGCGCGCTGCTCTTCGGTCTGTTCGACGCCTATCAGTTGCGCTTGCAGCAATGGGCGGGAGCGGTGGTGCCCTATCAGCTCTTCCTCATGCTGCCCTACGTCCTTTCCATCATTGCCCTCATTCTGGTGTCGCGGCGCGCCGCCTATCCGCGCGCCCTCATGGTGCCCTATCGCAAGGGAGAACGCTGATGTTCGATCTCATCATCAAAGGCGGCACGCTGAGCGATGGCCGCGTCGCCGACATCGCGGTGAAGGGCGGACGGATTGCCGACATCGCGCCGAAGATCGATGGCGCGGCGCGGGAAACCGTGGACGCCACGGGCAATCTCGTGTCGCCGCCCTTCGTCGATCCGCATTTTCACATGGATGCCACGCTGTCCTATGGCATTCCGCGCATCAATGCCTCGGGCACGCTGCTGGAAGGCATTGCGCTGTGGGGTGAGTTGAAACCGCTGTTGACCCATGCGGCGGTGGAGGAGCGCGCGCTGGCCTATTGCGACTGGGCGGCGAGCATGGGACTTCTCGCCATCCGCAGCCATGTGGATGTGTGCGATGACCGCTTGCTGGCGGTGGAGGCCCTGCTCTCGGTCAAGAAGAAGGTCGCGCCCTATATCACGCTGCAACTCGTGGCCTTCCCGCAGGATGGCTTCTATCGCAGCCCGACGGCGAAGCAGAACCTGCTACGCGCGCTGGACCTTGGTGTTGACATCGTCGGCGGCATTCCGCATTTCGAACGCACCATGGCCGATGGCCGCCGCTCGGTGACCGAGTTGTGCGAGATCGCCGCCGAGCGCGGCCTGATGGTGGACATGCATTGCGACGAGACGGATGATCCGAACTCGCGCCACATCGAACAACTGGCCTATGAGACGCACCGCCTTGGATTGCAGGGCCGGGTGGCGGGGTCGCATCTCACCTCGATGCATTCCATGGACAACTATTATGTGTCGAAGCTTCTGCCGCTGATGGCGGAGGCGCAGGTGTCGGCCATTCCCAATCCGCTCATCAACATCGTCATCCAGGGGCGGCACGACAGCTATCCCAAGCGGCGCGGCCAGACGCGTGTGCCGGAGATGATCGCGCAGGGCATTCGCGTCGGCTTCGGGCAGGATTGCGTGCTTGACCCGTGGTATCCCTTGGGCACGGCGGACATGCTGGACGTGGCCTTCATGGGCCTGCATGTGGCGCAGATGACCTCCCCGCAGCAGATGCGGCATTGCTTCGACATGGTGACGACCGAAAACGCGGCCATCATGGGGCTTGCGGATTATGGACTCGCCGTGGGCAAGTCGGCTGATCTCGTTGTGCTGGATGCGGGTCACCCCACGGAGGCGCTCAGGCTGCGGGCGGAACGGCTCTGCGTGGTGGCCAAGGGCAAGGTGATTTCTCGCCGCGCCAGGAACCCGGCGAAGCTTGCCATTCCGGGGCGGCCTTCTCATGTGGAAAGGCGTCACACGTGATAACGCGCCGCTTGTCCGAAAACCGCTGAGCGCTTTTCGGGCTGCGCGTGTTTGATGCCACGCCGCTTGTCCAAAAACCGCTGAGCGCTTTTCGGGCTGCGCGTGTTTGATGCCACGCAGCTTGTCCAAAAACCGCTGAGCGCTTTTCGGGCTGCGCGGTGGCCTAGAGCCTGCTGTTTTTTGACGGAATCTGGGATTCCCAAATCAGTGTAGTTCTGATTCAAGCTTCATGCTGGGCAGCGAGG
>OEIV010000889.1_pt1 | contig 15082 bp, 9 predicted proteins | sample 1539231 | NCBI WGS metagenome assembly OEIV01 (sample SAMN03794762, study PRJEB22550) | activated sludge metagenome | feature: wastewater treatment plant; material: activated sludge; isolation source: Wastewater treatment plant of a petroleum refinery complex | place: Argentina: Buenos Aires ...
CGTCGTGGCGCCGTTGTCAAACCAGAACGATCGCACGCCCTGCGCTGTCGCGGAAACACCCGCAGAGAGCGCGAGCAGACACCCCAGGAATGCACACCGTTTCCTCGCCACCACGCCTCCCGCTCAGAACGCCCCACACGCCAAGCGCGACGCCCGGGTCTCCCCGAGCGCCGCGTGTATCTCCTAGCAGCCCGCGTCGAACGCTTCCGCGAACACGTCGAAGTCGTCGCCGTTCACGAAGCCGTCGTTGTTCACGTCGGCCCCAAGGTCGCCCGACTCGAACAGGTCCGCGAACACGTCGTAGTCGTCGCCGTTCACGAAGCCGTCGTTGTTCATGTCGGCGATGCTTTCAACGACCTCCACCATCGCCGCCGCCGCGCCGGACTGCCCGCACGAATTCTCCCAGCGCGCCAGGTACGTCGTCGTCACCGCGGGCGAGGCGATCACGAGGTTGTTCCCCGTGCCAACCAGCGAATTGTCCGACGCGTCGAACCACTTGAGCACCGAGCCCGACCCGCCGACCGCTGTCAGCGTGATCGTCCCCAGGTCCAGCTCGCAGAAGCCCGATCGATCTGGCGACGCGCTCGAGGGCGCCGTCGGCAGCGGATTGACCGTCAGCGTCACCGTCCCGCAGCTCGCCGAGACCGCGCCGTCGCTGGTCCGGCGCGCCCGCGCGTAGTACGTCGTCGTCGCCGACGGCCCGACCACGATCGGGCTCCCCGTCGCCACGAGCGTCGTCCCGCACCCGCCCGTGTACCAGTCCACCACCTCGCCCGAGCCCACCGTCGCCGAGAGCTGCGACGTGCCGCCCTGGCAGATCGTCGAGGGATTCGCCGCCACGTTGGTCGGGGTCGCCGGCGGCGACGCCGCCGACAGCGTGAAGTTCACGTTCGAGATGTCAAAGAAGATGTTGCCCACCGCCCGCACACGGATGCGCGCCTGCGTGCTCGAGACGTTCGGGAGCGTCACGCTCTGCGAGCCGTCGTTGGGCGTGCTGCTCAGCAGCACCGTCGGCCAGGTGTTCCCGCCGTCCGTCGAGAGCTCGATCATCACGTTCGCGCAGTTCACCGGCGCCGCCGACGTGTTCGCCACGTTCCACGTCACCGTCTGAACGCCCGACCAGTTCACCGCCGTGTTCGGCGCCGTCACCAGGAACGGCCCGGCGGTGTTCGTCGTCGTGATCACCATGTTGTCCACGCCCGTCCCGCCCGCGCCCGCCACGTTGTCACGCACCGTCAGGCGCATGTTGATCGTGCGGCTCGTGGTCGGCAGCACCTCGCCCGCCGCCACCGTGTTCGCCAGCAGGTTCGACAAGCGCGGGATCAGCCGCACCGGATTGGTCGCCGGGCTCCACGAGCGGAAAATCGGGCTCGTCCCGTTGTCCGTGAACGTGTTGAGCGCCGCCCCAAGGTCGCGCTCCTCCCAGCAATACGACACCGCGTTCCCGTCCCCGTCGCTCCCCGTGCCCGTCAGCATGATCGGCGTCGAGATCGGGATCGTGTAGTCCGCGCCCGCGTTGGCCGTGGGCGTGTTGTTCCCCGTCGCCACCTCCGTGTCGCACGTCCGGTTCGACAGGTGGGCCGCCATCTCGTCCAGGCTCTTGTGAACGAAATACGCGTCCGAGTGCGCCTGCAGGTTCATCGTCCCGCAGATCCCCGCGTACCCCATGATCGTCGAAGCGCTCCCCGGCTCATACGCCGCGCCCGACGCCCGGTTGCCGCTGCACGACCCGCTCGTCGAGTTGAACGTGTGGTTCGCCCCGCACTGGTGCCCCATCTCGTGCGCCACGTAGTCGATGTAGAACGCGTCGCCGGTCGGCGTCGGCAGCCCCGTCACGCCGCCGGCCTTGTTCGCCGTGCACAGCACGCCCAGGTACGCCACCCCGCCGCCGCCCGTCGAATAGACGTGCCCGATGTCGTAATTGGCGCTCCCGATCACCGCGTTGCAGTTGGTGATGTTCTCACCCAGCATCGACCCGCCGTTGTTGTTCGTGTACGGGTCCGTCGCCCCGTTGATGTACACCAGATTGATGTTGTTCGCGACAAGGATGAACCGCACCGCGATGTCGTTCTCATACACCCCCGTCACGCGGTTCACCGCCGTCACGATCGCCGCCTGGGCCTTGTTCTTCTTGACCGTGTCCGTGTCGCTGGCGACGAAGAACTTCGCCGCGTACTCGCCCGTGCACGCCTGCGCGAGCGCAAACTCGCGCCGCGTCACCGCCGCCCGCGTCGAGAACCCCGCCGCCGCCCGGTCCGTCGGCGACTTGCCCTTCAGGTCGCACGCCCACTCCGCCTCGTGCTGATTCGTCAGGTCGCTCTTCCAATAGCTCACCGAATACGCCGCCTCGCCCTTGGTGTACGGATCGACCCAGTACGACCCCGCCGGCGTGAGCACCTGAGCCCGCAGCCCGTGCACCGTCAGGTCAAAGCGGGCCGTCGCCGCCGGATCATCGATCCCCTGGCCCAGGTACGTCTTCATGTCCGGGCACAGAACCTCGAACCCCGCCTCATACACCGGCGACTCCACCGCCGAGAATCGCGCAAACGTCCCGTCGGGCTTGGGAATCGTCACGACGACCGGATGGACCGCCTCGGGCGTATCCTCGCGCGGCGCGCCGGCCAGAATCTGCCGCATCACCGCCTCGTCCAGCATCACCGCGTGATACGCGTTCGGGCGAACCCACGCCTCGCCCGCCTCGACCTGCCCCGGAAACTCCGCCAGGCTCAGCCACGCGCCGTCGAACGACATCCCGTCGCCCACCACCTCGCGCGCCTGGCCAAACGCGCCGGCGCACACCGTCAGCATCGCCGCCGCCACGCCCCATCCGCTCAACATCCGTCCGCTCTTGCGTTTCATGCCCAACTCTCTCGCAATAGAGGGCGCACTCCGCCCGCCAGAAATCGCACCGCCGGCCGCGCCGGCAGCGACACCCACAAGCGTCCAGACAGGCTCCAACCCGCCAAGACTCCACCAGACTATCGGTAATTCCACCCCGGCGATAGCCCTTCTGAGCCCTCGCCACTCGGCTCTTTCCCTCACGGGGCCGAAAACTCCGCCGCCTCGCCCGCCAGCACGCGCCAAACGTCACGAACCACCGAGCTCATATTCTCTTGCGCCGCCCGCGTACACGCCGCCAGGTGCGCCGCTAGGTACGCGTTCGGAAGCCCCAGCAGCGGATATTCCTCACCAAACGGCTCCGGTTCATGCACGTCCAGGATCGCCCGCGCACCCGGGTTCCCGCGCAGGAACGCCGCCAGCGCCGCCGCCTCCACCACAAATCCGCGGCTCGTGTTCACGATCGTCACGTCCCGCTTCATCCTCCCCAGCCACTCCGCCGTCACCAGCCCGCGATTGCCCGCCCGCCCGTCCACGTGGATCGTCAGAACATCCGCGCTCGCCAGCAGTTCATCCCGCGAGACCGGCCGCGCCCCGTTCCGCACCGCCTCGGGCATTTCCAGCAAGTCGTGGAAGATCACGCTCATGTCCTTCGCCCGCGCCCACCGCGCCACCCGCTTCCCGATCCGCCCCAGCCCCAGAATCCCCAGCGTCAGCTCCGACAACTGCCGCGGCGCGATCAGCTCCTTCCGCACGCCGCTCCAGTCCGCCCGCGAAAGCACGCTCTCCACAAACGCCCGCGGCCTGAACGCATCCAGCACCAACGCCAGCACATACTCACTCACCGCCACCGTGTTCGCGTCCGGCGTGTACACCACCTCCACACCCCGCGCCCTGCACGCGCCGACGTCGATCGAGTCCAGCCCGACCCCCGCGCGACCCACAACCTTCAGCCGCGGCCCCTTGCCCAGCAGTTCCGCCGTCACCTTCGTATACGTCCGCACGATCAGCGCGTCGGCCCGCCCGAGCGCCTCGTCAAACGCCGCACCCGCGTCAAAACGCACGCATTCGACCAGCGCCCGCTCGCGCAACCACGCCAACGCCCCCGCCGAAAGTTCCTCGCTCACCACGACCCGCGGCACGCCACTCCCCGCATTCGCCGCCGACGTCGCTGTCGCCATCACTTGGCCTCTGTTTCAATCGTTTGCCCGACCGCGAGGGAGGGCGCTTCTCGCCGTGACTTCGTCACCCGGCTTCGGCGCCTCTCGCGCTTGCGTCTTCTTTTCGGCGTTCCGAATGCCGAATCACGAATGCCGAATGCCGCGTCTGTTCTTCACTTCGTCGCCCCGTCGCTTCTTCAGTCCACCGGCATATCCGCCCCGCGCGACCCGTCGCCCGATCCGTCGCCTGTGCTCTCCGCGCCGTCCCCTTCAAACACCGCAGGTTCGATCACGCACGACATCGACCCCGCCGAGCGCTGCAGCATCGCGTCCGCGCCCCACGAATGCACCTGCTCACGCTTCAGCTCCGCGTGCTCCTTGTGCGTCGTCAAGAGCACCGCGCGCCCCTGCGTGTCCACCTTGGTCGCAAGCTCCAGCGCCCGCGCCTTGCTCACGCGAAACAGCGTCGTCAGCATGCGGATCACATATTCGTATGTATGGTCGTCGTCGTCGAGCAGCACGACGTTCCACCACTGCGGCGGCTTGGGCTTCTCCTCGCGCCGCTCCCGCGTCGCGACCGTCGGCCTCACGCCCTCATTCCCGGGTTGTTTCACTTCCTTGCTCACATCAAATCCTACGCACGAGTTCCATCGCTTCTCTTCCCTTCACGACTCACCACACACCCCTCCCGATTCCCCATTCCCCTCTTCACTCCGTCTCTGCGTCTCTTCGTCTCTGCGTCTCTTCCCCACCAAACGAACGCTCCGCCACGTCGATCGCCCGAGCCAAGGCCGCGCTCTTGTTCACAGTCTCTTGATACTCCGGCCCCGCCTCCGAGTCCGCCACGATCCCACCCGACGCCTGCAGGTGATACGTCCACGCGCCGTCCTTCTTCAGCCCGTGCGGCACGACCATCGTCCGCAGCGTCAGCGCGATGTCCATCTGCCCGTCCAGCCCCACGCACCCCATCCCGCCGCCGTACGCCCCGCGCTTGATCGGCTCCAGCTCGTCGATGATCTGCATCGCGCGAACCTTCGGCGCGCCCGAGATCGTCCCCACCGGCAGCGCCGCCGCCAGCGCGTCCCACGCGTCCAGCCCCGCCCGCAATTCCCCCGTCACCGTCGAGCTGATGTGCATCACGTGGCTGTACCGCTCGATCTCCATGATCGCGTCGAGCCGGATCGTCCCCGCCCGCGCCACCACGCCGACGTCATTCCTCCCGAGGTCCACGAGCATGATGTGCTCGGCGCGTTCCTTCGGGTCCGCGAGCAGTTCCTGCTCCAGCGCCGCGTCCTCCTCGGGCGTCATGCCGCGTTTCCTCGTTCCCGCCAGCGGCCTGTTCGTCACGATCAACCCGCCGCCCGCGCTCCTTCTCACCCGGCACAGAATCTCAGGGCTCGACGCCACCAGGATGCACCCCGACGCCTGCAGGTACACCATGTACGGGCTCGGGTTCACCGCCCGCAGCGCCCGGTACACATCAAACGGGTCGGCCTTGCTCACCCGCTCGAACCGCTGCCCCAGCACCACCTGGAAGATGTCGCCCGCGCGGATGTACTCCTTCGCCCGCGACACCATCGACGCGTGCTCCTCGCGCGTCATGTTGCTCGAAAGGGCCGCCCCCGCGCCCGTCTCGGGCTCGTACACGCCCGCGGGCAAGGGCTTGCTGTGCCGCTGGATGTCGTCGATCCGCCGCGCCAGCTTCGCCGCCGCGCGATCAAACGCCTCGCCCGCGTCCGCGCCCGGCTCCACCATCGCCAGCTGAATCACCCACACCAGCTTGTCCACGTGGTCGAACACCACCACGCCGTCATAGAAGGCAAAGTCCAGGTCCGGCAGCCCGCGATCATCCCGCGGCACGTTCGACAGCTTCTCCGGCTCCGCCAGGCGCACCGTGTCATATCCCGCGTACCCGACCCACCCACCCAGAAACGCCGTCGGCAGCGCGTCACGCCGATTCGCCGGCGCCACCGCGCGCAGCTCGAACTCGCCCGCGATCGCCCGGCACACCGCCAGCGGATTCTCCCGCACCACGCCGGATCGATCGTTCCTCGCGTGCCGGAAATCGCGCACCGTCGTCGTGGGCGTGTTCCCCGCGCCGATCTTGGCCGTCACATGAAGGATCGGCTGCGCGCCCAGGATCGAATATCGCCCCTGCCGCTCGCCCCCCTCGACCGATTCCAGCAGGAACGACGGCGCGCTGCGCTCATCGCCCGCGACCAAGCGCCGATACGCCAGTACCGGTGTCAGCTGGTCCGCCAGCAGCCGCGTCGCCAACGGCACCGCCAGCGTCCTGGCGCTCCCCGATCCAACCTCCGCGATAAAACGCTCACGAGTCAGCATCGGGAGAGACTGTAGGAACCGAGCATCTCCGCCCCATGCCCGGAAGTCTTGAACCTCGCCTCCCCATTCCCCTCTTCTCCGCGTTCCTCTCTCGTGCCGAGTGCCTTTCTTCGCCCTATCACCGCTTTGGTGCGCAAAATCGCGGTGATGCGCCGCCGATCAGGAACTTGCCCGCGTCCCGCGAGTACGCTCTCGGGAATGACCATGCGACCAATCTTCACCCAGGCCGCCCTTGGCCTCTTGGCCCTCCTGGCGGCACTTGCGTTTGTGCCCGTTCCTGTACAGGCCCAACAACAACCCCAACCCCCCGCCCAATCTCCCGCCCAGCCGCCAGCCCAGCCGTCGGAGAACCCCGGGCGAACCCTCGAATCACTCCCCCCGCCCGTGCGTTTGGGTGTGCGTTCCGACCTGCTCCGTCGCCAGCGTCCTGTTGTTCCCGTGCTCGTTCTGGTCACGGACGAAGCGTCCTATATAGAAGCCATCGCCGCCTGGTCGCCGCGCGCTATTTACCCCGTTCTCTTCGACGACGGGCAACTCGCGACCCGCGAGAACATCGCCCGCTTCGTCCGCGCCTTCAAGCCCGACAAGATCGTCCGCTGGAAGGCTGGCGCGCCCGACCCCGCCGCGCCCGTGCAACGCACCGCGCGAGTTGATGCCGCGCTCCGGCGCTCGTGGGGCGCGCCGCCCGCCATTACGCAGACCGAAATGGTGAATGCGTGGCGTCAGATGGGGCTCATCGCGCCGGGCGTGGTCGTCGCCGACGAGAACGATCCCGCCTGGACCGCCGCTCTCGCGCTCGCCGCCGCCCGCGCGCAGCTCATAGCCTGGGTCGACGTGCGCAACGCCATCAACGACGCCATGCGCCCCGACGAGGCCCGCGACTACGCCCAGAAGATCGAGGGTGTGCTCGAGCGTTCCGGCCTTGCGTGGCGCGCCCTGGGGGACAACCTCGACGCCATCACGATCTGCCAGAACGCGCCGCCCAAGGTTCTCGCCACGCAGGGCACGCCCCCGCCCGGCGATCCCCGCCGCCAGCCCGCGAAACAGGGCGACGTCTTCGCCACCACCGACTACATCGGGCGTCACGACCCCGAAGGCTCCGCCGAGCGGTACGCCTGGACCTCGCAGATCTTCGGGAGCGAGGCCCAGGCCTCCTACCGCGCCATGTCCGCGATCTTCACCATGCCCGATCGCGCCTGGCTGTTCGACGGCTACGAAGACAAGCAGCCCTGGAACGCCTGGGACGCCACCCGCGCCGGCGACATCCTGAAAACCGCCAAGTTCACCGTCACCGTCGACGACACACCGCAGCAGTCGCGCGACGACTGGCGCACCCGAGCCTCTAAGCCGCTCGATGCCGCCCTCATCTTCATCAACAGCAGCGGCAACTGCGACTTCTTCAATCTCCAGCCGGGCGTGGGCAAGCCCGGCGACACCCCCATGCTCCTGCGTCCGGCCGCCATCCACATCGTTCACTCATGGTCCGCCCAGTACCCCGCCGGTCGCGAGACCGTCTGCGGGCGATGGCAAGCCAGCGGCGCGTTCGCCTACTTCGGCTCGGTCCAGGAGCCCTACCTCGGCGCGTTCCTTCCCACGCCCGCCATCGCCGAGCGTCTGCTCGCCGGCGCGCCCTGGTCCGCGGCCTGCCGCATCGACAACTACCCGACCTGGCGCTTGAACAGTTTCGGCGATCCGCTCTTCACGCTCGGCGAGCCCGCGCCGCGCCTCACCGCCGACAAGCTCCCGCTCTCCAACACCACCGACGTCGCCGACGACACCCGCGCCGCGCTCACCTCCAAGAACATCGCGCTGGGATTGCGGGGGCTGACGCTGCAGGCCCGCGACGACGACGCGGCGCGCCTTGCGCTCGCCGCCCTCGGCAAGCCCGAGACGGTCGACGCGAGCGTGGCGATGGAGGCGATCCTTCCGCTCTTCCGCGCCGGCAACTCCGACGGCGTGCGCCGCGCCTTTGAAAAGCTCGACCCAAATGCCGCCAAGGACCCGCTGCTCCGCGACGCGCTCTGGCTGGTGTCGATCCCCGACCTGCGCAACGCGCCCGCGCGCGAGCTGCTCCTCCTCCTCATGGACAACCTGCGCGTGGGTCAGGAAGCCCAGGACGTCAAGGACCTCTTCGATCCCTGGGTCCGCGTCTTTGGTAAGGCCGACGCGCTGGCCCGACTCGAGAACGCCGCGGGTTCCGTCAAGGACCAGCGTCAGGCGGGCGAGATCCGCGAGTTCGTGACCTCGAAGCACTGAAGGACTCTGCCCTGATCGCGCCGCCTTCATCGGGCTCGATTCGTGCGCTCCCCTCCAGCGCCGTCGCGATCCACGCTCGCCCTTGCTTGGCCGATTCCCACGCCGAATCGCGCGCCACGTGCGCCGGGTCGGTCTGGATCACCACCCGCGCGCCCGATCGCTTCACCAGCTCCTTGCACTCGCGCCACACGCCCAGCGCGTGCGGCAGTTCCAGCACGTCCGCGCCCAGGTCCGCGTTGGAATCGAGCAACGCGCGCAGCTCGGGGCGCGTGAGCCCCGTTGCCAGCAGCACGCGCGTGCCGCCGAACCTGAATCGCACCGCGGCGCCGTCGCCGAGTTGCTCCCACGCGAGCGGGTCACGGGCGTCGATCCCCGACGCGATCCCCGTGGTGCGCACCAGGGTCGGCAGCGGTGTCGTTTCTTCCTTCATGGACCGCTCGCAAAGTTCCGACGCCGCCCATGACTCAACCCTTCCCTGTCTCCAGAGTGCGTGGACCGCGCCGGCGTGCTCAAGATCGGGTCGCGCGACGATCACAAACTCCGCGGTCTCGACGCCGGTCGCCACCATCGCGCGCTCGATCGTTCGTGTGCCGCTCCACGCCTCGCCCGCGCCGGCGTTGAAGAGCACGCTCCGCCCGTCCAGTCTCAGGATCGTGCACACGCCCTCGCGGAGCGCGAGCGTCTGCACGCTCCAGCGATCCCTCTGTGTGTTCTCGAACGCTTCATCACCTCCCCAGCCGCCGGTCCCGCCCCGCGCGATCACGCTGCCCGCCGCGCCCCAGGCGAGGACCAACAGCGCCGCGGCCCAGGTGCGGGGCGACCTCCAGCGCGCCGCCAGCAACATCCAGAGCGCCGTCAGCGTGGCCGCGATGGCCCACGCGGTGGTCGGCGCCGCGATCGACAATGACGCGCCGGGGAGGTTCTCAAACCACGCGGTCGCTCGCACGCACCAGTGCGAGAGCGGCAGGAGGGCCGCGCCCAATCCTTCCGCCGCCCCGCTCGCGCCGCCGGTCGCGATGACCATCACGAGCCCCGCGATCAGAATCGCATAGCCCGCGTGCATCAGCACCGCGACCAGGGGGAGCACCACCAGCGCCGCGGGGATCGCCGCCAGGCTCACGCGCCCCGTGTGCCACCAGATGATCGGCACACTCACGATCGCGCACAGGAGCGTCGACGCCACCATCCCGCGGGCCGCGCCCGCCACCAGCCGCACCTGCCAAGGGCGTTCGTCCACCACGCCGCGGATCCGTGGCATGAACACGCGATCGCCGAACTCCACCGATCGCCACACAAGCAGCGCCGAGAGCCCGACGCTGAGCTGATACCCGAGCGACCACACATCCAGTGGGCGCCATATCGCCAGCGCCGCCGACGCCCACAACAGCAGCGGCAGCGCGTCGTACCGCCTTCCAGCGAATCGCGCCAGTGTCAGCACGATCGCCAGTACGCCAGAGCGAACCACCGGGGCCTCCGCCGGCACGAGGATCAAGTACGCGAGCACCAGCATCGCGACGATCAGCGGCTCGATTCTTCCGGGCTCGCGCACCGCGCGCAAGAGAAACAGCCCGACCGCCACGACCACCGCGACGTGAACCCCCGAGATCGCCAGGACGTGAGACAGCCCCGCGCGGGCGAACATCGCCGCCACCTCGCGCTCGCCCGACGGGTCCTCGCCCAGGAGCAGCGACAGGAGGAACGCGCGCGACATCGCGCGCTGGTCGAGCTCTTCATTCGTCGCCGGGCCCGGGGACGATCCGTCGGCGCGTGCGCCGAGCGATTCGCTCGGGCCGCCGCCCGGGCCGGGATCAAGGATCGCCATCGCCCGCGCGCGAATATCGGCCAGTGCCCGGCGGAGCGGCGCCATCGCGCGATCGACCGAGCCCGGGTGCCGGACGAGCGTCACCAGCGACGCGTCCGGCACGACCATCGACCCCACGCGCGAATCCTGGTTGGCCAGGAGTTGCGGGTCGGCGGCCCATCGATCCTCGCCCGGGTTCATCGGCGGCGCGATCGGGTGGAACGCCCCGACCAAGCGCACGCGATCGCCGGCCTTGCACGGGAACCCGCCCAGCCCGGCCGCCCCCGAGAACGTGGAGCCCGGCAGGGAGACGCGGACGATTCCGCGCGCCGGCGTCATGACGCGAGCGCCGCGCGAATCGTCCGCGTTCACCTGCACGGCGCGCAGGGACACGGAGCATGTGCCCATCGCGCCGCGGCGCCGGAAGCGTTCGAGCGGGTCGAGCGACGCCGGCGCTTGGCGGGGGTGGTCGAGCACCACGCCCTCGATCATCACTCGCGGCGCGTCTCCCATCGCATCGATGGCGCGCACGAACGCGGGGAGTGGGGGATCGACGACGCGCCACACGCACCAGGCCGCCGCCAGCATCGCGAGCGCGACGAGCACAAGTGAGTGGCGGAGTACTGGCGCGCCGCGGTTCGACTTCCGCGCGGGCTCGATCGGGCTCGGCGAGTGCGGCCGGTCGTGTTCCGGGTGGCCCGGCGGTCCCCGCAGGTCCGTGGAGTTTTCTGCGTCCAGTGCGCGCGAGCCCCGCCACGTCGTCACCAGCGCCGCGGCGGCGCACGCGCCCGCCGCGATGGCCCATGCCAAGGCCGAAACTCCCGCCGAGAGACCGGCCGCGTAGCCGACGACGAGCGTGCCGAGGGCGATCGCGGCGCGCGCTCGCGCGCCGGGCGCGACCCCGGATCTATCAAACAGCGGCATCACATGGCGATGATCCCGCGCGACGCGCGATCACGCAACTGCGGGGGCGGAGACTCGGCGGCGCGGCCGGGTCGGCTTCGGTGGACTTCGTCACATTCCCGTGGCGTTGATCGAGTCCTCGAAGAACTTGACGACATCGATGGATGCGGACTTTCCGGCGTCGTCGGTGCGGAGGGTCGTGCCGTCGGGGTTCAGGAAGTTGAATCCGTATTTCAGGACGCGGTCTTTGATCTGGCTCTGGCCCTTGGACAGGGACGAGAGGTACATGCCGTCGGGGCTGGCGGCGTGGAGCACCATCTTGCCGCGTGCCGCGGTGGGGAGGATGGAGTTGACGTTGAGCGAGGCGGGGTCGATGGGAGAGGACTGGGAGGGGTTGCCGAGGATGCCGGTGAGGCTTGCTTCGCGAGCGTCGGCGGGCACGCCGTCGCCGATGATGCTGTATTCCTGGGCGGCGCCCTTGACCTGGTCCTTGCCGAGCGTGCCGAGCGAGGTGGCCCTGAGGAAGGCGGCGTTGGAGTTCCAGTAGAAGTGGGCCGCTTTTTGATTGGAACCGATGCGGGCGAAGTTGTTGGGCCCGGAGTTTCCGGAGTCGAACTCGATGGGTCCGGTGGCGGTCTCGTCTTCGCACCAGGCGAGGATCGGCGTGCCGTACGCGTCGACGAGGTCGGGGAGGGCTCGCTTGCCCATGGAGCCGAACTGCTTGATCGCGGTGGCGGAGGCGGGCTGGGTCTGGGCGACGTAGAACTTTGAGGGGGGAACGAAATATCCCTTGTTCTGCTTGGCGGTGCCGTCGACCACGCCGATCTTCGACGGATCGACCAGGACGACCTCGGGCGGGCGGCGCTTGGGGTTGAAGGGCGCGACCGGGATGGCGTTGGCGGCGGACGACGAGGCGGAGGGGCCGAAGCCGGTGGCGACGATCCCTCCCGCCAGATGGAGCATGATGTTCTCCATCGCGGACATGCCGACGATGTTTCCGTTCTCGTCGGCGCCCATGTCCTTGGCGGAGTAGTAGCCGGGGAGGCGGCGTTGATCGGTGACAAAGGTTGCGGAGGCCTGGTTCACCTGCGCGAGCAGCTGCTGCGTCGCGCTGGTTTTGGCGGAGCGCCGTGCCTTGGCCAGGGCGGGTACGGTGATGCTGACCACCACCGCGATGATGAAGATGACGATCAGCAGCTCGATCAGCGTGAACGCGCGGCGGGAAAGGCGGGCTCGGCGAACGTGCATGCGCGTCTCCTTCCAAGGAACGGCGGGAACCGACCGACGGCGTGGCCCACTCGGGCGAACCGCCACCAACTCCGACACCCGGCCGGCGAACACCGACCCCTTGCGGAGGAAACCTCGGAACTGTTCGCTCAACCCAGTCCCTCGGGTTCCCGCCGTACGGATAAGTCTTGGTGATCGGCGCGACGGGATGCCGCGCTGTACCGGCCAAATGCCGGGAAAACAGTAGCAGACACGCCCCAAGCACGCCGCAATGCCCCACTGCGGCCAGGCCGTCGCTTCCGTTCGGTGGCCGATTGGGTGCCGCGTCGCGCCTTGCGATTGTCCAACGCCCGCCGCCATCCGATACTTCTTTCCCGTGTCCAAGCACAAGGTCCAACCCCCGCCCGACGACGCCCGCGCCGCCACCGCCGCCGAGACCCTCCGCCAGGGCGGCCTGGTGCTCCTTCCCACCGAAACCGTTTACGGCGTGGCCGCCTCCGCCGCCGATCCCGCCGCAGTGGCGAGGCTCCGCGCTCTGGGCGCACGCGGCCTGCTCGCCTGGCACGCTCCTTCCGCCCAAGCCGTCATCGGCGCTCTCAACATCACCGCCTCCGTCCACCTCCGCCTCATCGATCGCTGGCTGCCCGGCCCGGTGCGATTGCTCGTCGAAGTTCCCGACGCCGCGGCGGTCGAACAGCGCATCAACGCCGCGCCCGGCGCGCTGACCTCATCCGACCCCGTCGTCTCCGTCCGCGTTCCGGGCCACGAACCCGCCCGCCGCCTCATCGATCGTGCCGGTGTTCCCATCGTCGTCGCCGGCGTCCCCGCCATGGGCCTGGGAGACGGGCGAACCACTCGCAAAGTCAGCGGCGTCGATTTCATCATCGACGACGGCCCGACCAAGCTGGGCCTCGCCTCCACCGCCGTGCGCCTTACGCGCGCGGGCGGCTACTCGGTCGAGTCCGCCGCCGCCGTGCCCGCCGCCGACATCCACAAGTCCATGACCCGGCGCGTGCTGTTTGTGTGCACGGGCAACACCTGCCGCAGCCCGATGGCCGAGGCGATTGCGCGCCAGCTTTTGGAACGCGAAGGGGTCGCCGGCGAGTTCGCCAGCGCCGTGAGCGCCGGCGTCGCCGCCTCGGGAAGCTCGCCCGCCACGCCGGAAGCGCTCGACGCGCTCGGGCGGCTCGGCGTGGCCGCCCCCGTGCATCGCTCGCGCCGCGTTACCCGCGACATGGTCGACGAGGCCGAGGCCGTCTACGCCATGACCGCCGCCCACCGCGACGCGATCCTCAACATCGCCCCCGGCGCTCGTGACAAGATCGAACTCCTCGACCCCGAGGGCAACGACATCGAGGACCCCATCGGCATGGGCCAGACCGTCTACGACCGCACCGCCGAACGCATGCTCCGACTCGTCCGCGATCGCCTGCGCGAACGCGGCCTGATCCGGGAGTGAAGAGGTGGTCAGGTGGCCGAGTGGCCGAGTGGTCGTGTGATCCATGTATGTGAACCAATTCGCGTACCGTCCGAGCCCTTACTTCCGAATGCCGAATCACGAATGCCGAATACCGGGTCGTTCGCCTTCGTCCGACCACTTCCTCCGATCTCCGCCACTTTTCCCTCCTCTCCGCTGGACTCCCGCCCCCACGCCACTTTCAATCCCCGCGACCACCACTTCCATCGGAGTCCCTCATGAAGATCGGCATCGGCGCAGACCACCGCGGCGCTCCCGCCGCCAAGCTCTTGGCTGATAAGTTCCGGCGCGAAGGGCACGAGGTCCACGTCTACGGCGAGTGCTCCGGCGCCTCCTGCGACTACCCCGAATCCGCCTACCTCGTCGGCTCCGCGGTCAACGCCGGAAAGATCGACCGCGGCATCCTGATCTGCGGCACGGGCATCGGCATGAGCATCGCCGCCAACAAGGTCAAGGGCGTCCGCGCCGCCGTCGCCCACGACGAACTCACCGCCGGCCTTTCGCGCTCCCACAACAACGCCAACGTCCTCTGCCTTTCCGCCGACCTCCTGGGCCAGCGCCTCATCGAGAAGATCTCCGAGACCTTCCTCGCCACGGAGTTCGAGGGCGGGCGCCACGCCCGTCGCGTTGAAAAGATCGCCGCCATCGAACGCGGCGTTGAGCCCTCCAGCATCCAGTAGGGCTCCGGCGTGCGGCCTTTCCACCCGCCGCCTTCTATCATTTTTCATGCCTGATCTCCCCGGCGAGCACGACGGCAAGCGAGCCCTCCGCGATCACGTTCTCGACCGCGCCCGCATCGCCCGCGCCAAGTTCGGCCCGGAGATCGGCGGGGATTCAATGCTCCGACTCCTGGACGACCGAGAGATCGTGCGTTATCCCGTCGCGGTTCGCTTCGACGCGCTGGGGCTCCAGCCGGGCGAGTTCGCCCACGCCGAACAGGTCGGCCCGCACCCGCGCGAGGGATTCACGCTCTTCGTGCATCCCTTGCTGCGGGCGCGCCCCGACGCGCTTCCTCTGGTCATGGCGTATCACGTGCCGCCGATCAACTACGGCGACATCGCCGAGCCCGAGGACTGC
>OEIV010000890.1_pt1 | contig 15074 bp, 12 predicted proteins | sample 1539231 | NCBI WGS metagenome assembly OEIV01 (sample SAMN03794762, study PRJEB22550) | activated sludge metagenome | feature: wastewater treatment plant; material: activated sludge; isolation source: Wastewater treatment plant of a petroleum refinery complex | place: Argentina: Buenos Aires ...
GCTTCGGCTTCGGCCTGACGGTCATGCCCGGCGACTTCACCGAGATCGTCGTCTCGCCCCTGCTGGAGACGTCGCCGGCCTTTCTCTATACCAACGTCGTCGAGCCGGTGCTGCGCTGGCTGCTGCTGACACGAGGCTATGCCCTGCCGCGCGCCGGCGGCGTTGTGGAAGTGGAGGGCGGTCGGGCAGTGTTACTGAGCGGGCCAACCGATCTAGGGTATGGTCTAGGACGCCTGTGCGCCGATGGACGACTGGCTTTCCTGGGCGACGACCGCGTGCTGCTCGGCCGCGACGGCCGGGCGCGCCGCTTCCCCAAGCCGGTCACCGCTCGTGGTGAGATGCGTTTGCCAGGCGGCGCGGCGCGGGCGGCCGTGGCCCTGCGCTTGCAGCGGCTGCTCTACTCGCGGCCAGTACGCCGCCTCGGCCTGTGGCTCAGCGAACGACGCCTGCCCGCGGCGACGGTCAACACCACTTTGCAACGGCTCATCCCCCAGCCCAAGCACTCGCTGGGCGCTCTCGTGCCTGGCGTGGTCTACGGCGATGCGGCCGTGCCCGCGCTGCTGCTGCTGCCTGAAGCGGACAGCGTGACGTTGGCCGCGGCCGTCGCCCGGTTGCTGGACGAGGGCGACACCGCTTTCGGCTTCCAGCCCTACCCGCTGCTGCTGGGCGAACTGGCCCGCTGGGGTGGGCGGGACTGGGCGGTCGAGGAGCGGGCCATCGTGACCGCGGCCCTGGCCGGCTGCGAGCGCATACCCTGGCGGCCGGACGAGCGCTGGTGGGAGCAAGTCGAACAGGCCATCGACTCCAGTCCGACAAACAAACGCCTGGATCACGCGCTTACGCCTCACGCCGTCTGACAACGCCCGGAGCTAATGAATCGGCCACGACCCGGCATACTAATCTGTGTAATCTGTGGTTCTCTTCTGCTTATGGACTATCGTAAACCAGCCATCTTCGGCGAAAACTGGTCACCCGAACGCTACAAAGTGCTGCCCTACTTCGCTGCCGAGCGCGAGGTGCTGGCCCGGCCCGACGTGCGCCGCATCCTGGAGATCGGCTGCGGCAACGGCTGGAACATGAGCCGCTTCGCCCAGAACGGCCGCGTCGCCTTCGGCCTCGACGCCGTGCCGGAGCGCGTCGCTCTGGCCGCGGCCCACGGCCCGGCGCTGCTGGCCGACGGGCTGCGCCTGCCCGTCGGCGACGGCTGCCTGGACATGGTCTACGTCCAGCACGTGCTGCACCACATCGGCGACGTGGCGCGGGCGCTGGCCGAGGCGCGGCGGGTGCTGCGGCCGGGCGGCGTGCTCTTTCTGGTCGAGACGGTCGAGGACAATCCGATCATCCATTGGGGGCGGCGGCTCTACCCCAAATGGCTGGGCGATGAGATCAATGCCCCGTTCACCTTTGCCGGGTTGGCGACTATGCTCAGCGACGCCGGCTTTCGCGTTTCGCGCGCCGGGCAGTACAGCGTTCTCTTCTGGCTGTGGGAGGTGCTGCCGGACCAGTTCCCGGCGATGGAGAAGCTAACCCCCGCGGCCGTGGCCGTCGAACGATGCTTGCAGCGCATCGTCCGCCGCTATAGCGCCCACTGCTACTTCGTCGCCGCCAAGGAGGCCTGGCTCTAAGCGCCATGGGCGGGCTAACATTGCGCCTGCGGACGGCTGGCCAACGACCCGCCATCCAGGGCGGCTTCATGGCCGCAGCGATGGTCGTCGCCGGCGGTTTTGACTATCTGGTCAATATCGTCGTCGGCCGCCAACTACCGCCCACGGAGTTCTTCATCTTCGTCACGGTCACCGCCCTGCTCCAAGTGATGGTCCAGGTGACCAATGTCATCCGCAACGTCGTCGCCTACTATACGGCCGAGGCTACCGTAGGCGGCGACGCCCCAGCGCGGGTGGGCAGCGTGCTCGGCCGCAGTTGGCGCTGGGCGTGGCGGTGGGGAGTGGCCGCCACGGCGCTCATGGCCCTGCTCAGCCCGCTGTTGGCGCGCTTCCTCCACATCCCCACGCCGTGGCCGCTATGGGCCGCCAGCCTGGCCCTGCTGCTGCTCTTTCTGCGGCCGGTCACCGACGGCGTGCTCCAGGGCACGCAGCAGTTCTTCGGCCTGGGCGCGGTGCAGATGCTCCAATCACTGCTGCGGCTGCTCTTCGCTGCGGCGCTGCTATGGTTGGGCTTACAGGCCGCCGGGGCTGTCGTCGCCCTGCCGTTGGGCAGCACTATCGCCCTGGGGCTGGCCCTGGTCTTACTGCGCCCGTACTTTCGCGCCCCGACCCCGGCCGCGCCGCCGCGGGCCATCAGTTGGCGCTACTCAGCTTACACACTGCTGGGTCTGTTGGCCTTCGCCGTGATGGCCAACGCCGACGCCATCGTCGTCCGCCGCATCTTTGGCGACACTGCGGCCGAGGCGTACGCTCCCGTTGTCACTCTAGGCAAGATGAACCTGTTCATCCCCCTGGGCATCGGCCTGGTGCTGTTTCCCAAGGCGACGCAGCGGCGAGCGGCCGGGCGCGACCCGCGACCGGTGCTGCTGCTGGCTCTGGCGGCAACCCTGCTGCCGGGCCTGCTGCTGACGGCGCTCTACGCCCTGTGGCCGGGCCAAATCGTTGCTCTCGTCTTCGGCCCGGCCTACGCCGACCCCGGCCGGCTTCTGGCCCTGGTCGGTCTGGCAACGACACTTTATGCCGCGGTCAACATCTGGCTCAACTACGCCCTGTCGCTGGAGCAGAGGGCGTATGTCGTTGTCCTGGCCGCCATCGTCATCGCTCAGGTAACGGCCATGCTGCTGTTCCACCAGAGGCTGGAGAGCATCGCCTGGGCAATGTTGGCGGCGGCCGTGGCGGCGAATGTGGCCGGGGCGCTGCTGCTATTGATGCGAGCGAGCAGGGGAGCTATAAAAGCGTAACGACTTACACATGATCACCCACTACCTGACCAAATCCGACTTCAAAGTCGCCCAGACATGCGCGACGAAGCTCTACTATCGCAAACTCGGCTATCCGACGCGCGAGGACGGCGACGAGTATCTGGCGGCGCTAGCCGACCAGGGGTATCTGATCGAGGCACTGGCCCGCGCCCTCTATCCCGACGGCCGCTGGGTGGGCTACCGCGACGACGTAGAGTCGGCTGCCTGGGATACGATGGTCGCGCTGGCCCCCGACACGTGCACGCTCTTCGAAGCAACATTCATCAGCGGCAGCAAGCTGGCCCGCGCCGACATTCTCGTCAAGCGCGGACAAGTCATCGAACTGATCGAGATCAAGTCCTGCGGTTTCGACAGGGCCAAGAATGACGAACGGGTGCGCTCCGGGCAGAGCAACCTGTTCCACGCCCCACGGGCGGCCGATGGGCTGCAAACGAAGTGGCGGCCCTACCTCGAGGACGCCGCCTTCCAGACGGCCATCCTCCAGGACGTCTTTCCAGACCTGGAAATCGTGCCATACTTGCTGATGCCCGACACCAGCCGCCCTTGCCCGGTTGACGGCCTGCATCACCAATTCTCGCTGCGTACATCGTCCGGCGGCGCGGGCGTGCCCTCGGCCGAGTACACCGGCGACCGCCGCGAGTTGCACCGCGGCCTGTTCCTGACGCGCGTAGAGGTGGGCCAGGAAGTGGCGCGGCTGCTGCCCACCATCCGCCAACGGGCTGATGCTTACGCCGCCGACTTGATGCCCTCGCTGCGCCGCGCCGCCCCGACGCTGTCGGTCGACTGCCGCCACTGCGAGTACCGCTTGACCGAAGGGGACCGGCGCGGCTTCCACGACTGCTGGGGCGCGCTGGCCGACGCCTCGCCCCACATCCTCGACCTGTATCACGTCAGCGACCTGGGCGGGCGCAAGCGCCCGCTGGCCGACGAGCTGATCGCCGCCGGCAAGGCGACGCTGTTCGACATCCCCGAGCGAGCGGTGCGCAAAAGTGACGGTTCGCGCGGCGAGGTGGCGCACCGGCAACTACGCCAACTAACCGGGCTGCGCGAAAATCGGGAGTGGCTCGATGAGGAACTGCGTGCGACGTTGGCCGCGCTGCCCTATCCTCACTTCTTCGTCGATTTCGAGACGTGCGCCCCGGCTGTGCCGCGCTACCGGGGCCTGCGGCCGTTCGAGACCATCGCCTTCCAGTGGTGCTGCCAGACCGTTGCCGCGCCGGACGCGCTGCCGAGCTACAGTGAATGGATCCAGACCACCGACACCTTTCCCAACACGGCCTTTGCGGCGGCCCTCAGGCGGGAACTGGGCGACCACGGCGCGGTCTTGGTGTGGGGTAGTCACGAGGCGACTGTCCTGCGGAGCATTCAGCGTCAGATGGCCGAACGTGGGGAGACGGACTCAGAGATCTATGATTGGCTCGACCGCTTTCTGGCCGGGGGGCGGCTAGTGGATATGTGTCGCCTGACACTCAAGCACTACTTTCACCCACGTCTGGGTGGCTCCACGTCGCTCAAGGTCGTGGCCGATGCCGTCTGGCAGAGCAATGCAACGGTGCGCGCCCGCTTGCCGCAGTACGTTCAGCAGACGGCCGACGGCGGACTATCCAGCCCCTATGCCGCCCTGCCGCCGCTGCAAGTGGGGTCGCGGTCGTTGTCCGTCGCCGAGGGCACCGGGGCCATCCTGGCCTACTACAGCATGATGGAGCGCGCCGCCGCCGGGGCCACGCTGGAAGTCGAGCGCTGGCGGCAACTCCTGCGGCAGTACTGCAAGCTGGATACGTTGGCGATGGTGATGGTGTGGTGGCACTGGATAGGGACTAGTGGTTAGTGACTAGGGACTAGAAAAGAGCGCTCTTCTCTAGTCCCTAGTCCCTAACCACTAACCCCTGTTTTCGCGCAGCCACTGCCTAAGCAGCGCCCCATCGACCCACTGCCGGCCGCCGGTGGCAACGACGATACCGTAGTGGCGCAGGCGTAGCAGGGCGGCGGCGATCTCTGCCTCGCCATAGGGCAGGCGTTCGAGCGGCTTCTCCTGGGCCACAGCCAGCAGGGCGTCGTGCTCCACGTCGCTGAAGTTGCGCCACCACTGCTCGAAATATGGCCCCATCTCCGATACCAGCCGCTGCGTCACGGCGTGGGCGTCAATCGACCGATCGTCCAGTTTTCCGCTCAGCCAGATGGCCGCCGTGGCCTGGACGAAGAACGGCAGTGACCCGGCGATGGCCCGCACGCCGGCCACGTCGGCCTCATCGGCGGCAATGCCCACCCGTAACGCCGGCACACGCACCAACTCATCCAGCTCGGCTGGGCTAAGGCCGGAGAGGTAGATCGGCGTCGGGTGAAAGATGTTGTAGAACGGCGACGTAACCGGCAGCCCGACGAAGTTACCCAGACGAAAGAGGTCCCAGTAGGAAGCGGTCACGTAGCCCAGCTCGTACTCCCAAACCCCGGCCAGGGCGCGCAACTCGGTCATGAAGTCGCCGCCAAACTCAGCGGCGCGCAACTGGTCGAACTCGTCCAGCAGCAGCACGACCCGCCGGTCGGCCAGATCGTAAAGCAGCGTCTCAACGGTGTAGACGTCGGCCGCAGCCGGCGCGTCTTGGGTGGCGGCGCGGGGCGAAAGTAGTCCGGTCAGCCGCCGGGCGACGCGGCCGTAGAAGTCACCCGGCGTGCGACAGGCCGAGACGTCCACGTAGATCATGGCGTAGCGGTCGGCGTCGCTCAAGAAGCCGGCCATCACCTCCGGGTGGGCAACGTGTTGCAGAAACGACGTTTTGCCCGCCCGCCGCAAGCCCAGCACGCTGACGCACTGCACCTGTGGCCCGGCCAACGTGTCGAAGAACTGCCGCGTTTGGGCGGCGCGGCCGAAGAAGTCGGTCGGCAGCTTGACCGGCGGGCCAACAATGTAGGGCAGTCTCACGGCGCGCTCCCGATAGGTAGCGCGCCGGCGGCATTGGGGCGGCCTAACTCGTGTTCGCTTGCGCCAGTGGCGTCGCCGGCGATCTCATCGAGTGCCGTCTGAACCTCGTCGACACCAATCGGTTCACGTCGCCCCTGGCGGTTGCGCAAACTGACCAAACGGTGGCAGATCGACTGGATTTGGAACGGACGCCCGCCCGTCTGTTGCCAGATTTGCTCGACGGCGGCGTCGTCATAGCTCAATTCGCCAGCCAGCGGGGCGCGAATAAGCGTTGCCGCCGCATCGAAGTCGAACGGACGCAGTTCATAGCGGGCGGTCAGGTCGATGATCGGACGCCAACTGTCGTCGAGCAGGCCATAGCTGCCGCTGAAGACGAGCGCCAGCCGTGAGCGGTGTTGCGCCTGGGAGCGCAGAAAGGGGGCGACGGCCGGATCGAGCGCGCCCGCGTCAATATCCGCGCCGAGCTGCTCCAACTCATCGATGGCCAGCAGGATCAGGTCACCGGCAGGCAAGTGCTGCTCCAGATGGTCGAGCGCCCGATCGAAGGCGGCGTAGGCCGAGTCTTCCCCGATTGGGCTTTTGGGCATGGCCCGGCTGGGGCGGTGGTGGGCTACCTGGCGGTAGATGTCGCGCGCCAGCCGCCGCAGCCACTCGTCGGTATGGCAACCGGCCAGGCGTTGCAAATCGATGTAGGCCGGCCAGAGGCGTCGCGCTGCTCCCTCGCGCAGCAACCGACCGCGCGGCCCTTCAACGAGTTGATAGAGGGTAGAGGTTTTCCCAATACGCCGTTCGCCGTAGAGCAGCAGGGCGTTGGGCGGCCCGGCGACATCGAGGTTCTCGGCCAGCCAGGCAAAGAGGTCTTCGCGGCCGACGTAGAGCGAGGACGACACGCCGGTCAGCGGGCGGCCGACCACGTAAGGATTGGCTAGATTCGGGGCGCGTTCGCGCGCCATCACGCTCGTGCCGCTCATGGACTTCACCTCTCCGGCCAGGCCCAATAAACGCGAACAGGCCTGCTCCCATCGGTCTATTGCCGACGGGCGCGGGCGCAATCCGCTACAGGTTGTGGGTACTTCCGGTAAGTTCGTGCACCGACCCGGCGCTTGGCGGGTCGATAGGGCATTATAGGTATTCAGTCCTAGTTGCGCAAGTGTCTGATGCAAGGCGATTTGTTTTTAATCGCCCACTGACGGTGTAGGGCGATTTGCCTTAATCCCCCTTCGGTAGTGAAGGAAGAGAAGAGGGCGGTTAGAACAAACCGCCCTACGATTGGCCGAGTAGCTGTTCGTAAAGTGCTGCCAGCTGTCGGGCGGCGCGGCCCCAGGTGAAGCGGGCCGCTTGCGCCCGGCCCGCTTCGATGAGGCGTTGGCGGGCGGCGGGGTCGCCCAGCAGGCGCAACATGGCCGCAGCCCAGACAGCTTCGTCGCCCGGCGGCAGCAATAGCGCCGCCGGTTCGTCGCCAGTTGCGGCCACCTCGGGCAGGCTGCTGGCGTCGGAACTGATCACCGGCACGCCGCAGGCCATCGCCTCCAGCAGCGGCAGGCCAAACCCCTCGTAAAGGCTGGGGAAGACGAACAGATCGGCCGCCGCGTAGAGCGCCGGCAGGTCGGCATCATCGACAAAGCCGGGCAACAGCACCCGTTCGGTCAGCCCCTGGCGGTTGATCTCAGCCTGCAACCCCTCGGCTAGCCAGCCGCGGCCGCCGGCAATGACCAGCGCGTGGGGCAGGGTTTCGGCCACTGACCGAAAAGCACGCACGAGCAGCTCGTAGTTCTTGCGCGGCTGGACGGTGCCGACGGCCAGCACAAAGGGGGTTTGGCCCAGACCGTAGCGGGCGCGCACGGCAGCCAGCGCCGCTGCGTCTGTCACCGGTCGGAAGCGCTCGTTGACGCCGCTGTGTAGCACCGTCACCTTGTCGTCGGGCACGCCCCAGACGGTGGCCAAGTCGCGCCGGGTTGATTCAGAGTCGGCCAGAATGTGGCTGGCGCGGGCCACCGAGCGCGGCACAACGCGGTTGAGGTAGGCCACCAGCTTGGCCGGAAAGGTCGCCGGATAGTGGACAAAGGAGAGGTCGTGGACGGTCAGCAGCGTGGGCACACCGCGGCGAACGGGGGGCAACACGAAGTCGGGCGAGTGGAACAGATCGATGGGGCCGGTGAAGAGCTGCACCGGCAGCGGGATGCCGGCACGATACCACAGCCGGTAGAGCCAGCGCTCGTCCACCGGCGCGGGGCGATGCGTTACGTTGGGCGCGACGGGCAGCGAGTCGGGTACGGGCAGAATGGCCGGCGGTCGGGCCGAGAAGAGCGTGTAGCGGTTGTGGGGCGCTTCGGCCACCAGGGCGCAGACGAGTTCGCGCGTATAGCGGCCGATGCCGCCCCCCTGCGTTAGCGCCGCCGTCACGTCGATGCCGATGATGGCCCCTTGTCCGGCCATCACTCGACGTCGTTATAGGTCCAGTGCCGGTTGGCGAAGAAGTTCCAGAACAGAACGACGACCACCGCCACCATCAGCGACAGGTTGTCGGCCAGGCGTGTCGTGTACGCCTGGAGCGGGCCGATGCCGGCCACCAGCGAGCGAAAGACCGGCGTCATGGCAAAGACGATCGGGATGCGAATCAACACGCCAACGACACTGACCAGGAAGAACATCGTGAACTGCCGCCGGCGCGAGCGCGAGCGCGAGTCGGGATAGGTCCAGTAGCGATTCCAGAGGAAGTTGCTGACGACCGCGGCGACGAAGGAGATGGCCGAGGCGATGGACGGGCCTAGGTGGGTGATGAAGTAGTCGCCAAAGCCGAAGCCGGCCAGCAGCGTATAGAGCCATTGACCGGGCGAAACCCAGTGGTTGACCGGATTGAGCAGCAGGTTGAAAATGCCGAAATCAACGACGAAGCCGATAGCGCCGACAATAAGGAACTTGACGAAGCGCTTCGCCTCCTTAGGCTTGACACCCAGGCGCGTCGATACCTCTTCCAGCGTTGTAATCATCCTAGACATCCCTCGTTGCCTTTCGCCCGGCAACCACCAATCCAGCAGAACTTATGCATCGACCGTGGGCGAGCGCTTTGTCATTCGTGTGCCAGGTCGTTGCTCCCTGTCCATGCCGGGCGCAGACAGCAGTTGTAGCAAGGCCAGCATCGCCCCCAGGTGAACGTAGATGTTATTCACATATAGTTTATCCACGAGATGGTGGACTGCCAATGCCGCCCAGGCCGCTAACAACCCCACGGCAACCCCACGTTCCGGCCACGCCAGCCGGCGAGCGGCGCGAATGGTCTGCCAGACGACCGCCAGCCAGAAGAGCAGATAGGCCAACAGGCCCGGCAGGCCAACCTCGGCCAGCAAATTCAGGTAGTAGTTGTGGGCATGGCCCAGCGCGTCGGGCCAGTTGATGAGGGCGTAGCGCGGGTAGGCCGCGGCGTAGTTACCGAAGCCGACGCCCGTCCACAGGTCGTCGCGGGCCATGTCGGCCGCCGCCTGCCAGTGGGCCAGCCGCTCCAGCACGGCGTAGTTGGTATCATTGATGTCCACGCCGCGCACGTCACCCAGGGCAAATTCGTCGCCAAAGCCGGCCAGCCGGTCGGCGACGGACAGGGCCGGGCCAAAGCCGGCGGCCACGCCCAGCCACAGCCCACCCCCCAGAACGGCCGCGGCGACCGCACCCACGGCCAGCCCCAGCGTCAACCGTCGCACACTGAATAGCGCCAGTACGCCCGCCCCGACCAGGAAGCCGAGCCACGCGCCGCGACTCCACGAGAAGACCAGCGCCAGCGTGGCCGCCGCGGCGCAGAAAACAACGAACACCGGCCACAGCCAAGACCTCAGAGGTCTTCTGAGACCTCTGAGGTCAACAAACAGCCCCATTGTCGTCCCCAACGCCAGCAGCGCCGTCAGGTTGATGTAGCCGCCGAACGGATTCGGCTGCTCAAATGTCCCGTAGGCGCGGTAGAAGCGTTCCAGAATGATGAAGTGTTCCGGGCCATCGTTGCGCAGGCCGAACTGCCAGATGCCGATGAGCGCCTGCGACAGCCCGGCCAACAGGAGCAGCGCCAGCAGCACCCGAGCCACGGCCGCCGGGCCGATCGGCCGCCGCGCCGGGTCATAGGCCCCATTGTGGGCCACGTCGACCACCAGCCAGACGACCAGCCCCATTTGCAGCCACTTGACCAGCTCGACCAGCCCCAGCCCGACCGACGGCGCGTCGAGCAGCGACACCAGCGCTACCAGCACAAACAGCAGCCAGGGCACGTTCAGCGGCGTGAAGGGCACAACCAGCCGGCGGCGGGCCAGACACGACGCCAGCCAGGCGGCCAGCGTCAGCAACAAGGCCAGTTGGCCGGCATCGAGCAGCGTCGGTCCGAGAGCGACGTTCTGTAACGCCCCCCATGGGCCAAGCAACAGGGCCAGCCCCAGCCCGACCAGCGGCTGGATGAACGTCAGCACGACGGCCGCCCCGCCGACGACCAACGCGCCGGCCAGCGGCAGCGGCAGCCGGGCGATGAGCAGCGCCAGCAGGACGGCCAGGGCCGCCAGCCCAACCCGCCGCGCCGCGCCTGCGCTGAATAGGGGCAACCAACGAGCGATCAAATTCGCGTCCGGAAGTAAGCGATGGTCTCGGCCAGCCCCTGCTCCACCGGCACGCGCGGTTCCCAGCCGAGGACGGCGCGGGCGCGGGTGATGTCAGGCCGGCGCACTTGCGGGTCGTCCACAAAGCGGTCATCAGCCGGCTCGACGCAGATGATCGGCGAATGGCTGCCCGACAGCCGCACAATGTGCTCGGCCAACTCCAGCATGTTGATCTCCGTGTGGGGGTTGCCGATGTTGACCGGGTACGACTCGTCGGAGTGCAGCAGGCGGTAGATGCCCTCGACCAGGTCGGAGTAGTACTGGAAGGCGCGCGTTTGGGTGCCGCGGCCATAGACGGTCAACGGCTGGTTGGTCAGGGCCTGATAGATGAAGTTGGGCACGACACGGCCGTCGTTCAGGCGCATCCGCGGGCCATAGGTATTGAAGATGCGCACGATGCGCGTCTCCAGGCCATGGTAGCGATGATAGGCCATCGTCATCGCCTCGGCAAAGCGCTTGGCCTCGTCGTAGACGCCGCGCGGGCCGATGGGGTTGACGTGGCCCCAGTAGCTCTCCGGCTGCGGGTTCACCTGTGGGTCGCCATAGACCTCAGAAGTGGAGGCCAGCAAGTAACGCGCCCCCTTGTGCTTAGCCAGGCCCAGCGTGTTATGCGTTCCCAGCGAGCCAACCTTGAGCGTCGGGATGGGGTGCTCCAGGTAGTCATTGGGGCTGGCCGGCGAGGCGAAGTGCAGCACGGCGTCGAGCGGGCCGTCGACGTAGATGTACTGGCTGACGTTGTGCTTGATAAAGCTAAAGCGCTCGTGCCCAAACAGGTGGGCGATGTTGTCCATGTTGCCGGTGATGAGGTTATCCATACCGACGACGGTATGACCTTCGGCGATGAACCGGTCGCTCAGGTGCGACCCCAGGAAGCCGGCCGCGCCGGTGATGAGTACACGCATGATTCTCTCCAGTAAACGGGCTACGTAGGCAATCGGGTGACAGTCGCGCCGCATCAGTCGGACCGATCTCCGTCCGCAATTTTACTCCCGGCGGGCGCGGCGGGCGAATCGGTCAGAAGTGGACAGCGAACCTCTCTTTATTCGTAATTCGTAAATCGTAATCCTATAATCTGACGATATGACTGACGCATCCACCGCCCCCGACATCCACAAACGGCATAAGGCCGATTCGGCTGGCTCTGAGACGACGCCCGACATCCGCGAACGGCGCAAGGCCGATTCGGCCGGCTCTGAGAAACCCGATATCCACGAACGGCGCAAGGCCGACCATATCCGCATCAACCTGGAAGAAGACGTTGCCTTCAAGCGCCTGACCACCGGCCTGGAAGCGTATCGCTTCATGCACTGCGCCCTGCCCGAACTCGACCTGGCGGCCGTAGATACGAGCGTCCGCGTGCTGGGCAAGCACCTGCGCACGCCGCTGCTCATCTCCTCCATGACCGGCGGCACGGCGCGCGCTCAGGCCATCAACCGCGAGCTGGCCGCCGGGGCGCAGGCAGCGGGCATGGCCATGGGCCTCGGCTCTATGCGCGCGGCCGTCGAGGACCCCGCGCTCGAAGCAACCTATCAGGTGCGCGACGTAGCCCCCGACATCCTGCTCTTTGCCAACCTCGGCGCGGTGCAGCTCAACTACGGCTATGGCCTCGACCAGTGCCGCCGGGCGGTAGACATGATCGCCGCCGACGCCCTCATTCTGCACTTCAACGCCCTCCAAGAGGCCGTGCAGCCGGAGGGCGACGGCAACTTCGCCGGGCTGCTGAACAAGGTGGAGGCCGTGTGCCGCGCCTTGCCAGTGCCAGTGGTGGCCAAGGAAGTCGGCTGGGGCTTCTCGGCCGAGGATGCTCGCCGGCTGGCTGCCGCTGGGGTGGCGGCGATCGACGTGGCCGGCGCCGGCGGCACATCGTGGAGCCAGGTGGAGATGTACCGCGCGCCGACAGCCCGCCACGCGCGCGTGGCTGGGGCGTTCCTCGATTGGGGTATCCCGACGGCCGTCTCGTTGCGCTACTGCCACGAGGCCGCGCCTGGCCTGCCTCTCTTCGCCAGCGGCGGCATCAAGGACGGTATCGAAGTCGCCAAGTGCGTCGCCCTGGGCGCATCGCTGGTCGGGCTGGCCGGCGAGTTCCTGCGCGCCGCTGACCGCGATGGCGCGGCCGGCGTGGCTGAACTGGCGGCGACCCTCACCGACGAGTTGCGCGTGGCCATGTTTTGCGCCGGTGCGGCCGACCTGGCCGCCCTGGCCCAGACGCCCCTTTATACTGACTTTTAAAGGAGGAGTAACCACAGATTCCACAGATTTTTGTGCGCTTGAAATCTGTGTAATCTGCGAAATCTGTGGTTTAGTTCTGAATATGAGCAACGAACTCGAGACACTATCGGCCGACTTCCTGCCGGCCATCGAAGCCGAGATGCGGGGTGTGTTGCGCGCCGACAGCCTCGCCGACCCGTTCTACGGCATGATCCATTACCACATGGGCTGGGCCGACGAGGCACTGCACCCAGCCGGGGGGAACAGCGGCAAGCGCATCCGGCCGATCCTGTGCCTGCTGGCGTGTGCCGCGGCCGGCGGCGACTGGCGGCAAGCCGTGCCCGCGGCCGCGGCAGTCGAGATCGTCCACAATTTCTCGCTTGTCCACGACGACATTGAGGACAACAGCGCTACACGACGCGGCCGAGCCACGGTCTGGACGCTGTGGGGCCAGCCGCAGGCCATCAACACCGGCGACGCCATGTTCGCTCTGGCCCATCTGGCGCTGGCGCGGCTGTCCGACCGCAGCGTGGCCCCGGCGACCGTGGTGCGTGCCCTGCGCCGCTTCGATGAGACGTGCGTTGCCCTGACCGGTGGCCAATACGCCGATATGCGCTTCGAGACTCAGGCAGAGGTCGCGGTTGATGAATACGTAAGGATGATCACCGGCAAGACGGCCGTGCTGGTGGCGTTGTGCGCCGAGCTGGGGGCGCTGGTGGCCGGGGCCGACGATAGCCGCGTGGCCCACTTCGCCAACTTTGGCCTCAACCTGGGCCTGGCCTTCCAAGCGCAAGATGACCTGCTCGGTATTTGGGGCGACGAGCAGCTGATCGGCAAGTCGGTCAGCACCGACATTACGACGCGCAAGAAGACGCTGCCCGTCCTTTTCGCCCTGGCCCACAGCGCGCCCCTGCGCGATCTCTACGCCGGGACGGACGATGGCGATACGTTCGTCGCCCGCGTCGTGTCGCTACTGGAGGCGGCCGGCGCCCGCGACTACACGGCCGAGCGAGCCGCCCACTATACGAATGAGGCTCTGTCATCGCTCGCGCTGGCCCAACCCGAGGGGCCAGGCGCGGCCGCCCTGCTGCAATTGACTGACAGGCTGTTGCGACGCGACTATTAGCGCCTCGGTCATCGATGCAGCCCACTTTCTGTAGTGGGTCGCATCTGCGGAGCGGCTAATACCGCAGGATCAAAAAGGTGCGTCGCACTCCAGAAAGTGCGACGCACCTAAGTGACCAAGAAGGCGCGACGCACTTCGGAAAGTGCATCGCACCCGGTCATGAACTAGTCAGTCGGCTCTTCCCAGTCCTCTTCTTCGTGTTGTTCGCCGTCCACTTCCTCGCCTTCGTCATCGTCGTCCCACTCACCATCGTCTTCTTCCCAACCGTCCTCCATCTCTTCGCCGTCTTCGAAATCGGAGACCAGCGTCAGACGCGAGGCATCGGCCGCGGCGGCGGCGATGGCGGCCAGAATTTCGTCATCGGTATCATCATCGATGAGGGCACTACTTGTCAGTCGCATGGCCGCCGGGTCGCCCTCAAAGAGCACACCTTCCGGCAGCGCCTCCAGCTCCTCTTCGCCCACGCGGAAGCCCGTGCCCGCCGGGATGAGCTTGCCGATGATGACGTTCTCCTTCAGACCGACGAGACGGTCTTCCTTGCCGGCGATAGCCGCCCCGGCCAGCACCTTGATGGTGTGCTGGAACGAACTGGCCGACAGGAAGCTCTCGGTGTTGAGCGACGCCTTGGTGATACCCAGCAGCACCGGTTCGGCCTGCGCTGGCTGGCCACCCTCCAGCATCACTTCTTCGTTCTTTTCCTGGAAGATAGGCGACTCGATCAGGTCGCCGGGCAGCATATCGGTGTCGCCCGACTCGGTGACAACCACCTTGCTCAACATCTTGCGGATGATGACCTCGAAGTGCTTGTCGTGGATGTTCTGGCCCTGCGGCCGATAGACTTGCTGGACTTCGCGCAACAGGTATTGCGTCACCGCGTCACGCCCCAGAATCTCCAGGATGCGATGCGGGTTGCGCGACCCTTCAGTCAACTGGTCGCCGGCACTCACACGCGCACCATTGCTGATGAGCAGACGCACGCCGGCAGCGATGTCATAATCGCGTTCGTCGCGGCTCTCCCAGGTAACGCGCAGGCCGTTCTCGTCGCGCGTCACGCGACCGGGATGGCGGGCGTGAATGATCTCATCGCCGCTCTCGGCCAGCGTCGCACCGACGGCCACTTCCTGATTGTTCTCCACCAGAATCGACCAGCCGCTCGGAACCTCGTAGTTGTCATCGACCAGCTTACTGTCGGTGATGAAGGCATGGCGCACGCCGTCGATGACGCGCAGGTTGGCCACGCCGCCGATCTCGGTCATAACCGCCTCG
>OEIV010000892.1_pt1 | contig 15059 bp, 11 predicted proteins | sample 1539231 | NCBI WGS metagenome assembly OEIV01 (sample SAMN03794762, study PRJEB22550) | activated sludge metagenome | feature: wastewater treatment plant; material: activated sludge; isolation source: Wastewater treatment plant of a petroleum refinery complex | place: Argentina: Buenos Aires ...
GTCCTCGCCGCTCACCATCTGCACCGCGGCGACGCGCACTCCGCTCACGGCGACTCCAGCGCAGGCGCCGTGCTGTCGGGGGGTTGCGCGGGCGGCGCCGCGGCGGGCGCGGGGTCGCCGCGCGCCGGCGCGGCACTCTTGGCGTCCTGGCCGGCCTCGGGGTCGGAGGCCTTCACGAACTCGACCGCCGGATCACCGCGCTTGCCGCCCCCCTTGTAGATCGCGCTGGAAAACTTGCCGAGCTGATCCTCGAAGATGCGGCTTGCGACGTAGACGCCCGCGGCCGCGGGCAAGCCCCCGGCGAGCGCCGCAACCCACGGCAGGTTGCTGCCGATCGGCAGCGTCACGATGAGATCGGCGTCGATGGTCTGCGCCCGCAGATCGGAGCGGCCCGAGAACTTCATGCGCGCCGAGGGCCCGTCCAGCGTGATCGGCTCGAGGGTGTGCGCGAAACCCTGCCCGAGCTCGATCTCACCCTTGAAGCGGTCGAAGGCCAGGCCGCTCTGGTAGAGGTCCTTGAAATCGAGCCGGATGCGTCGCAGCACCTGGTCGAAATTCATCAGCCCGAGCGTGCGCATGAACGGATTGTCGCCGCCCCCGAACAGCAGTCGGCCATCCCGCCAGGAGAAGGCCAGCGTGCCGTTGACGTTCGCCATCTCGAACTGCGCCGGGTTGCCGGGCCAGCTGAACTCGATATCGGCCCTGCCCTTGCGGCCTTGCAGCACGTTCGCATAACCCCAGGTCGCGAAAAAACGCTCGATGTCGTCACTGCGGACTCCCGCGACGAGTTCGCTGCGCGGCTCGCCGCCGATCCAGCGCAGGCGGAAGCTGCCACCGCTGTCCTTGCCGGTGCCGCCGAGACGCAGCCCGGGAAGCGTGGCACGCACGTCCGTCATCGCCAGTGCATCGACCTCGGACCCGATGCGGAACCTCCACTCGCCGAGGTCCTTGTCATCTAGGGTGGCGCGGCGCACCTGCACATCGGTCTCGGGCAGGCGGGCATCCTTCAGGCTGTGCCAGGCCTGCGCGTCCCGGACCAGCGACGCGCCACTGGCAGCCTCCCCGGCGACCGGCGTTGCCGCGGCGGGCCCCAGGAAAGCACGCAACTGCAGTTGTTCGAGCGTCAGCGCAAAGCGCGCGCCGGGGTCGGCGGGCAGGCGGAACTCGCCGCTCAGCGCATCGGAGACGAAATCCAGGACGAAATCGCGCTCCTCCCAGCGCGAATCGACCCGCAGCTCGTGCAACTCGGTGCCGAGGAGCGTGGCCGTTGCCAGTTCCAGCCCGTCGAGACGCAGCACCGTGTGCGGCCCGTTCTCGCGCGCGGCATTCGCGGCCACGACATGCTGCACGGCCACGATCCACGCCCCGGCGTCGGCCTGCGCTACCCTGCCCCTGATGCGCAGATCCTCGCCGTCCGCCACCGGCTGGGCGCCCAGCGCGATCTCGCCGCTGAAGCGCCCCTGCCGGTCACGGTGCATGAGCCCCCAGATATCCATGCCGAGCTGCAGGCTGAGATCCGTGCCCGCGGCATGCGGCGACCAGCGCAACTCGAGCGGCAGCGAATCGGCGGGCGCCTTCGCGAGCGGCGCCGGCAGCGTGCTGGCCGCGCCCGCGAGCGACGATCGCAGCACGAAGCCGAAACCGTGCTCCGGTTGTTGAGCAAGCTCCACGCTGAAGGGCGCCACGCCGGAAAGGTACTCTTCGAGGTCCCAGCCGAGCCATTCGGCCACGCGCGGCAACTGCGCGGCGCCGTCTACCCGGATCGCGATGCGGTGCTCCGGACCCTCGGTGGCACCGATGGTCGCGCGCAGCGGCTGCCCCCACAGCCTGCCGTCCAGGCGCTCGCTGTAAAGGCCGCGCTGCAGGTCGAAACCGAGCCGCCCCTGTATGCCGTCGAAGGGCAGCCTCAGGTCGGCAACAAAGAGGCGCCCGCCCGCGATGTCGGCGGCCAGATCGAGGCGCGAGGTCTCCGGCGCCAGCCGCCCGCCGAAGGGCATGTCGAGATCGAGCCGCAGCGCCATGGCGCCGCTGGACTGCCAGCTGCGCAGCGCGCCGCCGGTCATCTTTGCCAGCGGCGAGGTGTTGATGACCCGCAGGCCATCGGCGAGATCGCCCTCGAGCTCCGCGCCGAGGCGCAGCCGGCGCTCGTCGCGCCGCGGCAGCACCTCGACCGTTGCGTTGCGCAGCTCGCTCTGCAGCATGCGCCCGGAACCGGCCCACACGCGCACGCGCTGCTCATCGATGAGCACGCGCCCCGTTGCCCCGCTCACCGGCGGCCAGTCAGGGTGATAGGACACTGCGGCGTCGCGCAGGTCGAGCCCGAGTTGCATCGCCTGCGAGAACGGACGATCCGGACGGCTGAATACCGCATGATAGGTGAAGGCCGCGCTGTCGACATGGCCAGCCTCGATGCTCGCATCGAGCCACTCGCGCAGCGCGGGCGACACCTTGTAGGGAAGATAGGTACGATATGCCAGGGCATCGGCGTCGCGCAGGCCGAAAGCGAGCGAGAGGGTATCGTCAGCCGCCGGATCCCTGCGGAAGTCGAGGCCGAAACTCGCGCTGATACCGGTGCCGCCCGTCACGGCCCGCAGCAACTCGCTGCCGACCCGCAGTCCGCCGGCGTCGCGCTCCCAGTGCACCCGCCCGGCGACGTGGTCGAACTCGAGGTCATCGCGGTAGAGCCGCGGGAATTCCAGCGAGATCGCGCCGCTGTCGAGGTCCGCGAAGCCCCCGCGCGGCGTGATCTCGAGGTAACCGCGCGCGTTGCGCACGCCCGGCGCCTGCCGCCACGGCGAGACCGAGACGTCGACCATGGCGGCACGCAAGCGGAAATCGGGCGCGGACGCGAGGGGCAGCGACAGGTCGAGGTGCGCATTGACCAGCCCACCGTATGGCGACAGGTCGGCAAGCGCCTCGCCCCACACCCCGCCCAGCAATGCCGAGCTCTGCAGCGCGCCGGCCAGGGTCCCGACGTCGAGATACTCCGCGCCCACGCCTATGCGGTTCACGCCCCCGGCACGCTCGGCGTCGATGCGCACGCGCTCGAGCTCGAGCGGCTGCCCGAACCACTGGCAGCGCAGCTCGTCGAGCCACAGCGAGCCGCGGTTCCCGGCCCACTGCCCGCTGAAGCGCAGGTCGAGATCGCTCAGCGGCGGCAACTGCGCGCGCTCGGGCCAGAACGCGCGCGGGTCGAGCTCCGGAGCACGCAGCGCGCCACTGAGGCTCACGATCCCCTCCTCCGAGACGCGCGCCCAGAGCTCTCCGCTCAGCGCCACCTCGGGCATGCGCAACGCGGGGGGCAGCAGCGGCTGCAGCCGCGTCAGCCGCGCAGTATCCAGGCGCAGGTAGGCGGCAGCGGAGAATTCGTCGCGCTGCCGCGGGTCGCCGTGCGATTCCAGCACCAGGCTGAACTCTCCTCCGGGCGACTCGTCACGCGCCGTCACCTGCAGGCGGCGGAAGCGGCGGTAGTTCTGCATCGACAGCTCGGCACCCTCGGTCTCGACGCGCCCGCCCTCGTGGGCGCGCAAGACCAGCCGCGTTCGCCGCAGATCGATCTCCTCGATGGCGAGGAAGAAATCGACGATCGCCTCGGGATTGGACGGGGCTCTGCCGCCACCCACGCCGGCAATCTGCCACCTGCCCTCGGCATCCTCGGTGAAGCCCAGCTGCACGTCCTCGGCGACGATGCGGCGCAGCCGTGGCGCCAGGCTGAACAGCGAGCGCAGCATGTCGATGCGCAACTCCGAGCGGCTGGAGGAGAGGATGGTCACCTCGGGTTCCTCGCGCGCGAACAGGCGCAGGCCCCGCACGTGCAGCGTGGGCGCGAGACCGGTCCACTCCGTGCCCAAACCCGCCACCTCCACGCCGAACGGCAGGTCCGCGGCGACACGCGCCAGCAGCGCGTCCTTGTGCTCGCCGAGGGAGGGAAAATAGTACTGCCCGAGCGTCACCAGCGCGGCGCACAGCACCAGCACGATGGCCGCGAGATACCAGCCCCAGCGCAGGAGCCGGCCCAGCACCCGCCTCATCGCCGCGGCGCTCCGGCCATGGCTGGCCGGTGAAATGCTCCCGGGCTCTCAGAGCAGCACGACGTCATATTGCTCCTGGGTGTACAGCGTCTCGACCTGGAAGCGGATGGTCTTGCCGATGAACTCCTCGAGGTCCGCGACGTTGCCGGACTCCTCGTCCAGCAGGCGGTCGACGACAGACTGCGCGGCGAGCACCAGCAGCGTGTCGTTCTCGTAGCTGCGCGCCTCGCGCAGGATCTCGCGGAAGATCTCGTAGCACACCGTCTCGGCGGACTTCACCGTGCCGCGGCCCTGGCAGGTCGAACAGGTCTCGCACAGCGTGCGCTCCAGGCTCTCGCGCGTGCGCTTGCGCGTCATCTGCACCAGGCCGAGCTCCGAGACCGTGCTGATCGCCGTGCGCGCGTGGTCGCGCTCCATCGCGCGCTCGAGGTTGCGCAGGACCTGGCGCTTGTGGTCGGGATCCTGCATGTCGATGAAGTCGATGATGATGATGCCGCCGAGGTTGCGCACGCGCAGTTGGCGCGCGAGCGCGGTCGCCGCCTCGAGGTTGGTCTTGAAGATCGTCTCCTCGAGGTTGCGGCTGCCGACGAAGGCGCCCGTGTTGACGTCGATCGTGGTCATCGCCTCGGTCTGGTCCACGATCAGGTAGCCGCCGGACTTCAGCTGCACCCGCCGGCCCAGCGCCTTCTCGATCTCGTCCTCCACGCTGTAGAGGTCGAAGATAGGCCGGTCGCCCTGGTACAGCTCGAGCCGCTCGACCGCTTCCGGGACGAAACGGCCCGCGAATTCACGCAGGCGCTCGAAATTTTCCGTCGAGTCGATGCGGATCTTCTCGAGATCGGGGCGCACGAGGTCACGCAGCGTGCGCATCGCCAGCGGCAGGTCCTCGTGCACCAGGGCCGGCGCCCCGGCCAGCGCGATGCGCTCGCGCAGCGAGCCCCACAACCGCACCAGGAAGCGCATGTCGCCCTCGATGCCCTCGCGCTCCACGCCCTCGGCCGCGGTGCGCACGATGAAACCGCCGGGCGCGGCGCCGCCATCGGCCGCGGCTGTGCTCTCGACCAGCGCGCGCAGCCGCTCGCGCTCCGACTCCTGCTCGATGCGCTGGGAAATGCCGACATGGCGCGTGTACGGCATGAACACCAGGTAGCGCGACGACAGCGACAGATGCGTGGTGAGCCGCGCGCCCTTGCTGCCCAGCGGATCCTTGACCACCTGCACCACCACCGACTGGCCCTCGCACACCAGGTCGCGGATGTCGCGCGTCTCGTCGCTGCGCACCTCGACGCCGTTCGCGTCCAGCGTGACCAGGTCGCTCGCATGCAGGAAACTCGCACGCTCCAGGCCGATGTCGACGAAGGCGGCCTGCATGCCCGGCAGCACGCGCATCACGCGCCCGAGGTAGATGTTGCCGACCAGCCCCTTGTGGCTGCTGCGCTCGACGTAGATTTCCTGCAGCACGCCGCTCTCGACGAGCGCGACGCGGGTCTGCACCGGCGTGGAGTTGATCAGTATCTCTTCACTCATGGTCCGGCGCATCCTGTTGCCAGCCGCTGATACCCGAATCCTGCAGCAAGCGCGCGGTCTCGAAAAGGGGCAGGCCGACGACGCCGGAATAACTGCCCTCGATACGCTCCACGAAGGCCGCCGCCAGCCCCTGGATCGCGTAGCCACCGGCCTTGTCGCGCGGCTCGCCGGTATCCCAGTAGCGCCGCATCTCCGCGACCGTGACCGGCCGGAACACCACGGTGGTCGCGCTCTGCGCGGTATCCAGGCGCCCGCCCTGCAGCAGTGCCACGCCGGTCAGCACCTGGTGTTCACGCCCCGACAGCAGCGACAGCATCGCAACCGCCTCGTCGCGGGTTGCGGGCTTGCCGAGAATCCGCCCGTCGACGCTGACGGCCGTGTCGGCGCCGAGCACGGGGCGCGGATCACGCAGCTCCACCAGGCGCGCGCCCGCAGCGGCCTTCTGCCCGGCCAGTCGCAGCACCAGCCCGGCCGCGGTCTCGCCCGGCTGCGGCGTCTCGTCGATGTCCACCTGCAGCGCGGCGAAGCGGTAGCGCAGTTGCGCCAGCAACTCGCGGCGTCGCGGCGACGCGGAGGCGAGATAGAAATCGGGGGCTGGTGTCGGCATATGGTTGTTCGTTGCGCCCGCGCCGCGGGCTCAGGGCGACGACCTCCAACTCTGGAGGGAGCGCTCGCGGGGCGCGCCGAGCGCGAACAGCGGCCAGCAGAAGGCACTGGTCAGGCTGCCCATCAGAAAGATCAGGCTCGAGGTCGCGTGGCCGGCCAGGTTCTGCACCCAGTGACAGAGAACCTGGTCCGTTGCGCACAGCGCGAACACCAGCAGCATCTGCTGCAGCAGGCTGTAGTGCAACATCCTTTGCCGCAGCAGGACGGCTGCGTAAGCGACAACGGACAGCGCGAGCGCGTGGCGCCCGAGCACACCGCCCTCGAGACCGTCCATCAGCAGTCCCAGCATCCAGGCCGATCCGATGCCGAAACCCTGGGGCAGGCGCAGGATCCAGAAGATCACCACCAGCGCGAGCCAATTCGGCCGCGCCGGCTGCAGCCACACCGGCAGCGGAAACAGCGAGGCGAGCAGTGCGGCCAGCGCGGTCGCCGCCACCGCGAACGGTAGCGGGGCGCCCTGCTCGTCGGCCCTCACGGGAGGCCGTCCTGGCCGGGCGCGGTCGGCGCGCTCGCGTCAGCTCGCGGCGTCGCCCCCGGCATACCGGCGTCCACCGCCTCCTGCGCGGTCCCGGACGGCGCGACTCCGGAAGACGCGGCGTCAGCGCTCGCCTCGCCCTCGGTGACGACCAGCACGTGGCGGCTGCGATCGAGCTGTGCACTGGGACGCGCCACCACCACCGCGAACGGTTTGCCGGGATCGTTGGTGACCGACTCGACCACTCCGACCGGATAGCCTCCCGGAAACCGCTGCCCCAGCCCGGAGCTGACCAGGAGATCCCCGGGGCGCACGTCCATCGTCGAGGCGACATGGTTGACGTCGAGGACATCGATACGACCCTCTCCCTCGACCATCACCCGGACGCCGTTGCGCACCACCTGCGCCGGCAACGCGTGCATGGAATCGGTGACGAGCAGCACGCGGCTGCTGAAACGGCTGACCTCGATGATCTGTCCGAACAAGCCGTAGGCATCGATCACCGCCTGTCCCTGCGCGAGGCCGTGGGCAGTGCCCTTGTCGATCACCACGGTCTGGCTGGACATGTCGGGCGAGACGCCGATGATCTCGGCAACGAGTACGCGCTCGTCGAGCAACGCCGTGGAATTCAGCAACTCGCGCAGGCGCACGTTCTCCGCCGCGAGCGCGGCGAGACGCTGGGTACTGGCGCGCAGCACGAGCGCCTCGGCCCGCAGCACGCGGTTCTCCTCGATCAGGGTGTCGCGGGAAACGACCACTTCGCGCGCCCAGCCGAACAGTCGGCCGGGCAGCGTGGTCACCCAGTAGAACGGCACGGCAGCATCGGCAAACGCGACGCGCGCCGGCCCGAGCGCGCCAAAGCGCCAGTCCGCGAGCATCAGCAGCACGGACGCAATCACCAGCGCCGCAACACGCGCGCTTATCGACGGTCCGCTGCGGAATATGGGCTTGATCGCGTTTCTCCCCGTCACCACCGGCAATGCTCGGATCCGGTCCCGCCCGGCCGGGTCGGTCGCCGGGCCTGCTCACGCCACGCGGATCACTCCGACGACAGCAGTTCCAGGCGATGGCGATCCATCATCTCGAGCGCCTTGCCGCCGCCCCGGGCCACGCAGGTCAGCGGATCGTCGGCGACCACGACCGGCAGGCCGGTTTCGCGCGCGATCAGGCGGTCGATGTCGCGCAGCAGCGCACCGCCGCCGGTCAGCACGATGCCGCTCTCGGCAATGTCCGATGCCAGTTCGGGCGGTGACTGCTCGAGCGCGCCCTTCACGGCCTGCACGATGATGTTCAGCGGCTCCTGCAGCGCCTCGAGGATCTCGTCGCTGGTCAGCGTGAACGAACGTGGCACGCCCTCGGCGAGGTTGCGCCCGCGCACGTCGATCTCGCGGATTTCGCCGCCGGCCATGGCGCAGCCGATCTCCTCCTTGATGCGCTCGGCCGTCGCGTCGCCGATCAGGCTGCCGAAGGTGCGCCGCACATAGGTCACGATGGCCTCGTCGAAGCGGTCGCCACCGATGCGCACCGAGTCCGAGTACACCACGCCGTTGAGCGACAGGATCGCGATCTCCGTGGTGCCGCCACCGATGTCGACGACCATCGAACCGCTGGCCTCCTCGACCGAGAGCCCGGCGCCGATCGCCGCCGCCATCGGCTCCTCGATCAGGCGCACGTCGCGCGCCCCGGCACCGTAGGCCGACTCGCGGATGGCGCGACGCTCGACCTGGGTGGATTTGCAGGGCACGCACACCAGCACGCGCGGGCTGGGGCGGATGAAGCTGTGCTGGTGCGCCTTGGCGATGAAGTGCTGCAGCATCTTCTCGGTGACCTGGAAGTCGGCGATCACCCCGTCCTTAAGGGGGCGGATCGCGGTGATGTTGCCCGGCGTGCGGCCCAGCATGCGCTTGGCCTCGATTCCCACCGCCTCGATCGTCTTCTGGCCGTTGTGGACCCGGATCGCGACCACCGAGGGCTCGTCCAGCACGATGCCCTGGTCGCGCACGTAGATCAGCGTGTTGGCGGTTCCCAGGTCTATCGACAGGTCATTGGAGAAAAGTCCGCGGATTCTCTTGAACATACTACGTGTCTAAACCTCGGATGGAGCAACGCCCGCGCGTACCGGATACCGGCGCTGGTGCCGGGCCACGGCACGGGTCGCGGCGCAACATGCGAACCCGGCAGGCTGGAAGTGCCGGCGCAGGCAGGCACGGTTTCAAACCGGTCAATCTAACAACCGTGCGTATTCTGGGCAAGGCTGGAATGTGCTAAGTTTACGCCCCCTGACGCCCCGGCGGCGAATGAATTTTCAGGGTAATCCACCCGGCAACACGCGCCAGCTGACAGGGCCCGCCGCCCTGGCAGCTTCCGTATTTGGACGATTGCAGATGTCGATCAGTGAACAGGACATGGCCCGCGTCGCCGAACTGGCACGCATCCGCCTCGACGACGCCACCGTGGCCGACGTCACCCGCCGCATCCGGGACATCCTCGCGATGATCGACCAGATGCAGGCCGTGAACACCGACCACGTGCAGCCGATGGCCAACCCGCTGGACGCCACCCAGCGCCTGCGCGACGACGAGGTCACCGAGCCCGACCAGCGCGAGCGCTTCCTCGCGATCGCACCGGCAACCGAGGACGGTCTCTACCTCGTGCCGCGGGTCATCGAGTAGCACGCCGGCACCGCGCGCCCCCAGAACGCCCAGGAAACGCCCCGCATGCACGACCTCTCCCTCCACGCCATCCGCGACGCGCTCGCGCGCCGGGAATTCTCCTCGGCGGAGATCACCGCGCACTTCCTCGCCCGCATCGCCCGGCTGAACCCGGCCCTGAACGCCTACATCACGGTGGATCCCGAGGCCGCGCTGGCCGCCGCGCGGCGCGCCGACGAACTGCGCGCCCGCGGCGAGGGCGGCCCGCTCTGCGGCGTCCCGATCGCGCACAAGGACATCTTCTGCACCAACGGCATGCGCACGTCCTGTGGCTCGCGCATGCTGGACAGCTTCGTCCCGCCCTACGACGCCACGGTCGTCGAGCGCCTTGCCGCCGCGGGCTGCGTCACGCTGGGCAAGACCAACATGGACGAGTTCGCGATGGGCTCGTCGAACGAGACCAGCTACTACGGTCCGGTGCGCAACCCCTGGGACACGGAGCGCGTACCGGGCGGCTCCTCGGGCGGCTCCGCCGCCGCGGTCGCCGCGCGTCTCGCGCCGGGAGCGACCGCGACCGACACGGGCGGCTCGATCCGCCAGCCCGCGGCGCTGTGCGGCCTCACCGGGCTGAAGCCCACCTACGGCCGCGTCTCGCGCCACGGCATGATCGCCTTCGCCTCGAGCCTGGACCAGGGCGGCCCCATGGCCCGTAGCGCCGCCGACGCCGCGCTGCTGCTGAACCACATGGCGGGTTTCGATGCGCGTGACTCCACCAGCATCGACACCGCGGTGCCCGATTACTGCGCCGGGCTGGACGCGGACCTGCGCGGGTTGCGCATCGGCCTGCCGCGGGAATACTTCGGCGAGGGACTGAACCCGGGGACCGAGCGCGTGGTGCGCGCGGGGCTGGCCGAGCTCGAGCGCCTGGGCGCGACGCTGCACGAGATCAGTCTGCCGCACTCGCCGCTGTCGGTGCCGGCGTATTACGTGATCGCGCCGGCCGAGTGCTCGACCAACCTTTCGCGCTACGACGGCGTGCGCTATGGCTACCGCTGCCAGGACCCGCTCGACCTGCAGGACATGTACGCGCGCAGCCGCGCCGAAGCCTTCGGCGACGAGGTCAAGCGACGCATCCTGGTCGGCACCTACGCCCTGTCGGCGGGCTACTACGACGCCTACTACCGCAAGGCACAGAAGATCCGGCGCCTGATCGCCGAGGACTTCCGCGCCGCCTTTCGCGAGGTCGATGTGATCGCGAGCCCCGCCTCGCCCTCGCCCGCGTTCCGCTTCGGCGAGAAGAGCGCGGACCCGATCACGATGTACCTCGAGGACATCTACACGATCGCGGCCAACCTGGCCGGTGTGCCGGCGCTGTCGATGCCGGGCGGACTGATCGACGGCCTGCCGGTGGGCATCCAGCTGATCGGCAATCACCTGCAGGAGGAGCGGCTGCTGAACGTTGCGCACCGCTTCCAGCAAGCCACCGACTGGCACCAGCGCCAGCCGGCGGACATCGCCTGAACACGAGCCGGGGAACGCACATGGAATGGGAAACGGTGATCGGGCTGGAGGTGCACGTCCAGCTCGCCACGCGCACGAAGATCTTCTCCGGGGCATCGACGCGCTTTGGCGCGCCGCCGAACACGCAGGCCTGCGCCATCGACCTCGCGATGCCCGGCACGCTGCCGGTGCTCAACGCCGAGGCGCTGCGCATGGCGGTGAAATTCGGGCTGGCGATCGGCGCCGAGATCGCGGAAATATCGGTGTTCGACCGCAAGAACTACTTCTATCCCGACCTGCCGAAAGGCTACCAGATCAGCCAGCTGGACCACCCGATCGTGAGCCGCGGCGCGGTGCGCATCGACCTGCCGGACGGCTCGTCGAAGACCATCGCGGTCACGCGCGCGCACCTCGAGGAGGACGCCGGCAAGTCGCTGCACGAGGACTACCACGGCCTGACCGGCATCGACCTGAACCGCGCCGGCACGCCGCTGCTCGAGATCGTCTCGGAGCCCGATATCCGCAGCGCCCAGGAGGCGGTGGCCTACCTGAAGCAGATTCATTCGATCATCCGCTACCTCGGCATTTCCGACGGCAACATGGCCGAGGGCTCGATGCGCTGCGACGTGAACATCTCGCTGCGCCGCCCCGGCGCGACTGAAATGGGCACGCGCACCGAGATCAAGAACGTCAACTCGTTCCGCTTCGTCGAGAAGGCGATCCAGGTCGAGCGAGAGCGCCAGGCCGAGCTCCTCGAGTCCGGCGCCAGCGTGGTGCAGGAGACACGCCTCTACGACGCCAACCGCAACGAGACGCGCGCGATGCGCTCCAAGGAAGTCGCGCACGACTACCGCTACTTCCCCGAGCCCGACCTGCTGCCGGTGCGCGTCGACGCCGACTTCATCGCGCGCGTGCGCGCCGGGCTTCCCGAGCTGCCGGCCGCGAAGGCCGAGCGCTTCCGCTCGAGCCACGGACTGACCGCCTACGACGCCAGCGTGCTCTGCGCCAGCCGCGAACTCGCCGACTACTTCGAGCAGGTGGTGGCGGCCTGCGGCGACGCCAAGGCTGCCTCGAACTGGGTCACGGTGGAGCTGCTCGGGCTGCTGAACCGCGAGAACCTCGAGATCGGCCAGAGCAAGGTCTCGGCCGCGCAGCTCGGCGCACTGATCATGCGCATCCTGGACCAGACCATCTCGGGCAAGATCGCCAAGACGGTGTTCGAGGCGATGTGGGCCGGCGAGGGCGAGCCGGACGCCATCATCGCGGCACGCGGGTTGCTGCAGGTCGCCGACACCGGCGCGATCGAGCAGCTCGTGGACGCGGCGCTGGCGGCAAACATGGAACAGGTCGAGCGCTACCGCGCCACCGAGGCCACCAAGCGGGTGAAAATGTTCGGTTTCTTCGTCGGCCAGGTGATGCAGGCGAGCAAGGGCAAGGCCAACCCGCAGCAGGTCAACGAGCTGCTGCGCCGCAAACTGGACGGGGAATGAGCTGATGCAGCGCAAGGACAAGCAGAAAGTCGTCGACGAGGTCTGGACCGCGGAACGCATCCGCAGCTTTCTCGACCTGCAGCCGCCGGCGGGCATGGACGCCGACTTCCACCGCCTGCAGCGCGCCTACCAGAGCATGCGCGCCGAGGATTTCGCGGCTTTCGTCACGATGTTCGTGGCCGCGGGCGGGCGCCTCGACGCGCGCGGCCCGCAACAGCAGACGCTGCTGGACGAACTGGAGCGGCACCGCCACGGCGCGGCCTTCGCGGAGATCCTGCGCGCGGCAGGGTGAAGCCTTTGTGGGTCGCCATTCGTGGCGACAGGCGCACTGGGGGAATGCGGCGGGTTCGGCGTTGCCGAACCCTTGTCGGGTTGAAACCCGACCTACCTGCGGCGCTTGGGCGCGACGAGCATCCCGGGCTCGGGGTGCACGCAGGGCAGTTTCTGTCCCAGCAGCTTCTCGATTTCCGGCAACAGGAAGGCGTCGTCCTCGCAGGCGAAGCTGATCGAGGTGCCGCTGGCGCCCGCACGACCGGTGCGGCCGATGCGGTGCACGTAGTCGTCCGGATCCTCGGGCAGCGTGAAGTTCACCACGTGCGTGACGCCCTCGACGTGGATGCCGCGGCCGGCCACGTCGGTGGCCACCAGCACGCGGTAGTGCCCCTCGCGGAAGGCTTCCAGCGTCTTGACGCGCTTGTGCTGCGGCACTTCGCCCGAAAGGATGCCGCAGCTGATACCCGCGCGTTCCAGCCGCTCGTGCAGGCGTCGCACCTGGTCGCGACGGTTGGCGAAGATCATCACGCTGGCGGCCTCGGGCTGCTGCAGCAGGTTCAGCAGCAGGTCGAGCTTGCGATCGGCCTCGACCAGGTAAACGATCTGGTCGATGTCCTTCGATGCCACGCTCTGGGCATCGATCTCGACACGCACCGGGTTGTGGGTCCATTCGGCCGACAAGCGCACGACCTCCTCGGTGAACGTGGCGCTGAAGAACATCGTCTGGCGGTGCGACTTCGGCGGCGTCTGGCGCACGATGCGCCGCACCTGGGGGATGAAGCCCATGTCGAGCATGCGGTCGGCTTCGTCGATCACCAGAATCTCGATGCGGTCGAGGTGGATCTGGCGCTGGCTGTGAAAATCCATCAGCCGCCCGGGCGTGGCAACCAGGATGTCGACCAGCTTGCGCTCGAGCTGCTGGCGCTGGCGGTCGTAATCGACGCCGCCGATCAGCGTCACGATATGCAGACCGGCATGGGCCGCCAGCTCCTCGGCATCCTTGCCGATCTGCAGCACCAGCTCGCGGGTGGGCGCGATCACCAGCGCACGCGGCTCGCCGATGTAGCGCGGCTCATCCGGCGGATTGCGCAGCAGGTCGGCCATGATGGTCAGCAGGAAGGCCGCCGTCTTGCCGGTGCCGGTCTGCGCCTTGCCGATGCAGTCGTGACCGAGCAGCGTGTAGGGCAGCACCTCCTGCTGGATCGGCGTGCAGCGCTCGAAACCCAGATCGGCCACGGCACGCAGCAGCGGCTCGGGGAGTCCGAGTTCGCGGAACGTCACGGTGGGGCGAGGCGCTGCCTCCCCGGCGGCGTCGGTCTGGTCCTGCATTCGGCGTGTCCATTGGCAATCGGGCAAGCCCGGGAGCTTAACGGCTGGTCGCGGCACCCGCAATTGCAGGCCGGGCGCGATCCTCCTTATTACCGCTGGCGGCCTGCGCCGCATGGCAATAGAATCCCGTGCAGCCCGGCACGCACCCGGGCAGCGACGATCACCTGCGGGAGACTGCAAGGCTGCACGACACATGACGCTCGTTCCCGCACGCCACGTGCCGCGCGTACTGCTCGCCTGTGATGATCCGCTGGAATCGCAGTTGCTGCGCAGCCTGCTGCGCGCGCTCCCCGGACCCCGTCCCGAGGTCATGGTCGCCGAGCCCGACACCCCGGGGTGGACGGCGGCGGAGACCACCGCCGACTGCTGCTTCATTTCCTTCTCCGGTACCCTGCCGCTGGCGCAACTGCTGGCGCGCCTGCGCGCCGCCGCGCCGCGCCTGCGGGTGATCGGGGTGCTGAGCGCACAGTCGCGCTTCGGGGACCGCGCGGAGCTGGTGCAGGCGCTGCGCGCCGGGTTGTCCGACGCGGTCGTGCTGGAAGAACTGTCGGCAACGGCACTGGCCGCGCTGGTGCACGGCGCGAGCGCACGCCCGGCGGCCGATACGCAAGCGCCTGCGACGGTGACGCCCCCCGCCATGCCGGTGCCGGCGGTCGGGCCGCCGCGCCCGGCCGCCGGCGCCACGCTCGCCGGCAGCCGGCGCATCGCGCTGGCCGAGCAGCGGGCGAGCTTCGATGAGGGCACGCTGCAACGGCTGGGCTATGCACCGGCGGAAGTCGGCAGCGGCCTCGGGGACTGGAAATCCCTGATCCACGCCGACGACATCGACCGCCTCGTGGGCGAGGTGCACGGTGTGCTGAACGGCTCGGCACCGCCGCATCCCGTGACCTACCGGCTACGCGCGCGCGACGGCAGCTGGCTGCCCGTGGCTTGCGACGACATCGCCGTGGAACTCGACGAGCTCGGCTCGCCGCGCGCTATCAGCGGTCGCTTCTACCAGAGCGGCGCCGCGGACGGCCGGACGGTCGCTGCGGACTCGGCTCCCTCCGGCCCCGCGCCTCCCCTCACCCCCGTTGCGGCCCCCACCACCCACGGGCGCGTGGCGCCCCCCCGCGAA
>OEIV010000893.1_pt1 | contig 15041 bp, 13 predicted proteins | sample 1539231 | NCBI WGS metagenome assembly OEIV01 (sample SAMN03794762, study PRJEB22550) | activated sludge metagenome | feature: wastewater treatment plant; material: activated sludge; isolation source: Wastewater treatment plant of a petroleum refinery complex | place: Argentina: Buenos Aires ...
GTTCTATTTCAACTATAGTAATGATTACGGAACCATTGCCATTGACAGCTACTGTTTTAAACATTCAAAATATATTGTGCAGTGGTGGTAATAACGGGCAAATAGATATTGGTGCAAATGGTGGAACTACACCATACTTATTTACCATTTTGCCATTAAATATCAATAATGGTACTGGTATATTTACTGGACTTTCCGTAGGATCATATACAGTGAATGTAACTGATTCAAATCAATGTAGCACCTCAATACAGCCTATTATTATCACTGAACCAGTTCCGATGATTTGGGAGAATGTTGTACATGAAGAAATTAAATGTTTTGGTGATTCAACAGGTTCTATACTCGTGAGTGCATCTGGTGGTACTGGATCTATTGCTTATACTTTACAGCCTAATTTAGGTATACAAAATCCAATTGGTAATTTTACTACACTTGTTTCGGGTGTTTATACAGTAATTGCTACAGATGCAAATAACTGTAGTATTTCAACCTTAATTACAATTGTTGAAAATCCACCAATCGTATTTGGTCCGATAACTTTTGTAAGTCCAAGATGTTGGAATGAAGCAAATGGTATCATTAACATGACAGCAAGTGGAGGTGTTGGATCTTTAACATACTGCCTCAATAATCAGCTGCTATTAACCAATACAACAGGGTTTTTTAATCAAATAACAGGTGGCAATTATATAGCAACTGTAACAGATTCATTAGGTTGTATAAAAGATACCAGCATCATCTTACTCCAGCCTGATAAATTAGGTTTTAGTGAATTAGATTTATATCCAGTATATTGTAAAGGATATAGTGATGGAAAAATTGTAGCAACTGCTTCAGGTGGTAACGGAGGATATACTTATTATTTACGACCTGGATTGAATGTAAATGATTTTGGTGTGTTTAATGATTTGCATGAAGGTATTTATACTTTAAGTGTCAAAGATTCACTTGGTTGTCAATTTGATACTACCCTTGCCGTTTCTCCGCCATCAGGTGCTATGGATATTTACATAACCAAAAAAGACCTGGGATGTTATGGCACAGGTAAAGAAGGTTGGGCTAAAGCAAATCTTGTTGGGGGCACCGCACCATTTACTTATTTGTGGAGTTGTACACCACCTCAATTTGATTCTATTGCCATTGATTTACAATATGGAAAATATATTGTTGAGGTGATAGATTCTAAAGGTTGTAAAGATAAAGATTCAGTAATCATTGACCCAGGGCCATGTTGTGAAGAAGTCTTTATACCCAATGCATTTTCTCCCAATGGAGATGGTAACAATGATGTTTTTAAAGTCACTACAAGTTCAGGCCTTGAACTCATTCAATTTGAAATATATGACAGATGGGGTAAGAAAATATGGTATACCGATGACTTCAGAGAAGGATGGGATGGTAACGACAGAGGTCAACCAAGTGATATGAATACGTATTATTATATCTTCCGTTATAAATGTCTTACAGACGGCGAAAATTATATCAAAAAGGGTGATATCAATCTGGTCAGATAAAAAGATTCATTTGATATGCATGTGGCATTTACAGCAAAAGCACAAAGAAAGAACTATGAATAAGGATATGCATTGGTTTGCAAATGTATTGATGATTTAAAAATTCAACGACTCCATTTTGAGTCTAAAATCAAATTGTAAATCTTCATGTAAGGTAAGAATGTATTTATTGATTTTTTTAACTTGACTTTCGTATATATTCAACAGCACTTTACTCTCTGACCAATCAAGTGGTAATGATTTCATACGTACACAAAAGTGACTCAGTAATTCTATATATGTTGTGGCTAATCCTGAATACTTACAATATCTATTAATCCATCTTAATATTTTACGTATTGTCTTTTTTGCCCAATACACAGTTTGTGTATTTACTTCTTCAAACATCATGTCTACTTCTAGTTTTAAATTGTTGATAAAACCTTGTTCGTTGTTACTCTCAAAAAGTAAGTAATGTAATAATTCCTTATTCTCTTTTTTAAACCTAATCAACTTTGTACATACATCTACAAGTATGTCTTTAGGCATAATCGATAATTCTTTTTTTAATTCAGAAAGTGAAGTTGTTTGCATAATGTAAATATCTATCTTAATGATACAACATAAAATAATATTCAGTCAAATTTATTTTTCTTATTAATTATCGAATGTCCTATTTTGTAATCACATCAATCAAATACATTCAGTATTTTTCCTTTTTTATGCCAACGAATACCAAATGTATTTACAACGTAGTCTGAAAAATATCGGTATAATACCTACACAAATTGCTTTTAAGCTAGTAACAATTTGACTAACTCTCATGTGTTGTTGGTATAAAATGAATAATTTGAATGAAGAACTAGGGTATATATACTAACCTTAAATCTTTTATGCCCAATACATTTAATTAGAAAATTTTCAGAATAACAACTTCAAACATTGAAATTCACATTAACAAAATTGGTACTATCATGTGTCGTAGGTATTAAACGAACATTATTAAACATGGTTACTTTTAAAAGTATATGACACTATGAATTGATACTTCTTAAAAAAGTATATTTAAGGATAAATTCTAAAAATAAAAGTAATAGCCCAATGAAAGCATACGCAAAAAATAATTCTGCATATCTTTTGAAGCTTTGAATTTCAATGCTTGTTTTTTCAAGCTTATCAATATTTTTATACACCTTATCGAGCGATTGATTGTCAGTAGCTCTAAAATATTGTCCCCCAGTTTCTAATGAAATCTTTTGCATCAATGCTTCATCTATTTGAACAGGCATTTGTTGCATTGAAGTATTTCCCAATTGATCTTGAACAGGGTAGGGTGCAGTGCCCATTGATCCTACACCAATGGTATATACCCTTATTTTATATGCTTTTGCAATTTCTAACGCAGTGATAGGGTCTATTAATCCACTATTGTTGACACCATCGGTCATTAAAATGATGATTTTTGTTTTGGCTTTACTATTTCTGAGTCTCTCCACTGCGGTTGCTAAACCCATACCAATAGCAGTGCCATCTTCAAGCAATCCGCTGCGAATATTTTTAACTTGTTCGAGCAATACGTTTTGATCTGTAGTTAATGGACATTGCGTAAAACTTTCACCTGAAAATATCACTAATCCAATTCTATCAGTCGGTCTGTTTAAAATAAAATCTGATGCTACTTTCTTGGCCGCTTCAATTCTATTGGGTTTGAAATCTTGTGCAAGCATGCTCCCCGAAATATCTAAACTCAATATAATATCTAATCCCTCATTTTGTATGGTTTCATTGACTTTGCTGTTTTGTGGTCGTGCTAGTGCAATGATGAGAAAAATGATAGCAAGTATTTTAAGGACCGGTAAAAAAAGCAATAGCCTGATTTTAAAAGTACTTTCATTTTTTTTCAATAACTGACTTGTAGTTATAATCAATGATGCATATTGGTTTTTTTTATAAAAATAAGACCAATAAATAAATACAGGAATCGTCAAGAAAAGCCAGAAAAAAATTGGATTCGCAAAAGTGATATGTTCAAAATCGAAGTATTTCATTTGTTATTTAGTCATTGGTTCTTCTATTGGTTTTATTTTTTTATACGATTCTGTTATTACAAGTCGAGCTATTTTTAAACTATCAATATGTTGTTCGGGTGTAGGTTTGCTTTTTGCAAATTTTACCATATCGGCTGTTTCAAAGAGTTGTCTTAAATATTGTCTACAGTTTGAAAGTGCCTTAGTTCGTTTTACTTGCGCAATGATTTCAGAGGATGTCTTTTCAAAACAATCTAAACTAAATTGTTCTTCAAGATAAGTACGCATAATATCAGTTAATAAAGTATGATATTCTTTTTCTTGACCATTTTGCCAAAGGGCTTGATTCTCTAATGCGTCCAATGCGGCATATGCTTTTTCATGGGGAGGCAATACGATTGCTGGAATCTGATTGGATGCTAGTTTATTTTTATTTCTATATTTTTTTACCAAATAATAAATAACAAAAATGAGTATTCCGAGTAGGATGATTCCACCAGCGATATACATTATAATATGTTGAAGTGGCATCGATGCCGAACGGATGCCAAATATGGGTTGAAAAGGTTTTGAAGTATCTATGCTTATGGTGTTGACATTTATTTGAAACGAATCTGTATTTAAACTAAAGGATTCTTTACCTTGAAGTGGTTTGATATTAAATGAAAAAGGGGGAATTACCCATACCCCAGAATCGAAATTGGTGATACGTATCTTTTGTGTATAGATATTATTTTCTCTTCCAAATACTGTGTCTATTTTGTTTCTTTCTATGACTTCAAAATGATTAAATGTGTCTTCAATTGATGGGAATTGTATTTTAAATTGAGTTGGGTCATAGTTTGCTGTTAATGTTAAATGGATGGCATCTCCAATTAAAATAGAAGAAGTATCTACATGGGCATTTATTTTTTGCGAATAGGTTTTTTTATGGATTAAAAAAATACAAACGCCCAACAAAAATATAAAGAGATTTTTTTTCATAGAACTTATCTTCTGCTGTTAAAAAATAAATGAAGTTTCTTCACATAATCGGCATCTGTTCTAACAGAAACTAAAGAGGCACCACTTGTGGCAAAATCGCTTTTTGTTTTTTTTACAATTTCATCAAATTGATTTTTATATTGTTTTTGAAACGCTGAAGAAGAAGTGTCAACCCATTGATAAGTGTGTGTTTCACTGTCTTCAATTTGCATAATACCCACATCAGGGAGTGATTCATCACAGGCATCATAAATATGCACACCTACTAAATCATGTTTTTTCGAAGCTATTTGCAAGGCGGGTTTGTAGTTAGTACTTACAAAATCGGACATTAAAAAAGTGATTGTTCTTTTTTTCATGATATTATTTAAAAATTTAAGTACCACAGCAATATTCGTTTGGGCATTTCTATGAGGTTGCATGGTAATTAATTCTCTGATAATGTATAATATATGCGACTTGCCTTTTTTAGGAGGTATGTATTTTTCGATATTGTCACTAAAAAAAACGACACCTACTTTGTCATTATTACTGATGGCGCTAAAAGCCAAAACGGCACATATCTCAGTAATCAAATCTCTTTTACTTTGCCTGCTTGTACCAAATAATGAACTGGCACTGATATCAACCAGCAGCATCAGCGTTAACTCTCTTTCTTCTTCAAATACTTTTATATAAGGTGTATTAAATCGAGCTGTGACATTCCAGTCAATGGTTCTGACATCATCGCCAAAAGCATACTCCCTCACTTCACTAAAACTCATACCCCGGCCTTTAAAGGCACTATGATACTCACCCCCAAAAAGTTGGTTACTTAACCCTTTGGTTTTAATCTCAATGGTTCGTACTTTCTTTAGAATTTCTGAAGTGGTCACTTATTTACTTATTGATATTATTGATTGATAGTTGATTAATAAATGTTGAACAAATATTTTCTTTATAATTGCAGGTGCAATTTTTTTGATTGAAGAGGCTGACTGCATTTTCAATCATTCTATACTTTTTTTTAAGGAACCTCAACTGCGTTTAAAATTTCATTGACGATCATCTCGCTTGTCATATTTTCAGCTTCTGCTTCATAGGTAATTCCTACTCTATGGCGCATCACATCCATACAAACTGCCCTCACGTCTTCTGGTATTACATATCCCCGTCTTTTTATAAATGCATAGGCTTTTGAAGCCAGTGCGAGATTGATACTTGCACGAGGCGAGGCACCATAACTGATAAGGGGCTTTAATTTTGACAGTTTATATGCTTCTGGTTCGCGAGATGCAAAAACGATATCTAAAATATACTTTTCAATTTTTTCATCCATGTATACTTCACGTACTAAATCTCTTGCTTCAAGTATTTCCTGTGGAGTAACTACCTGATTAATTTTATGTTGTGCTTGTGGATTGATGTTTTGACGAATAATAAACCGCTCTTCTTCTTTTTCTGGATATCCAACCACAATTTTTAACATAAAACGATCTACTTGCGCTTCAGGAAGTGTGTAGGTGCCTTCTTGTTCAATCGGATTTTGTGTGGCCAACACAAGAAAAGGTTCTTCAAGCTTAAAGGTATGCTCACCTAATGTGATTTGTTTTTCTTGCATCGCTTCTAATAAAGCACTTTGTACTTTTGCAGGGGCGCGGTTGATTTCATCTGCCAAAACAAAATTAGCAAAAATGGGGCCTTTTCGTACTTGAAATTGATTTTGTTGTTGATTATAAATCATTGTGCCAACCACATCAGCTGGCAATAAATCTGGTGTAAATTGGATGCGTGAAAACTTGCCATTGATTGCTTGCGCCAATGATTTTATAGCGAGTGTTTTTGCGAGACCTGGCACCCCTTCTAACAACACATGTCCTTGCGCTAAAAGGCCAATCAATAGTCTCTCAATCATATATTTCTGACCAACAATTGATTTGCCTATTTCTAAGTTGAGTAAATCTATAAAACTACTTTTTTGGTTAATTCTTTCATTGAGCTGTCTGATATCAACAGTGGTATTTTCCATATAAAAAAAAAATTTTCTGAGCCCAAAAGTATAAACACTAAAATAATATGGGCGTTAAAGTTTTTTTAAATGAAAAAACAGTCAATTTAAAGGGCTCTTTTAAAATGATTTTTGTCCCCAGCTTGAAGGACTTACACGCCATTCCTTGAGTAGACTTTCATCAGCTTTATCAATGATGTTTTTTTCTAAAGCAAGTGATACCAATGCGTCGTAATTACTCAAACTAATCATTTTGATCTGCTTGGATGCAAATAAATCTCTTGCTACATCAAATCCATAATTAAAAACACTACAAATACCTATGATTTCAGCACCAGCTTGTTGTAAAGCCTCCACCGCTTGCATACTGCTCATCCCCGTACTAATCAAATCTTCAATCACCACAACTTTTTTTCCTGGTTCAAGTACACCTTCAATTTGATTACCCATGCCATGTTCCTTAGGTTTTGATCTTACATATACAAAGGGTAATGTAAGCAAATCAGCCACCAATACACCATGTGGAATGCCCGCTGTGGCTACGCCTGCAATTACTTCCGCATCAGGAAACTCAGTAAAAACAGTATTGGTCATTTCGCTTTTTATAAAATCCCTAACATGTGGATAGGATAGTATTTTTCTATTATCGCAATAAATAGGGCTTTTCCACCCACTTGCCCAGGTAAATGGATTTTGAAGATTTAATTTTACTGCGTTTATTTGTAAAAGTTTTTCTGCTACTGCAAATTCTCTGTTCATAGTAGCGCAAACCTACTTTAAGTAACCTAATAAAACAAATGATTATCAATTATGACCAAAATTGAATTTAATAACAAATGTATTTTTCTAACTGATAATTACAATGATTTACAACGCAGATATCCAATCAATAATGCATTGGTCCTTTATCGGTTTAACCCACAAAAACTGCAACAAGGCATTGATTTACTCATGATTTCAGAAATTGAACATCTGGTAATTGTTGGAAATGAAGAAACGTCTATGCAAATAATATCGCAAACTTTTAAAGTAATCAAAGCGGGTGGTGGACTCGTGATGAATCATCAGAATGAATATTTGTTTATTTATCGCAGAAATAAATGGGATTTGCCTAAAGGTAAATTGGAAGAAGGTGAAGATATTGCGGCTTGTGCATTGAGAGAGGTGATTGAAGAGACTGGTATTCAACAGTTGGAAATGCTGGGTCCCTTAACAAAAACATACCATATTTATCTTGAAAATGTATTTGTTTTTAAAGAAACTACTTGGTATTTGATGCATAGTGAAGATAAATTTCTCAAACCTCAAATAGAGGAGGGTATTAAAAAAGCAGTTTGGATTAATAAAAAGAATATCAATTTCCAATTAAAAAATACCTACGAATCGATCAAAGATATTTTAGCATTGGCAAAATAAAATTAGGATTATAAAAGGGTTGACATTTTAATACCCAAATATTCAACCCATCCACAACATATATTAATATTTTATATTAGTACACAGTAGCTTATCTAAATACCAATAACTTATTTCTTAATGATTTCTTTGACAATCCTAAAACCTACATGCAGATTGGGTAAGGAATATTGTTGAGTTTGGTTTACACTACATTCCCTGAATGTTTGATCCCAGCTACCTCCTAGTATTGCACCATCACTATTGTATTCGCACACATTGCCAATCAAATTGTAAATGCCTATTGTATTGGGAGGATACGCATATACGGGTGCTGGCATATTTTCAACATTTGTTTGTGTAGGATTTTTAATATTGGCACCATCGAAAACAGTATCATAGTGAAAGTATTTAGATTGAGTTTTATTGAATTTTTCTGCTGTATAACCTAGTATATATGCATTTTTCCATTCATTGGCTGTAGGGAGTCGATATTTTACATTTCTTTTTGCTTCATCTTGATCGTTTAACCATTCGCAATAAGCTTCCATGGCTTCATGTGTAATATTAACAACAGGATATTGGTGATATGCCACATGACGATGATAATATTCCTTCATGGGTTCAGTATTCCATTGAGAAGAATCATAGATACACCTTTGGTAGAGACTTGTTTGATGACTTGTTATTAAATATTCAAGAAATGCCCGATATTGAATGTTGGATACTTCAGTGGTTGATATGTATACATTTTGATCAATTTTTACATATTTTTGAGAGGTCGATGTTTTCTTAAATGATATTAAAAATAGACAATAAAGCACCAAAACAATTTTTGTACAGAAATTCATTTTTTATTTTTTAAGGGGTGTTTTATTCTTTAAAAGAGTTATAAATATAATGGTTTATTTAATTAGCATGTTTTTATTAGGATTTTTATTATAAAAACGAATAAATTTGCACTCCTTAAAGAAATAATCAGCATGGGTAGAATTTTTGAAGTTAGAAAGTCGGCTATGTTTGCCCGTTGGGACAAAATGGCAAAAAACTTTACACGAATAGGTAAAGAAATAGCTATAGCAGTAAAAGCAGGTGGTGGCGATCCCAATACAAACGCTGCATTACGTCGTTGTTTTGCAAATGCAAAGTCATGCAATATGCCTAAAGATAGGGTAGAGGCCGCCATCAAAAGAGCGATGGGTAAAGACTTAGTCAATTACGAGGAACTCGTTTATGAGGGTTTTGCACCACATGGTGTAGCCGTACTTGTAGAATCGGCCACCGATAACGGTACCCGAACTGTGGCTAATGTAAGGGCTATTTTCAATAAAGGTGGGGGTGTAATGGGTAACAGTGGATCCGTTGCATTTATGTTTACTCGAATGGGTGAGTTTAAAATTAAAAATGAAAATATTGATATTGATGAACTTGAACTTGAAGGTATTGACTATGGCATGGAAGAGATAGGGGAAGATGCTGATGGCAATATCGTTATTCGAACCAGCTTTAACGACTTTGGAAATATGAGTGATTTTTTAGAAAAGAAAGGTATTGTACCGATACAATCTGAACTTACTCGGATACCTTCTACCACAGTTGAATTAAATGAAGAACAAGCAAAAGAAGTGCTTGAACTCGTTGACAAAATTGAACAAGACGAAGATGTTCAAAAAGTTTACCATAACCTAAAATAGATTCTGCTGTCAAAAAAGTTCTTCTATAAATGCAATGGCTTGTATTAGCCGATTCCGTTCGCTTCCATCTACTATACAAAAGGGAGTTTGTTCATTTTCAAGAATACTTTTATAAAGCATAAAAAAGTATTGACGCATAGCCTCTTCAGGGTGTTCCCTGAGTGGGTCATGTTGCCAGGGAAAATCAGGCGATGTTAATATATAGGCATCATATTTTTGTTGTTTAATTTGTTCAATTATAATAGGGTCGCATTGCTTGTATTTATGTTCACTCCATACTTTTATCACATGCAAGTTTGTATCGCAAAATAAATATTGATTTGCTTTGTTAACAGCTATGTTTTCTGATGCCAATTGGCCAAGAGCAATTTTTACTAAATCGGAATAAGCATAGGTGCATTGTTGCTTCTCCAGAAATTCTCTTGCAAATTCCCTAACCCAAGAGGTATTGTAATGTGCAGCAAGTTGTGCACAAAGGGTTGATTTTCCTGTACTCTCTCCTCCAATAATGACAATTTTTTTTACTTCAGGCATGATTGGTAAAATTAACACGATTGTTAAAGAAAATAAAAAACAACTTTACTCTTGTGGAATTTCTTTACAGGTTACATCCTAAAGTGAAATCACTAAAATTTTTAAATCATGCAAAAGAATTCATTATGGATGACACTGTTCATCACCGGTTTGGCTTCAGTATTAAGCCTTTCTTCATTTTACAAACCACAAACACAGCAAGAATTTACTTCACCCAATGATGACAATATCGAATACAATGGGCAAAGTAAACAAAGCAAATCACGTGGTAATATTACATTGTCAGGGTCATTTGAAAATGATTATTATACTAGTCAACAAAAAGTAGGCTATTTTTATGCTGAAGTTCAAGCTGGAAAATATGAAAATAACAATGCAAGTAGACGCCCCCTCAATATTTCATTAGTTATAGATAGAAGTGGATCTATGGCTGGCGAAAAAATCAGAAATGCCAAAAAAGCGGCAAAATATGTAATAGATCAAATGCAATCAGACGATTATTTATCAGTTGTAATATATGATGGTACTGTAGATCTATTACAAGATGCGGTACATCCCTATAACAAACAAATGATTAAAAACAAAATTGATGCTATTCAAGACAGAGGGGGTACTAATTTGATGGGTGGTGCTATGAAAGGCTATACTTTAGTCAAAAAAAATTACCAGGAAGGTTATATTAATCGTGTATTGTTACTCAGCGATGGTTTGGCAAATGAAGGGATTACTGATCCAAAGCAAATCGAACGCATCGTGAGGAAGTACAACAATGAAGACGGTATCACTATATCTACTTTTGGGGTAGGTGCCGATTACAATGAAGATTTAATGACAGCAATGGCAGAAACAGGGATGGGTAATTATTACTTTATTAATGATGCCGAAAACATTGCAGGAATCTTTAAGAAAGAACTCAATGGGTTGATGGAAGTAGTGGCTCAACAAGCAATATTAAAAATTACTATTCCCGATTATATCAATGTAGAAAAAGTATATGGTTATAATTATGATCAAATGGGTAGAACGCTGACTATTAAATTTCACGATATATTTTCTGAAGAAACAAAAGGGGTGCTTATAAAATATTCTATTGGAAATAGAATCAATCAGCCTATTACTTTTGAAGCTTCTTTGGGGTATACAGATTTAAGCAACGAACGAAAAGAAAGAATGGCAATTGTTTGCAAATCTGATTTTACCAATAATATAAATGTTTATAATCAACACTTCAGCGATTGGGTTTCTACACAAGTAGCAATTTATGTGTCAAATGACAGGCTTGAAACTGCTATGAAGGAAGTGGATAAAGGGAATTATAATGAAGCAAAAAAAATAGTCCAAGAAAATAAAGATTATATTTCATCTAAACCTCAATTGCTTGAAAAATCGGTAGAATTACGTAGAGTAGAAACTACCAATATGAGTTATGATATGAATGTAGATGCAGCGCCTACTATGGCAGAAGAGGAAAGAAAAGTCATGCAAAAAGCAAGTAAATCTGAAAACTATCAAATTAGAACCAAAAAGAAATAAAAATGAATAGCGACTTTGTTGAATATTGATATCTAGATTGTCTCTTTGAATGTTAATCGTAAAAAATACAAAACATTATAAATAATTCATTTAGCATTCATTTCTTAGAACTTCACATTTATACATTTCGCTAAAACGTTTGGATTGTTGGTTGCGTGATTAGAGCCATTTCATTAATTTGCGATGGCTCTTTTTTACATTATACCCTTTATATACCAAATATATTTATGAAGATGTTTAAAGAATAATTGCCTACTTACATTGAACTTCGGCTGATAATCATTAGATAATCTATTATGTAACACTGGTATGATTAATCATTTAGGTGAATTAAAAATTAGCATACAATGAACGCGTTCATGCATATTTCATCCTGTATGTACACACTATTTTATTATATTCGATTCAATTTATCGACGTATTTTCTTCGCAACCAATAAATAATGGTCAAAGAAAAATTCATGTTTAAGAAGTTCGGTGCCCAATATTTCACACCCCCTTTGAATAAGCATTTGCTGGTATTCATTCAGGTCGTATTGATGTGGGTGAAGTATGTCACCTGGCAACAACCTAAAGAGGTGCTTAAAAGTGGAATGATTATGAGCATCGATGGTAACTATGATATGTGCATCTGGATTGGCATATGCAATGAGATGGTCAAAGCTTTTTTCAATATCATGTACATGATTAATTGCATTCATGCAAAACAAAATGTCAAATTTTACAGTACTGGTAAAATCTTCTAACCCTGCATTCACAAAATGAACATAAGGATACATATTTTTCTTAAAATGGGGTAAGTCAGTTTCATATACATCAATCAATGGGTCAAAAGCAACTGTTTTATTATTTTCAAATAACATAAACATACCTGCAGGACCACAACCTGCATCTAAAATTGAATCCCCTGAATGAATGCTAAAATAATGGGTACACTTTTTTAATAAATTTTGCCAATATTCCTTTTTCCAACTTAAATAGCCAGGAATGTCTTTATTTTTTAAGTAATTTTGCCACCACTTACGTTCTGCAAATTGTGCTGCATTCCAACGCCATTTTTTATTCATTTCTAGCTTAACTTTGTGCAAACCTAATTATTTTTTTTATGAAATTTTCTGTTGGTGACCCAGTATATATTAAAAGTAATCAGGAAGAAGGGGTTATTCTTGAAATTGTAGATAAAAATACAGCAAAAGTTAAATCTGGAAAAGCGATATATCATGTTTTTTTTGAAGACCTTGATCATCCATATTTAAATTGGTTTTTAAATCAAAACAAGTTAAAAAAACAAAGCAACCTTTATATTGACAATATTCAATCAGAGAAAAAAACAAATCGACAAAGCGTTTTACCTTTTGGTGTTTATTTGGTGTTTTTTCCCCAATATAAAATCGACGATTTTGATGAAGTGATAGATACGGTAAAGATTTATTTTTATAATGAAACGCCAAAAGATTTTACATTCTGTTATAGTGCAAAAAATAAAAATGAAACATTTTTTGAAATTGAAAACCAATTATTGCCTAACAGCGAATTTTATATACACGATATAGCATTTGAAAATATTGCCAACAGTCCTATTTTTCAATATAAATTTTTTGAAACCAAACAACCTGCACTTGAAACGGAATCATTCATTACATTGAAACCAAAAAAATTATATGATTATATAGATAAAATCAAATATGACAACCATGCTTTTTTTAGTATCTGTTTATTCGATGAAATTAAACCCAAACCCATCGAACCCATCATCCATGATGATATCAATCTTAAAAAATTATCTTATAAGCAAGATTCTCATTTTAATTTTAGTCATATATTAAATAAAAGTAAATATGAAATTGACCTTCATATTGAAAAATTAGTCAAGAATGCACACAAACTTGGACCTTCTGAAAAAATGAGTATTCAATTAAAAGAATTTGAAAGTGCCCTTGAATTAGCATCTGTAACCCATCAACGTTCGATTGTTTTTATACATGGCGTAGGAAAAGGGACACTAAAGGAGGCGATACATAAAATATTATCTATTAAAAAGCAAACCAAAAGTATCAAAACATACGTCAATAACTATGATACGAGGTACGGATATGGCGCAACAGAAGTGTTTTTCTAATTTTAAATGACCTATTCTTACAAAATGTATTAATTTTATATCCTTATTTTTTAGTTATTATATGAAAAAATTATTCACTTCACTTATTTTAAGTATTTTTATTTTAAGTTTTGCAAACCAAGTTTTTGCCTCACATGCAGCTGGTGGAGAACTTCTTTATGAAATTGTTCCTGGTCAAACAAACCAATATAAATTTATTTTTAAATTTTATCGTGATTGTGCGGGTATTGCGGCACCTTCATCCCAACAACTTTGTTACAATAATACTTGTGGTGCTGCTATTTCATCGGTAACCCTGAATCTTTATGTACCCCAAGGAGGCGTATTGCCAAACGGTAACATACAAGGTGCACCTGTTTCTTCAGGCTGTCCAGGGTATCTTAATACTTGCAATGGTGGCCCCATTAATAATCCTGGATACCAGGAGTGGTGGTATACTGCTACGATTACATTGCCAACCCAATGTAATTTTTGGCGATTTTGGGTATCAGTAAGTGCACGAAACAATGCCATTCTTAATTTAAACAATCCTGCATCGGCCAATTTATATGTTGAAGCTACTTTTGACAATACGAATGGTAAAAATCTCAATAGTTCGCCTTATTTCTCTAATCCACCAATACCATTTATGTGCATTAATCTCCCTTATATTTATAATAATGGTGCAATTGATCCTGATAATGATTCGCTTTCATTTGAATCAATCAGTCCGCGAAACGGACCAGGATGTGTGGCAGGTGCATTAATTGATTTGTTGCTTCCTGCTTATAATGCAGTCAATAATCCTTTCCCAACAGGCAATACATTCAATGTAAATGGACAAACAGGAGCCACTGCTTTCACAGCTGCAGCATCTGGTGTTTATGTTATTACCGTTAAAGTGAATGAATGGCGTAACGGCGTGTTGATTGGATATGTTTTACGTGATATTCAAATTGTTGTAGGCAATTGTAATACCCCCACGCCGCAAGGTTTGGTAGATACCAATACCCTAATAGGTGGCAATATGATCAATGGTATCATACAAGGTTGTGCCGGTGATTCTTTAAAATTCTGTTTTGACTTAACTTCTACCAATGCCATTGCGGTGCTCGTTGCTACTGACAACAGTGCTTTAGCGACCCCTGGTGCAAATATTGTTTACTCAGGTACTTATACCGATTCTATGAAGGGTTGCTTTACCTGGGGTACTAGTGTTTTAGATACTGGTTTACATGTTTTAACCATAACCATCAAAGATTCCAGTTGTCAACCTCCTGGATTTTTGTTGAC
>OEIV010000894.1_pt1 | contig 15021 bp, 14 predicted proteins | sample 1539231 | NCBI WGS metagenome assembly OEIV01 (sample SAMN03794762, study PRJEB22550) | activated sludge metagenome | feature: wastewater treatment plant; material: activated sludge; isolation source: Wastewater treatment plant of a petroleum refinery complex | place: Argentina: Buenos Aires ...
TGACTGTCGGATCAGCAATTTTCCCTGCACATTGTAAATGCTGCAAACCTTTCCCGTTAATATATAATCATTTACCGGGGTGATATTTACTTCAGAAATCGCCGGATTGGGATAGATGCTGATACCTGCTTTGGGCTTAAACACCGGCAACGTATCATCAGGAAGCGGGCCGCCGGATGCGAGTGAACTGTCGCAAGCAAATGAATATAGAAATGAATTTTTTGTTCCGCCTAATGCGAACAACGACCGCATTTTCATCTTTTGGCCATACGTAAAACTGTTCATGCAGGCATCATCCGTAAAATCCATGAAGTTCATGAACATATCGCCGCTGGCTGTTTCTGAACAACTGGTTACGTGCGGGAATACCGGGCAACCATAGTTATAACTTTTTTGCCTGGGTGTATCGTCAACATCATCGCTGCCACAGTTTTCATCGCCCCAAATATGTTTCAATCCCAACCAGTGTGCCACTTCATGTGTGGCCGTGCGTCCTTTATTGAACGGTGGACGAACAAATCCGGTATTACCAAAAACATCATAATTGATAACCACACCGTCCAGGCTGGCATCACCGCCCGGAATGGTTGCGTAACCAAGGCTTCTTCCAAATAAGGAACAAACCCAGATGTTCAGGTATTTCTTTGAATCCCAGGCATCGTCACCACCTGCTGCTGAAAATTTCATACCATCATCGCCCAGGAAAAATTCTTTTGTAGTGTATTTGCGGATTATGCCCTTGGTGGGTTTGCCATCAGGCGTAACTTTTGCGAGGCAAAACATAATACGAGTATCTGCTGCAATAGGTTTAAAAGCATCAGGAGTATTTACCGCATCTGCATTCATCCTCCTGAAATCTTTGTTTAGTACATCTATTTGCGACCGTATCTGTTCATCGGTTATATTCTGCTCATTGGTATTAAACAAGAGGTGTACAATTACAGGAATGGTGATGATCTCATTGGGAACAGTATCCCTGTCCTGCCCGCGTAATACCATTGCCGGTTGTTCTTTCACCGGTTTAAAGTGATTACGGGTATATGCTTCTGTTCCACATTGATGTTGGGCCAGGGAAGCCTGAATGGAAAAAATACATACAATAGCCAGGCTGAAGATCGATCTCATTTCTTAATGGTAAAAAGTGATTAAAAAATGATTCTTCCAGTGATATCAGGTCAGCTAAACAAAGGATTGGAGAAAATAATAAAACAGGCTGGTTTACAGCAGAGATATCAGATAAGGAGCCGAAAATTGCCAGTTTGGGGAAATGGAATGATCTTGCTCAGAGGTGAAACAAATCTACCCATAATTTTTTCTATAACAAAATTTTAAACCATTTATTTTCAATATAATGTGATAAAAAAAAACTGTTCACTACATTTGTAATTGTAAACAAAATCAATGAAATATATTCTTTTTATAGTTGTTATTTATTGTTTATCAGCGTGTAATAACGGAACAGATTCAGAAAACAATGGAATTGACAGTACATTATTACCCAAGTATGCCGGTATACCTGCACCTGCTATCATACCATATACCATCATAGCCCAGCATCCACACGACACCAGTGCATACACCCAGGGTTTACAGGTATATAAGGGAAAATTGTATGAAGGAACCGGAGATTATGAAACATCCTCATTACGTATTTGCGACTGGAAAACAGGTACCGTAGAACAAAAACATATAATGGGTACAAATAAGATTTTTGGAGAAGGCATCAGTATCCTGGATGATAAATTGTACCAGTTAACCTGGGAAAACAATATCGTGTATGTGTATGACATAAAGAATATCAGTAAGCATTCCGGCACCATCAACTGGCCAAATGATGGATGGGGAATAACCAATAACGGTAAAGAACTGATCATTAGTGACGGTTCTGCCAACCTGTATTTTGTTAATCCGGCCGATTTTCGTATCCTGAATACTATTGCCGTAGTTTCCAATGAAGGCCCCGTGAAACTCCTGAATGAGCTGGAATACATTGATGGTTTTGTGTATGCCAATATATACCAGACCAATGATATTGTAAAAATTGATCCTGAAAGCGGCCATGTGAAAGGGAAAATGACATTCAACAACTTATTGCAACCAACCGATATCGTTCAGCAAAGAACGGATGTACTGAATGGAATTGCCTACGACAGTGCGAGTAAAACCATGCTGATAACCGGAAAACGCTGGCCAAAACTATTTGAAGTGAAACTCTGACAGAGCTGATACTCAAAATGGAAACGTAAATTATATGTTCCGCTCAGTAAGCAATCACATAAATAACCGAACTGCATTGCTGCCTGTTAAAAATAGTTTTCACATTCGATAAAAAGCCAATCATACCCGCACGTAAAAGATTTCCCTTTTTGTTTTTGTATTGTTCGCTGAGCATAGACACATAGAAGCTATCGAACCACATGGGTTTAATGTTCAGTACATTGAGGCCAGTTTTCCCTGTAAGAACCGGCATCATAGGAAGTATAATTCGGTACTGCAATGAATAATTTTCCGCCGGGAGCAAGTATTTTTTTTAACTGGGTTACATATTCATGAAGCTGGTGTACATGCTCCAACACGTGCCACATGGTTATAGCATGAAAATTTCCTGCAGGCAGGTTAAACAATTCTGCAGCAGGAAGCGTTTCCAGGTTATATATTGCTGAAGCTTTAGCCCTGGCCTGTTCATCCGGTTCAATACCTGTTGTATTCCAGCCTGCCTTTTTCATTGTATGAATAAATGCACCGGTACCGCTTCCTATATCCAGTATGTTTCCCGTTTGCAAGCCCGTTTCATGCTGAACCAGTTTTAATTTAGAAGAGAGCGTTCGTTTCCTCACCAGGTGATAAAGCCTGTTTACGATCCCTTCCCGGGTTTCGGAGTGTGAGATATAGTTTTCAGAAACATAATAAGCGCCAATGGAATCCTGCCCGGGCACATCCTGCGTAAACATCAATGTGCATTTATTGCATTTCCATACAGGAAATTTTTGCCCGGTTACCGTGTGGTCGGTGGCAGTGAGAGAAAATGCCACTAGTTCGTTATTACAAACCGGGCATGCTGAATAATGAATCATGCATCTACAATTGAAGCTGCAAAGAAAAACAATTTACTCCTTACTCAGCCAATTGATATGTATTTGTTGCAGTGGCCTGAATAATCTTTTCATCGTTGCCGAACAGGTCTATTTGATAACCATGCTGGTTAAGGTAAAACAAAAAAGCAGCAATGCCAATGGCAGCGAGAATAAGTGCGTATATCCACCAGTTTTCTTTCCTTCTGTTTGCCGCTTCAGCAAAATAAGCGGCCATTTCGGCTGAATTGGTTTCTTTATCGCCAACAACCATATGATGAGTTGCTTCCTGGTGAATTACCTGTTCGGCTGGCACCGATGGCATAAATAATCCTTGTATCTCCTTAGCTTTAAATACCAGGGCGCCTTCCGCATTTACAAAGAATTTTCCTGTATTGGAGAGATGTAATTCATCACTTTTATTCAGGCTTTTCAGGCTTTTGCAATAAGAATCCAGCAATTGCCCCGCTTCCGCGTCCGTAATTTTTTTACGATAGGCTATAAAACTGATAAGATCTGCTGCGGAAGAAACCGCATCCGAAAAGTTTACCTGTTGCCTTGGCGCTACAATTTTCTTTTCGGCGTACCAGGCAACTGCTTTAATGCCCGTAACTTTCAATGTACCAACTTCCGGCAGCGGGCATTTATTGTTTTTATATAAATATAATTCTATAAGCTCTTCCATTACTGTTACATAATTTGTTTAAAAATCGAACCGGATGCCACCCACTAAATGTAAGCCATAAACCTCATACCTGTGCCAGCGTTCATATTTATTGTTGAGTACATTATTTACATCCAGCCAGGCTGTAAACTGCCTGGTAATCCTGAATTCGGCTCCAATACTGAGGTCGGCTCCGGGTTTGAAATTGAAACCCTGGTTGCCTTTTGCCAGGTAATTTCCTCCGGCAAACATATAAAAATCAGCTTTTACCAGTGCCTGTTTCATTAACCACCAGCGAACAGAACCGGTTATTTCCATTGGCACCGTATTCCATGCCCTTGCATTTGCATTCATTCCGGTATAACCATTAAATGTAACGCCTGCAGATGCAGAGAATTTATCCTGAACGATATAACTCAGGTCGCCGTGAACACGGAAATTATTTACGGTGGGTTCAAAACTCAGCACAAAGGCTTTACTGTCGGTTGCCGTATCATTCAGGAAAAAAGGCAGGTCATTATACCTTACAAGCCCTGCCTTGGCATTGAAATTGAAATGCTTACCAAGACTGGCTTTAATGCCACCATAGAATTCTGTTTCCCTGGTATTTGTCTGAGATGTAAGTGTGGCCAGGTAAGGATTTACGGCACTCAGGTTTCGGAAGGTGTTCTTCACATACTTGCCAACCCATCCTGCCTGTATCATGAATATTTTTTCTTTGAGTTGAAATTCTGCATATACATCCGGAATATATTCAAACTTGCTGTTGCTCCAGGTTGGAATGATTCCAGCATTGATCTTAAGTAACCCGGAATTATATATAACGGCCGGGGATACCTGCACAACAGTATTGTTGAAATTGAAATTATCAGGCACATATCCTTTGGTATAATAATTGGTAAGGTCAGCTTTTGCAGCCAGCCTGATGGTGAAGTTGTCCCCTATCCGTTTTTCAACAGGCACATCCAGCACGAAAGTGGTTTCATTCAGTTTGCCGATGTTTGAAAATATACTGATTTCCGCACTCGGGTTATAATTTATCCTGAAGCCGGTTTCTGCTGTATTGCGAATACCTGCCTTTACACTGATATCCTGGAAATGCTGCTTCACTTCAGATTTAGCATAATCATATACGTTATGATCATACCCGTACAGGAAATTATCATGCCTGCTCATGGTTGCGGCAGCATATACTTCATTATTTTTCAGGAACAGGCTGCCGGTAGCTTTTGCTTCAAAGCGGGCGTAATCCTGGTGTTTTATTTTTCCCTTAGATGAAATATAACTACCGAAGAAATTTACGAGATACGATCTTCCATCACCAAAACCCAATCCGGCTTTAACATACGGCGTAGTGTAATTTCCAAAACCTGCTTTTATATAATTTCGCCCACCAAGTGCAGCAAGGCTATCATGCTCCAGTGCAAGCGGTTTAAGTGAAACAGGCTGGTATGCATAAAACAGGTTTTGTGCCGGGATGTTATATGCTTTAACAGTTGTAGATGTATCGGCCATCAGATGTGAACCGGAAAAATTGATCTTTACGGCATTGCGTAATACCGGCTTGTAAGAGGATGTTATATTGATAGATTGCTGTGTAGTGTCTTTTTGCGCAGCGCTTTCCTTTGTAAGGAAAGTAAGTAAAAGAATGACAAACAGAACCCTGCAGGTTTTCATAAAATTTATTACCGGAAGTTTATGGTTCATTGTAATTAATTACTGATTTTAGAATGTTGTTGTTCTTCCACAATGGCCGCATCCAGTTTTTGCCTGGCTTCGGCCTTTAACTCAGCGATAGCGGCATTCTGCGCCACACTTTCATAAGTTGCTTTGGCGTTAAAGTAATCTTTCTGTTTCATGAATATATCGCCCAGCAATATATACGACCTGGTTACCCAAAAATCGTATGATCCGGTTTCCTTTATAACAGCCATGGCAGCTTTTTCACTGGCAGACAGGTTACCGAGCGAGAACTGGCAATTGGCTATTTCATACCGTGCTTCTGCGCCCCAGGATGATTTATTAATGGCGGCTGCAGATTTGAAAGAACCGATAGCGGCAGTACAATCATTAGCAAGCTGCTGTGATTTACCAAGAACCAGGAACCCGATTGATTTATCATCGGTGCTGATACCTTTTTTCGACAGCAGGTCCTTCGCTGCATCGTTGGCCTGTGTATAATCTTTCATGAGGTAATAACTCCTTACCAGTCCACGCAATGCTTCCAGCAGGTTATCCTGGTTAACCGCGTTGAGCCTTAATGATTCAAAGTATTTTTTTGCAACGGAATAATCCTTGAGTTCAAAATAACTGATACGTGCTGCTTCCAGGGTTGCTTTTTCATAATACTTGTTAAGCCCTTTGCTGAAAATAAAATCATACCCTTTCAGTGCATTCTGATAATCCTTGTTTTTCTGCAGGCATATACTGCGCATAAACTGGGCGTCCAGTATATACGAACCGTTTGGATAGCGGCTGATATAATTATCAAAACCGGTAATAGCTGCCTGGCAATCGTTCTTCTCATATTTCATTAATCCGGCGGTATATGTAAGTGAATCTGCTTCACTCACGGAAATGTTTATACCGTATTTACGCATCAAGTCGAGGTATTCATCCGGTTTGCCTTCTTCTACATAAATATCTTTGATTATGCCCAGCGCTTCCGCTGATTCAGGTGATTGCGGATATGCTTTAATAAGGGCCTGGTAATTGGAAAGCGCTTTCTTATTATCGTTACTGTTGTAATAGGCAAGGCCAAGTTTTAAATACGCTTTAGGTTTAAGTCCACCATCGTTTGATGCAATGATATTATCCAGGTACGGCACAGCATCCCTGAATTTTTCATCAGCCAGGTATGTGAGCGCCGTTTCCATATTCACTTCCTGCAGCAGGCTGCTTTTGGGATATTGCCTTGGTATGCTGTTTAGTATTTTCACTTTTTCTGAAGCATTTTTAATACCGGCAATCATCGCCTTTTGATACAATGCATAATCACTCTGCGTTTGTGCGTTATTGATCACCTGGTCGTACATGGAACCTGCTTTAGCAAAATCCCTGAGCATGAAAAGGCAATCGGCACTCCTTATATAAGCATCCTGTTCAACCAGTGATGAAGTGGCGGAACTTTTAACAGCCACCTGCTGGAAATAACTGAGCGCTTGCTTGTAATTCTCCTTTTGTAAAAAACTATATGCGGTATTGTACCTGGCGGTTGCTGGATTAGCTTCGCCCTGTGCTTCAGCGCCTGATTGCAGGTAAAGGCCCAGGTGCCTGATGGCATCATCGTACCTTTGCTGGCGGTATGCTATTTCACCTTTCCAGAAATTGGCATAGGGAATTATTTTTCCTGAAAAGCTGTTAGCTAAAACTTTGTCGAGTAAGGTTTCTGAAAAGACCAGTTGCTGGTCGTTCAGGTATTCAATGGCTTTTCCATATAGGATACGCGGATACACTTTTTGCATGGAAAGTGTTGGCTTATCAAAGGATTCATACATTGCCAGTGCGTCACTGAAATTATTTGTATTGGCCAACAGGCTCACCAATATTTCCCTGGCTTCTGTGTCGTATTCTGAGCCCGGGTAATCTTTCAGGTATTTCTTCATTTCGTTTAATGCCACATCCTGGTATCCGAGTTCATACGACAGTTTTGCATAATTGAACCTTGACACCCGTTGCTGTTTTGCATTACTGTTATTGTTTGCACAGAACAGGAAGGCGTTTCTGGCATTTGCTTTTTGCCCGGTCTGCAGGTACAGGTCACCGAGCAGGTACATGCTGTTTTGCCCCATTGAATCGCGTTCATTGCTCAACTGTTTGAATCCTTCAATGGCTTCTTCAAACCTGTTTTCCTTATAAAAACAGAAACTGAGCTCATACAGTACTTCTTTTGAAACTTTTTCGCTAGTTGCCACATAATCCTTTAACAAAGGAAGTGCTTTCTTAAATTGCTGCTTTTCAAAATACAATTGACCGGTTAACAGCTTAAGCTGTTTCTCGTAATAAACGGAAGAACCTTGCGCCAGAACACTTTCACCATACTTTAAAGCTTCTTCTTTTTTTCCCTGGAAGTAATAAATTTCGGCGATATAATACGGAACAACACCTTTGTAATCTTCATGTGTTTCAACCAGCTTAAATGATTTCAATGCTTCGGCATACTGACCGTCATTGTATGAGATGAACCCATAATAATAATTGGCCGGGATATAATATTTATGGTCGCGTATCTGTTGTATCTCATAGAAAAGCGGTTTAGCATTTGCGAATTTCTTCAGGTTAAAGTATGCATAGGCTTTTTCAAACTTTGCATCAGCTATCTGGTTATTATTTAGGTTATCGTACCCTGCCTTGTCAAAATAACTGATTGCATTTTCAAAATCGTCAAGTAAAAATAAATAATGCGCCAGGTGAAAGCTCATCTGTTCATTTCTTGGCTGGTTATTAACCGTTGCTATGTACCGTTCTGCATTTTCTTTCCCTACCGGTTGCATCAGTTTCAGTTCGCATACAATATCAAAAAAACTGATATCATCGTTCAGGTATGCATGATCGGTAGCTGTATTTACCGGATAAGCAGCTTTCAATTCCTTAATCAAGGGATAAGCCAGTGCATATTGTTCCCTGGAAAAATAATCTTTAACTTCTTTATACTTTGATTCGGAGTCTGTAATGACAAATGTCGGTTGTGTAAATGACACAAATGACGACATCAGCATCGCAATAGGAAAAAGGACTTTCTTAATCATGTGTGTTTATATATTGTTCTTGCTGCAAATGTACAATGCTAAACAACAAACCATAGACCAAAGTAATCAAGGTGTGTTGATATGTTTGTAAACAAAACGAATCTATTGCTATTTTGCTGTTAAAGGATTGATAAAAGAATTTGTAATGTTTTTTTACAGTTGCCGGCATTTTTATGCGCCGGTTTGTTATTTTTACAAAAATCAAAACCTCATTACCAATGAAAAAGTTGCTTACAACAAATTATTCTGCAGGAGCATTTAATACTGCCATGTTATTGCTCAGGATTGTATTTGGAGTTTTAATGATGAGCCATGGATACGATAAACTAACCGGATTTACAGAAACAGCCAAAAACATGCCTTCTTTTTTAGGAATGGGTTCTACCATTACAGCCGCTTTGGTAGTTTTTGCCGAATTCTTTTGCGCCCTGTTCATTGTACTTGGTTTATTTACGCGGCTTGCTGCTATCCCGCTGGTAATTGCCATGGGCTATGCGGTTTTTAAAGCACACAACAGTGAAATTTTTGGAGACGGAGAAATGGCAACGCTTTTCCTTGGTGCATATTTAACTTTATTAATCATCGGGCCTGGAAAAATAAGCGTTGACGGTATGATCGGGAAATAAATACAAGCGCCGGTTAAACTGCCCATAACACAGGCAGTAAGCATATCCAAAACAATCTCTGCATTAACAAAATTCCGTCTTTACATGTTCATTACAGAAACCCAGATAAGGATACATTATGCGCTCACAGACCAGATGGGAGTAGTTTACCATGGCCATTATGCACAGTTTTATGAAATTGCCAGAACTGAAGCGATCAGGCAACTTGGCTATACCTATAAGGATGTAGAATCGATGGGAATCATAATGCCAGTTATTGATTTGCACAGCCGGTTCCTGCGGCCGGCAAAGTATGACGACCTGTTAACTGTAAAAACCACTTTAAAGGAACTACCAAATCATCATAAGATCGTATTCCATCATGAGATTTATAATGAAGCTGATGAATTACTGAATACCGGTGAAGTGACCTTGTATTTTATGGAAGCAAAAAGCATGAAACGCTGCGATATGCCTGAAAAACTACGGGACGTACTGAAGCATTATTATTAATGGAACTTGATATTTAATTTCCATTTCCATTTAACTGCAAATTTTCAGCATTACCATAATACTTATACCCTGTCGTAATCTGGTTTCCAGTGCTTGCTGGCTTTCTTGATATCTTTTGGCGACATATTTTCTGAAACTGCCCGGTGAACCAGGTCTACAAATTCATTATTGGAAGCAAAGCGAAGCGCAATGATCTGCTGTATGGTTAATTTGCTGTCAAGCAATTTACCGGTGATGGCAAAATAGCGCAGGTTTTCTTCAGCCCTGATGGCTCTGTCCTGCGCCTTTAAAGCAAATGCCCTTGCAAAAAAGCCGACAAGGCTTAACAATACAGCCGCCAGCAACAATAAAGCCGGGGTCATCAAACCACCGATTCCCATTTGATAATTTCGGTACAATTTATATACAGAACCGGCAATCAAAACAAGCAAACCTGAAAAAGCAATATAATGATAAAGTGGAACCAGCCGGGCATGGTTCTGATAATGCTGTTCTTTCATAAAAATAGTTTTATTTGATAATGATGAAATTTACTTTAAAATATCAAGAATCTTCCACATTTTTTCCCGGGCTGCCTTAGGGTTCCCGTCATAATTATTAACAATGAACGAAAAAACATATTCATTGCCATCTTTTGCGCTGCAGTAACCTGCAAATGACCTTACGCCTTCCATATAACCATCCTTCATTGTAATGCCGTTAATTTCGGGCAGTGCATATTTAAAACTGTTGAACCAGGGACGAGTTTTTGCATATTGCAGGGTAGCAACCAATGCTTCTGCAGTGATTCGGTTTGCCGGTGACAGACCGCTTCCGTCAAGGATCTTCATGGCTGGCTTACTGATTCCTTTATTACTCCAGAAATCCCTGATTACTGAAATACCGGAATCGGTTGTACCGGATTTGCTTTTTTCAAAACCAATCGATTTTACAAATGCTTCACCATACAGGTTTACACTCTTCTTAAGAAACCAGTAATTGATACTGTCGAGGTTAGGAGACTCAAAAATGCATAACGGTTTTGCGGCACCGTTAGTTAATTCAGTGCAAGCCCCGGCACAACTTGTTATAATACACGAATCAGTAAATCCTGACTTATTCCATTCCTCATTTATTGATTCAGAAAAATAAGATATACCATCTGCAGCCGCTGCTTTAATACCGAATGATTGAGTCCCTGCAGGAATGGTACCCCGTAAATAAACAGTTGAATTATTAAGAGAATAGTATACATAAGCCTGATCGCCGGAGCCTTTGGATGCAGTTATAAGTTCGGATACAAGCCTTTCTTTCCCGGCAGTATTTTTTGAAATGATTTCAACCTTATCACCGATATTCTTTCCAGGTTTCAATACAATGTCAAATTGGTTTTCTATCCAGTTAAATGCGCCGGAGCCTGCACCATAATAATTACCGATATCTTCCCATACCCAGCCTCTTGGAATAGTTTGAGTACCCCAGCCAGAAACATCAATAACAATGCCCGGAAATGATTTGATACCGGAATGCTTTAATGACTCAACAATTTTATTCAATACCGATTGCCTGTTTGTATGGTTCCAGCGCCAACTTCCAAAAGTAGGGTCGCCGGATGCAGATACATATAAAGGAGCTTCCAGCTTTCCCTGCGTAATTGATCCACTGTAACTAAGGGCTGTTTTATAGGTATAGTCTTTTCCGAGCAATTCCAATGCAGAGACACTGGTAACAATTTTCAGGCAGCTAGCCGGAACCATACCTACCCTGCTGTTTTTATCAAATAAGGTAATACCGGTTTTAGCATCTTTCACTAACAGGCTGATACCGGCATATTTAAATTGATGGTCAGTTTCAAGTATGCTGATAGCTGAATTAAGTTTATGCCCGATAGATTGGGCAAACGTCATCACCGGAAAACTAAAGCAGGCAAGTGCCAGCAAACTTGTTTTCATAAATTAAAATTATGTGCCAAAACTAACAGAATAAATAATATCATAAACCAGTAATAATACTGATAAAAAAAATGATTGATTATAGTGATATAAAATAAGAATTAAATTCCGGCTTACTTAAGGTTGAAACAGAATATTATTGTTAGTTTAGTGATATAATAGCTGTAAAGATTTTTTAAACATTTAATGATTATATATGCCTTATTGTTCAATCATTACGATTGGGGATGAACTGTTGATTGGCCAGGTTATTGACACGAACAGTGCCTGGATGGCGCAACAATTGAATAAGGTTGGAATTGGCGTAAGCAGGCGCGTTGCCGTGGGTGATAAATGGGATGATATCTGGAATGCATTAGATGAAGAATCGCAACATGCAGATATCATATTAATTACCGGCGGACTTGGCCCTACCGCAGATGACATCACAAAACCATTGTTATGTAAATATTTCAATGGCAACATGATCATAAGCGAACCTGCCCTGGAAAACGTGAAATACCTTTTTGAAAAAGTGTTTAAACGGGAGATTACAGACAGGAATGTAAAGCAAGCTGAAGTGCCAGATGTATGTACAGTAATCAATAATAAAAGAGGCACCGCACCCGGCATGTGGTTTGAAAAAACAGGGAAGATATTTGTAAGCATGCCCGGAGTTCCGCATGAAATGAAAGGAATGATGGAGACGGACGTAATTCCTTTATTAATAAAGAAATTCGATGTATCGCAAATCCTTCACAGAACATTAATGACATTTGGTATCGGGGAATCGATGTTGGCTGACCTGGTAGCGGATTTGGAAAACTCATTGCCGTCATATATCAAACTGGCTTATCTGCCCAATTACGGTATGGTAAGATTAAGATTGACTGCCATCGCAGAAAAAGATAAGAACCTTGATGAGGAACTTGATGAGATATTTGACAGGTTCCAGGAAAAAGTAAAAGCTTACCTGGTGACAAACCTGGATGAAAAAATGGAGGAGGTTGTTGGGAAACTTTTAATTAGAAAGCATAAAAAAGTTAGTACAGCCGAGAGTTGCACCGGAGGTTATATAGCACATTTGTTAACATCCATACCAGGTTCATCTGCGTTTTATGATGGCAGCATTGTTAGTTATTCATATAAGGCCAAAGAAGACCTTTTACATGTTAACGGCAGGTCACTATTAGAAAATGGTGCAGTAAGTGAGGAAATTGTGCTTCAGATGGCAAAAGGGGCACTGGAAAAAATCGGGACAGATTACACAATTGCGGTATCGGGCATTATGGGGCCCGGAGGTGGTACGGCAGATAAACCAACTGGTACAGTTTGGATGGCGGCGGGTAACCGGGAAAAGCTGGTAACCCGTAAAATGCATTTCAGGTATGAGCGGTCAATCAATATCCATTTAACGGCAGTACAGGCTTTAAACCTGTTAAGGGAGGTTTTGGTGGAAAGTGGTGAAAATGTTTAGGAAAAAGGGGTTGGAGGTGGCTAAAAAAAGATGTCATCTTGAAAAATTCCTCTGAAACCATTACTGGTATTGAATTACAGAAACCAGAAAAAAGATGTCATCTTTTTTTACCAGGATGACATCTTTTAAAACCCACAAAATCCCCCTCCTTTGTTTTCCAGCCGATAACGGGTTTTTACTTACATTTGCCAATATTATTTATATCACAATTTATTTTCATTTATATGAGTCTAGTTGACCTCGTAATGCCTAAGCTTGGTGAAAGCATCATGGAAGCAACCATCCTTAAATGGCATAAACAACCGGGAGATAAAGTGGCGCAGGATGAAACCGTGCTTGATATTGCAACAGATAAAGTTGATAGCGAAGTTCCCTCTACTGCAGAAGGAACCATTGAACAAATCCTTTTCAAAGAAAACGATGTTGTACCAATAGGGACGGTAATTGCCCGGATAAAAGTAGGATCCGGTATTTCTCAAAGCCCTTCTCCTGCCCCCGAACCTGCAAAGGTTTATGAAGAAGCAAATATTGCTGAAGAACTGCCTTATACGCCGTCAACAGCCTCTTATAGCAACGCTTCCACAAGTTCAAACAGGTTTTATTCTCCATTGGTCTTAAATATTGCCGCCAGTGAAGGCATCAGCATGACAGAACTGGAAAACATTCCGGGCACCGGGCAAGACGGAAGGGTTAGCAAAAAAGATATACTTGCTTATGTGGCTAACAAAAAATCCGGCTTTAAGCCATCTGAAACAACTCAAGTTGTAAAACCAGTTGAGCAACAACAGGTACCAAATAACCAGGTTGCTGTTTCTGCAACCGTTCAAACAGCCGTTTCCAATATCAGCTATGGCGGAAATGTTGAAATTATAGAAATGGACCGCATGCGGAAACTGATTGCCAAACACATGACTGACAGTAAACGTACCAGTGCCCATGTAACCAGCTTCGCTGAATGCGATGTTACCAACCTGGTGCTCTGGAGAGAAAAAGTGAAGAAGGAATTTGAAAAAAGAGAAGGCGAAAAAATAACTTTCACGCCGCTATTCATTGAAGCCATCGTAAAGAGCATTAAAAAATACCCGCTGCTCAGCAGTTCTGTTGACGGCGACAGAATCATCATTAAAAAGGATATCAACATAGGCATGGCAACCGCCCTACCCAGCGGAAACCTCATTGTACCTGTTATTAAAAACGCTGATCAGCTTAACCTTACAGGTCTTACAAAACAAGTTAACGGTTTAGCCAATGCCGCCAGGAATAATAAACTTAAACCGGATGATACGGTTGGCGGAACTTTCACCCTTACCAATGTTGGTACATTTGGCAGTATTATGGGAACTCCCATCATTAACCAGCCACAGGTTGCCATCATGGCCGTAGGTGCAATTAAAAAAAGACCAATGGTAATTGAAACTCCTCAGGGCGACAGCATCGCTATCAGGCATATGATGTATATCTCACTCAGCTACGACCATAGGATCATTGATGGAGCACTGGGATCTACTTTCCTGAATTCGGTGAGTAAAGAACTGGAAAATTTTGATACCAACAGGAGCATTTAACCTGATAAACTCACTCAAACAATAAGCCGGGAAATAATTAATTCCCGGCTTTACTATTATATATATAATTTGTTACAGCTAGTTCGCTTTTACTTCTTTTCTTATTACAGAATCTTTTTGGGGCTTTGTTAATTTGTAATTATAATTATACAACGAAGTTTCCCAATCTCCATAAACAGGATTTGGCAATACTATAAAACGGTTTCCAAAATCAGCCGCAGAGAAATTTGTATTCCTTAACCTTTCATCAACAGATTTTTTATCAAACAATGCACTGAAATCTGCCAGGTTATCTCCAAGCAACATCATTATTTCATGGGTAGCATGAACAGATTGACGCCTCACTTCTTTACTGGATACATTCTGACGGGTAATCAGGTGCGCTTCATCAGCATTGGGTAAATTATATCGCTGAAGGTTTTTTAAGGTTCCTTCTCTTTCTTTCTGATCACGGTTTGTTATATAAAA
>OEIV010000895.1_pt1 | contig 15013 bp, 18 predicted proteins | sample 1539231 | NCBI WGS metagenome assembly OEIV01 (sample SAMN03794762, study PRJEB22550) | activated sludge metagenome | feature: wastewater treatment plant; material: activated sludge; isolation source: Wastewater treatment plant of a petroleum refinery complex | place: Argentina: Buenos Aires ...
CGTTCGCAGAGCGGGGAAGCGCCACCGGCGCTTCCCATGGGTCGCTCTGCTCACCTTCGCAACTCCCCCGCGTTCGCAGAGCGGGGAAGCGCCACCGGCGCTTCCCATGGGTCGCTCTGCTCACCCTTCGCCATCTCCCGATCTCCCCGGCCTCGCGCTTGCATTTCCTAAGCGGGGGTAAATGGCCTGTGCCGGAATGGGACAGGCCGCTCGCGGGAGTGCGTTCGTGTCCTACCAAGACCTGGCTTATCTCTATGCGCTGGCCGTGGGCCTGACGGCGGCGGGGCTGGTGTCCAGTCTGTGGACCATCGCCACCGACGAGGAAGTGGAGCTGTCGCTGCTGCTCGATCCCTATCCGACGCTGCTGACGCCGCTGCGCGTCATGGCCGTGCTTGCCGCCGGGCCGGTGACGCTCGTGTATAATTCCGTGTGGCATCTCATCGACCGGCCGCCGCTGGGCCTTGTGATGCTGGTGGCGGGCCTGTCCTGGAGCTTCTTTCAGGGCGTGTTCATTCTGACACAGGTTTTCGGCGTGGGCTGATGCCCGCTCTCGCCCTTCCGCGCTTTTGACTTTATCCGGCGCGCGAATTGGGGAACAGTGCGGCCCTGATCCAAGGAGCACGCCGCCCATGACTCTCTACACGCTCGACGGCATTCACCCCGACCTGCCGGGGGAGGGCCGCTATTACATCGCCCCTTCCGCCGACATCATGGGGCGCATTCGCCTGCTGAACAATGCCAGCGTGTGGTTCGGCGCGGTGCTGCGCGGCGACAACGAGTGGATCGAGATCGGCGAGAATTCCAACGTGCAGGATGGCTGCGTGTGTCACACCGACATGGGCGCGCCGCTGACCATCGGGCGCGACTGCACCGTGGGTCACAAGGCGGTGCTGCACGGCTGCACCGTCGGCGACAACAGCCTGATCGGCATCGGCGCCATAGTTCTCAATCATGCCAGGATCGGCAGGAACTGCCTGATCGGGGCGGGGGCGCTGATCGCCGAGGGCAAGGTCATTCCCGACAATTCGCTGGTCATGGGCGCGCCCGGCAAGGTGGTGCGCGAGATCGACACCGAGACGGCGGCCAAGCTGACGAAATCGGCGGAAAATTACGTCAGGAAGTGGCAGCGCTTTGCCCGCGAGTTGCAGCGGCTGTGAGGCTCGCGCGCTTGAGAGATTGAGTTAGCCACCCGGCGTAAGCCGTTGAAGCCAGACTCTTTCGCGGGTTTATTTCTGTTTGTATCCTACTGTGCCGAACGGCTGACCACGCGGCGCGCCGAAGCGGGCAGGGGTGGGGCAAAATTATCCGGCTCGCGGTTGACCCAGCGCACCACCTCAATGATTGACCAGCGGTCGTCCAGTCCGGCAACGGGCCTGGGGAAACCGTGGGCTTCCAGAAGGGGGCGGCGGCGGGAGAATTCTTCCGGCGAGAGCTTGAGCGCGGCGGCAACGTCATCCAGTTCGAATACCAGCTTCACGATCATCTCCCCGTGTCACGTTTATCTGGGGTAGCAAAGCCAGTCATTAAAGTCAATTGATTTTGTGACTATTCCGCAGCGCGGGGCCGCAGCGTGTGGATGACCACGCCCTTGATGGCGACGCCGTTGTCGCTCACCGCATGGGGACGCAGCAGGGCGGGATCGGCCGTGGCCGCCACCAGATAGGGCGGCTGGTAGAGACGGAAGACGGTTTCGGCCTGGCCCCTGGCCCAGTCATAGATCTGGGCGCAGACCACATCGCCGGGCACCGGTTCTTCGTCCAGCGCCACCAGCACAATGTCGCCGGGGCGATAGCCCGCCATTTCCAGGGCGCGTGAGGCAAGTTTCCAGGCGTCGACATTGCCGCGCCCCGCCGAAAGCGCGGCCACGGCCGTGCTGACCGACGCGGTGGTGTCGGCGAGCGGCAGGGCTTCGGCCTCGGCAAAGCCGCCGTCAGCGGGGGCCAGGTCACCGGCAAAGCTCAGGCCGGTGGCGCGTTCGATCCGCGCCAGCGTGGCCGGGCGCAAGGCGCGGCCTTCCCCGCCCGCCGAGAGAAAGCGCGACAGGGTGGAGGGGTCGAGCCCGGCGCGATGGGCGAGATCGGACTGCGACCAGCCGGTGCGGCTCAGGACGTCGAGCACGAAGCTGCGCTGGCGCTGGGCATTGTCGTGGGCAAATTCCATGCGCGCATTATGATCGCGCCGCGCTCCCGGTTCAATGTGCAACGATGGCGCAAAAAGGCGGAGCCGGCACTGGGTGGGACAGTGCCGGCTCCTGAAGCCCGGCGGTCTTGGGGGATGGGGGGGACAACCGGCCGGGCCAACTTTTCGGGCTTGGGCCTAGCGGCCCGCACCCTTGGTCATGAAGCCTGTCACTTCGGCTTTCTGTTTGCTCAGGGCCACCCAGCGCATGGGATCGCGCGTGGTCTGGCGCTTGAGAAAGGTGTATTTCGTGTCGTTCCAGCGCAGGATGTCGTCGCGCCGGTTGTCGAGAACGAAGTCGCCGCCGTCGGTCGCCACGGTGAGGACGGCGTGGCCCTCGCTCTTCTCGTCCAGCACCACGGTGATGAGCAGTGCCGTGGCCGGGAAGCCCAGGCTTTCGAGATAGCGCTTCTTCAGCAGCACATAGTCCTCGCAGTCGCCGGCATCGACGGGATAGGTCCAGTATTCCGCCTCGCCGTAGAGATCCTTGTCGGACACCGGGGCGATCTTGCCGTTGACGTAGCTGTTCACCTGATAGAGCTGGTTCCAGCGGTCCGGGCTCATGGCGAGCTTGCCGACGAAGAGCTTGCCGTCGGCCTTGCAGTCCTGCGGGTTCGACGCGCAGAATTTCACGAAGCCGACAGGCGGCAGAGTCTTGTCATATTCGATGGCTGAGTCTGACTTGGCCGGACCCACCGGGCTGCGCGAGGCGGTGTCGAGGCCAAAGGCCAGGGACGCGCTCATGCTCACTCCCAGAATTGCCGCCCCCACAGCGGTCTTGATCTTCATTTGATGCCCCATCCGTTTTTATCGTTATGGGGCCACCCTACGCGGCGGGTGTTGAATCCGCGTTCAGAGACACGAGTTAAGTCTATGTAATTCTTATTGAATCCGTTGGCGCTTCGTTAACCATGCGCGGCCGGGCGGTTTTCCAGAAGCGGGTGGGGCGGGGGTTGCTTTCGGAAGAAACGCCTGATATTCAGCCGCACGTTTCATCATGGACATGCGGTCGTGGCGGAATTGGTAGACGCACTACCTTGAGGTGGTAGCGGGGCAACCCGTGGAAGTTCGAGTCTTCTCGACCGCACCAATCTTCTTTCTGGTTAAGGTATTCTTGGCGCCGGGGGCCTTGGTCTTCGGCCTTTCTTTACCGTGGCCGAAGGTTTGGGCGATCAGAAGAACAGCCAGCGCGGGGTGCGCGCGGCATAGAGATACCAGGACCGGCCAAAGCGCGACGCCAGATGGTCCTCCTCGCGCTCGATGGCAAGTTTCTGGACGATGAAGGCGGCAGCCGGCGCGGCCAGCAGCGGCCAGAAGATGGCAAAGGCCAGCCCGAGGCCGAAGACCACCGCCGTGTTGCCGACATAGATGGGATTGCGCGAGAAGGCGAAGGGGCCGGTGGTGACCAGGCGCTGGGCGCGCCGGTGGGGCAGAATGGTGGTGCGATGGCGGTAGAAGGTATAGGCGCTCCATAAGTCGAGCATCAGCCCGGCCAGGATGAAGGTGCCGCCAGCCACCTGCCAGAGCGGGCTTTCGGCCCGGGGCAGGGAAAGGGGCAGGAGCCAGCCCAGGCCCCAGGCCGCCACGACGGCGGCAAGGAAAATGATGGGCGGCCAGGGTATGCGGTTGGGCGCTCCGTCCACCGGCGCACTCCAGAATCAGTGAAGTTGCCGTATCTTGCATTTTTCCCGCGTTCCGCCTAGAAGGCCCCCGACTTTCCCGTCAATCAGGAGAAACCCGCTTCATGGCGCGCGTCACCATTGAAGACTGCATCGACAAATTGCCCAACCGCTTCGAGCTGGTGCTGCTCTCGGCGCACCGTGCCCGCATGATCTCTCAAGGTTCGCCCATCACGGTGGACCGCGACAACGACAAGGATCCGGTGGTGGCCCTGCGCGAGATCGCCGACGAGGCGGTGAACAAGGACGACCTGCGCGAGGAATATATCCACGCCATGCAGAAGCATGTGGAAGTGGACGAGCCGGAGCCGACCGAAGTGCCGCTGATCTCGCAGTCCGGCGACATGGTCATGGTGGAAGACACCATGGGCGGCGAGGACCAGCCGGAATTCGAGCAGATGACCGAAGAGGAACTGCTGCGCGGCCTGGAAGGCCTGCCGCCGGCCGAAAGCCCCGGCAGCCAGCGCAACGGTTACTGAGTCGGACTTTCTTTCTCCGGCCGGATGCTATCGGGTGTAGCGTCCGGCCGTTGTTTTTGTAATATCACGCCATGATGCGTCAGTATGAACTGGTGGAGCGGGTCCTGAAATATGACCCGAAGGCGGACGAGGATTTGCTCAACCGCGCCTATGTCTATGCCATGAAGGCCCATGGCAACCAGTTCCGCGAATCGGGCGAGGCCTATTTCAACCACCCGCTGGAAGTGGCGGCCATCCTGACCGAGATGAAGCTGGACGCGGCCACCATTGCCGCCGCCCTGCTGCATGACACGGTGGAGGACACCGAGGCGACCCAGGCCGAGATCGAGGAGAAGTTCGGCCCCGAGATCGCGAGCCTGGTGGACGGTCTGACCAAGATCAAGAAGCTCGACCTGGTGACCAAGGAGGCGACCCAGGCCGAGAACCTGCGCAAGCTGCTGATGGCCATGGCGCGCGACGTGCGCGTGCTGCTGGTGAAGCTTGCCGACCGGCTGCACAATATGCGCACCCTGCACCATGTGAAGCCGGAAAAGCGCACCCGCGTGGCCCAGGAAACCATGGATATCTACGCGCCGCTGGCCGGGCGCATGGGCATGCAGACGGTGCGCGACGAGCTGGAGGACATTGCCTTTCCGGTCCTGAACCCCGAGGCCGAGAAGATCATCCGGGGCCGGCTGGCACAATTGCACGACGAAAGCGGCAATGTGCTGAAGGAGATCGAGCAGGCGCTGTCGGCCAAGCTGGCCGAGAAGGGCATTCAGGCGACGGTGACGGGGCGCGAGAAGCGGCCCTATTCCATCTGGAAGAAGATGGAGAAAAAGCAGATGTCGCTGGGCCAGCTTTCCGACATCTTCGGCTTCCGGGTCATCGTCAGCACCATCGACGACTGCTACCGGGCGCTGGGCGTGGTCCACCGCACCTGGCGGGCCGTGCCCGAGAAGTTCAAGGACTATATCTCCAACCCCAAGCAGAACGACTACCGCTCGCTCCACACCATCATCATCGGGCCGCACCACATGCGGGTCGAGATGCAGATCCGCACCCGGCTGATGCATGAGATCGCCGAGCGTGGGGTGGCGGCGCATGCGCTCTACAAGGAAACGCCGGATGGCCGCGACCAGATCGACGGCTTCAAGGCCTCGGTGGCCGAATCCAATGCCTATCGCTGGCTGCGCCACCTCATGGAGGTGCTGCAGGAGGGCGACAGTCCGAAGGAGTTCCTGGAGCACACCAAGCTCGAACTGTTTCACGACCAGGTGTTCTGCTTCACGCCCAAGGGCCAGCTCATCGCCTTGCCCAAGGGGGCGACGCCCATCGACTTTGCCTATGCGGTGCACACCTCGGTGGGCGATAGCTGCGTCGGCTCCAAGGTGAATGGCCGCCATGCGCCGCTGGTCACGGAACTGAACAACGGCGACGAGGTGGAGATCATCCGTTCCGAGGCGCAGGTGCCGCCGGCGGCCTGGGAGGGCATTGCCGTGACCGGCAAGGCCAAGGCCGCGATCCGCCGCGCCACGCGCACCGCGCTCCGCAAGCAGTTCACCGATTTTGGCCGCGAGATCATGGAGAAACTGCTGGCCCGGCGCGAGCGCGCCTATGTGGAAAAGGAAGTGCAGGCGGCGGTGCCGCGCCTTGGCCACCGCAGCCTTGATGATGCGCTGGCGGCCATCGGGCGCGGCGATCTCTCGGGCTTCGACATGATGAAGGCCATGGGGCTGACCGTCGATGACAAGGAAATCCGCGAGGTGCGGCGGCGCGGCGGGGTGCTGCGGGCCGAGGCCGGGCCGGACAGGGCGGCGGTGCCGGTGCGCGGGCTGGGCCGGGGTTCGGCGGTGGCGATCTTCCGCGAGACGGGTGCCGTGCCGGGCGAGCGCATCATCGGCATCCAGACGCCGGGCACGGGCGTGGTGATCTATCCCATCTTCGCCAAGGCGCTGGAGCAGTTCGAGGCCGAGCCGGAGCGCTGGGTCGATCTCGCCTGGGATCACATCGAGCCGGGCCAGCGCTTTCCGGCGCGCATCGCCGTCACCATCCACAACGAGGTGGGGGCCATTGCCCAGGTGGCGCAGGAGATCGGCGCCAAGGACGGCAACATCGACGAATTGCAGATGGCGGCGCGCCACGGCGCGGTGCGCGACTTCTTCGATCTCGACATCCTGCTGGAGGTGCATGATGCGCGCCACCTCAGCAACATCATCAATGGACTGAAGACCCGGCCGCTGGTGACGGCGGTGAGCCGGGTGACGGGGTAATCATGCTGACACACGATCAGGTTCTCGACGAATTCCGCGCTGCGGGCGCGCTGCTGGAGGGGCACTTCATCCTGTCTTCCGGCCTGCATTCGGCGCGCTACCTGCAATGCGCCCGGGTGCTGATGGACCCGGCCCGGGCTTCGCGGCTCTGTGCGGCGCTGGCGGCAAAGGTGAAGGCGGGGGGCGCGGGCGATATCGACATGGTGGCCTCGCCCGCCATGGGCGGCGTGGTGGTGGGCTATGAGATGGGCCGCCAGCTCGGCGTGCCGGCGATCTTCTTTGAACGGGTGGAGGGCAGGCTGATGCTGCGCCGGGGCTTCACCATCCCCCGGGGCGCGCGCATCCTCATGGTGGAGGATATCGTCACCACGGGCCTCTCGTCGCGGGAATGCATCGACGGCATCGCGGCGGAGGGCGGCCAGACGGTGGCGGCGGCCTGCCTCATCGACCGCTCCAACGGCACAGCCGATGTGGGCGTGCCGCTCTTTGCGCTCACCCGCCTCGACATTCCGGCCTATCCCGCCGACCGCTTGCCGCCTGAACTGCAGGCGCTTCCGGCCATGAAGCCCGGCAGCCGGGGGCTGGCCAAGTGATCATCGGGCTCGGCAGCGATACGGTGGACATCCGCCGCATCGAAAAGACGCTGGCGCGCTTCGGCGACCGTTTCATCCGCCGGGTGTTCACCGCGGCCGAACAGCGCAAGGCGGAGGCCCGCGTCACCCGCGCCGCAACCTATGCCAAGCGCTTTGCCGCCAAGGAGGCCTGTTCCAAGGCCCTGGGCACGGGCTTTTCGCAGGGGGTGCACATGCGCGACCTGGGGGTGGTGAACGATGCTGCCGGCAAGCCGACGCTGGCGCTGACCGGGGGCGCGGAAAGGCGTCTCAGGGCCATGGTGCCGCCGGGGCACGAGGGCCGCGTGCACCTGACCATGACCGACGATTATCCCTATGCCCAGGCCGTGGTGATCATCGAGGCGGTTCCGGTCATTTGACCCTGTGGCAAACGGGTCACAGAGTTGCGCCTTGACCACAGGCACATTGCGCATCACATGAGGGGCGTATAGACCATTAACCGTGATCAACCGGGCCTTCGCAGGCCCGCATGACCCCTGCGTGAACGAGATTCCATGATGACCGGTCAGACGGCGAAAGCGAAACCGGAAGAGGGCCTGTGGGAGACCATCAAGGTGGTCGTGCAGGCGCTGCTGATTGCGTTTTTCGTCCGCACCTTCCTGTTCCAGCCGTTCAACATTCCGTCGTCATCCATGTATCCGACGCTGAAGATCGGCGATTACATCTTCGTGTCGAAGCTGTCCTATGGCTACGGCAAATATTCCTTCAACTTCAACCTCGCCCCCTTCGGCAAGAGCTGGGTCTCGTGCTGCAACATCGATTTTGCCGGGCGCAAGGTTCTGGCCGAAATGCCGGAGCGCGGCGACGTGGCGGTGTTCAAGCTGCCGAGCGACACCAGTGTCGATTATGTGAAGCGGGTCATCGGCCTGCCGGGCGACCGCATCCAGATGCTGGGCGGCGTGCTCTACATCAACGGCGTGGCGGTGAAGAAGGAGCGCATCGAGGATTACGTCGACACCGACTATGAGGCGACCAGCGGCATGGGGCCGGACATGGTGCCGCAATACCGGGAAACCCTGCCCAACGGCGTCACCTATCGCGTGCTGGATTCGCAGGCCGAGGGCCTGGCCGACAACACCCAGGAATATGTGGTGCCCGCCAACCACTATTTCATGATGGGCGACAATCGCGACAACTCGCAGGACTCGCGCTTCGTCGACAAGGTGGGCTATGTGCCGATCGAGAATTTCGTGGGCCGGGCCGACATCATCTTCTTCTCCATCTCGCCGCGCGCCACGCTGTGGGAGGTGTGGAAATGGCCCTTCGACATCCGCTGGCCGCGCTTCTTCAACCTGATCTAGATGGCCTTGACCACACCCGCCCATAAGGCGCGCGAAGGCCTGGAGCACAAGCTGGGCCATGGCTTCGCCGACCCGGCGCTGCTCGGCCATGCGCTGACCCATGGGTCGGGCAAGGCACGCAAGGGTGATTACCAGCGGCTGGAATTTCTGGGTGACCGGGTGCTGGGCCTGATCATTGCCGAGGCCCTGTTCACCACCTTCGCCGGGGAAAGCGAGGGGGCCATGTCGGCGCGGCATTCGGCGCTGGTGCGGGCGGAAACCTGCGCGGCGGTGGCGGCGGCCATGGGTCTGGGTGAGTTCGTGGTGGTGGGGGCGAGCGAGCGCAAGAAGGGCCTGCATCAATCGGTCTCGGTGCTGGGCGACGTCATGGAGGCGGTCATCGGCGCACTCTATCTCGACGGCGGTCTGGCGGTGGCCAAGGCGTTCATCCTGCGCCACTGGGCCGAGGCGCTGGCGGGCCAGCAGGTGGTGACCAAGGACGCCAAGACGACCTTGCAGGAATGGGCGCTGGGCCGGGGGCTGGCCATTCCCGCCTATGAGACCCTGGCGCGCACCGGGCCCGACCATGCGCCCGAGTTCAAGGTGCGCCTGACGGTGGCGGGCCACGCCGAGACCACGGGGCAGGGGGCCAACAAGCGGGCGGCGGAAATGGCGGCGGCCAGCGCCTTTCTGGCGCGGGAGGGAGTGCGGCGATGAGCCAGACGGAACCGACACGCTGCGGCTTCTGCGCCATCATCGGCGCGCCCAACGCGGGCAAGTCAACACTGGTCAATGCCTTGACCGGCAGCAAGATTTCCATTGTCAGCCACAAGGTGCAGACCACCCGGGCGCGCATCCGCGCCATTTTCATGGCGGGCGCAACCCAGGTGGTGCTGGTGGACACGCCCGGCATTTTCAAGCCGCGCCGCAAGCTCGACACGGCCATGGTGGAGGCGGCCTGGGGCGGGGCGGGCGAGGCCGACGCCGTGGTGCTGCTGGCCGATGCGCGCGGCGGCCTGTCGGAGGAGGTGCAGGCCATAATCAAGGGGCTCGCCGGCAGCGGGACCAGGGCCATGCTGGCGCTGAACAAGGTGGACCTCGTGAAGCGCGAGAAGCTGCTCGACCTGGCGCAGTCCTTCAACGCCGCCTTTCCCTTCACCCAGACCTTCATGATTTCGGCCTTGACCGGCTCCGGCATTGAGGATTTGCGGGCCGCCATGGTCAAGGCCATGCCCACGGGGCCGTGGCTTTATCCCGAGGACCAGACGGCCGATGTGCCGCTGCGCTTCCTCGCCGCCGAAGTGACGCGCGAGAAGCTCTATGAGCGCCTGCACGAGGAGTTGCCCTATGCCTCCACGGTGGAGACCGAGGGCTGGGAGGAGCGGCGCGACGGTTCGGTGAAGATCTCGCAGGTCATCTATGTGGAGCGTGACGGCCAGAAGGCCATCGTGCTGGGCAAGGGCGGGCAGACGGTGAAGCTGCTGGGCCAGTTGGCCAGGGCGGAACTGGAGGAGATGCTGGAACGCCGGGTCCACCTCTTTCTCTTCGTCAAGGTGCGCGAGAACTGGGCCGAGGATCCGGAGCGTCTGCGCATGATGGGCCTTGATGGCTGAGGCGCTGCATATGGCTGAAACCGGCGGTGCCGCCGTTGCGGGCCCAGCGTCCCAAGGTGCATCTGTTGATCCACAGGCCGCGTGGCGCGGATGGCCGGCTGCTGCGGGGGCGGCAAGAAACACGAAGACATAGCCAATGGAATGGCGCGATCAGGGCTTTGTGCTGTCGGTGCGCCGCCACGGCGAGAGCAACGCCATTGTTGAACTGCTGACGCCGGCCCATGGCCGGGCCATGGGACTGGTGCGCGGTGGCCGGTCGCGGGTGCAGCGGCCGGTGTTGCAGCCCGGCAATCTGGTGCAGGCCAGCTGGCGGGCGCGGCTGGAAGATCACCTCGGCACTTTCACGCTGGAACCCCTGGCGCTGAAGGCGGGCTTTCTCATGGACGACGCCACGCGGCTGGCGGCGCTGTCGACGCTCACGGCCCTGGCCCAGCTTCTGCCGGAGCGCGAGCCGCACCCCAGGGTCTATGAGGCGGCGCGCGTGGTGCTGGACGCCATGGAGGATGATGCGCTCTGGCCCGCCCTGCTGGTGCGCTGGGAGTTGGGCTTGCTCGATGAACTGGGCTTCGGCCTGGACCTCACGCGCTGCGCCGCCACCGGCAGCACGCTCGACCTCGCCTATGTCTCGCCCAAGTCGGGGCGGGCGGTGTCACAGGCGGCGGGGGCGGAATGGCATGACCGGCTGTTTGATTTGCCGGGCTTTCTGAAGGGCGAGGGGGGCGCAACATCCGCCGCTGTGCTGGCGGGCTTCCGCCTCACGGGCTATTTTCTGGCGCGTCATGTGCTGGAGCCGCGTGGCATCAACATGCCGCCGGCGCGGGAACGGATGCTCGCCCTCATCAGTCAAAAGAACCGTTGATTCCTGGCGGCGGCGGACTAGATCAGGCGGAGATGACGAGGAGATTGCCATGCTGGGACGCCTGAACCATGTCGCCATTGCCGTGCCGGACCTGGCGGCGGCCATCAAGACCTATGAGGGAACGCTGGGGGCCAGGGTGTCGGCCCCGCAGGCCGAGCCCGCCCATGGCGTCACCGTGGTGTTCGTGGAACTGCCCAACACCAAGATCGAACTGCTGGAACCGCTGGGCGAGAACTCACCCATCAAGGGTTTCCTCGACAAGAATCCGGCGGGGGGCATCCATCATGTGTGCTACGAGGTGGCCGACATTCTTGCGGCGCGCGACCAGTTGAAGGCGGCAGGGGCGCGGGTCATCGGCGATGGCAACCCGAAGATCGGGGCCCACGGCAAGCCGGTGCTGTTCCTGCACCCGAAGGATTTCTGCGGCACCCTGACCGAGCTGGAACAGGCCTGAGGCCGTGGTGATGAAGCGCGTTCTTCTGGCGCTCATCCGGGTTTATCAGATTACCCTGTCGCCGCTTCTGGGGCGGCGCTGCCGCTATCTGCCGACCTGCTCGGACTATACGGCGGACGCCATCCGCAAGCATGGCGCCTGGCGCGGCAGCCTGATGGGCGTGGCGCGCATTTCGCGCTGCCACCCCTGGGGCGGCCATGGCTTTGATCCGGTGCCGGACGATTATGACGGGCCGGTGTGGCGGCAAAAGCACGAGGGCCCCGAAAAGGGGCCCCCGAAACGGTGAGGATGAGAGCGGTTCAGGCTTGATGGCTCAAAGCCACCGCTCTCACTTATGAATGGCGAGCAACGGATCTGATTTTTGTTGAGGCCATCAAAAGTCAGGTTGCTCTGGCTGAAATTACCAGCCGAAGCGATAGTTCAAGCCGACGCGGATGGTGTGCACACCGTCGAACTCCTGGTCGATGCGGCCCGCAACGACACCGTTGTCCAACTCGTAGGCGGCGTCCGGAATGCCCACATAGGTGTATTCCATCTTGCCGGAGAGCACGTCGGTGAAGGCGTGTTCCACGCCGCCGCCGATGACATAGCCCTTCAGCCACTTGTCCTTGCCGATGTAATTGCCGGAGCCGGTGGGCGCATCGCTGGAATAGAAGGTGGAGTCAATGACGGCCAGACCGCCGGTCAGGTAGACGAGGGTATCATCAAAGGCCATGCCAGCCCGCGCCCGCACCGTGAACATGTTGTCGAAGTCCATGTAGGTCATCTGGGCGGGGTCTTCATTTTCCGCGACATTGCCGCCGCGGGCCCAGTCGGCCTCAAGGCCGAGGACAAAATTGTTGAACTGCTGGTCATAGCCGACGGTCAGGCCGCCCTGCCAGCCGTCACCGGAGAGGGGCGGGTCGTAGGCGTCGCAACCCGGGTTGGTGACGGGGTCGCAGTATTCCGTGACGTTATAGTGGCCCTTTTCAAAGATCTTGCCGGCGAAAATGCCGACATGGGCACCGGTCCAGTCATAGCTGGCCGGACGCAGGTCCACCACCGGCGGCGGCGGCGGCTCGAGATCGGCGGCGAAGGCGGCAGCGGCCGGTGCCAGGGCAGCCGTGACGAGGGCAAAGCGCAGAAGGTGGTTTTTCATGTGAGTACCCGATACAGTTAGTTAACGATGGTTCGGGGTTGAACATGACCTGTTAAGGTTAACGTGTGGTTACCGCTGGTTGCAGCGGTGCAGGAAAAATCATCCCCGGTCTGCCGGTCTTGACCGTGCTGGCGCGGCGAGGCATGTGAGGGGCGCAACTGATTTGGCTTACCCGCAGGGTGTGCGGGAGTGAGCAGGAGGACGGAATGATCACGCTGACTTTCCCCGACGGCAATGCGCGCCAGGTTGAAGCGGGGACCACGGCGGCCCAGGTGGCCGCGAGCATCTCAAAATCGCTGGAAAAGAAGGCCGTGGCCGCCATGGTCAACGGGGTGCTGGTCGATCTGGCCGACCCGATCGCGGCGGATGCGGCCTTGCGTATCGTGACGCGCGATGACCCGGAAGCGCTGGAACTGATCCGGCACGATGCCGCTCACGTCATGGCCGAGGCGGTGCAGGAGCTTTTCCCCGGCACCCAGGTGACCATCGGTCCGGTGATCGAGAACGGCTTCTATTATGACTTCTTCCGCAACGAACCCTTCACGCCCGCCGATTTTCCCGCCATCGAGAAAAAGATGCGCGAGATCATCGGCCGCGACAGGCCCTTCACCAAGACGCTGAAAAGCCGCGCCGAAGCCAAGGATTTCTTCCGCGCCAGGGGGGAGCACTTCAAGGTCGAACTGGTGGATGCCATTCCCGAGGGACAGGACATCAAGTTCTACGATCAGGGCGGCTGGGTGGACCTGTGCCGCGGGCCGCACATGACCTCCACCGGCAAGATTGGCTCGGCCTTCAAGCTGATGAAGGTGGCCGGGGCCTATTGGCGCGGCGATTCCAACAATCCCATGCTGACCCGCATCTATGGCACGGCCTGGGCCAAGGACGCCGACCTTGCCGCCTATGTGACGGCGCTGGAGGAGGCGGAAAAGCGCGACCACCGCAAGCTTGGCCGCGAGATGGACCTGTTCCATTTCCAGGAGGAGGGGCCCGGCGTCGTCTTCTGGCACGCCAAGGGCTGGACCCTGTTCCAGCAGTTGACGGCCTATATGCGGCGGCGTTTGCAGGGCGACTATGACGAGGTGAATGCACCGCAGATTCTCGACAAGAGCCTGTGGGAAACCTCGGGCCACTGGGGCTGGTATGCCGACAACATGTTCGCGGTGAAGTCCGCCACCGCCTTCCTCAAGCCCAATGATCCGGACGCCGACCAGCGCATCTTCGCGTTGAAGCCCATGAACTGCCCCGGCCATGTGCAGATCTTCAAGCATGGCCTGAAGAGTTATCGCGATCTGCCCATCAGGCTTGCGGAATTCGGCGCGGTTCACCGCTATGAGGCGTCCGGCGCGCTGCATGGCCTCATGCGGGTGCGCGGCTTCACCCAGGACGACGCCCACATCTTCTGCACCGAGGACCAACTGGAGCAGGAATGTCTGAAGATCAATGATCTGATGCTGTCGGTCTATCGTGACTTCGGCTTCGAGAAGGTCAAGATCAAGCTGGCCACCCGCCCGGAAAAGCGGGTGGGGTCGGACGCGCTCTGGGACCATGCCGAGGACGTGCTGAAGCGCCTCCTGGCCAAGATCGCCGCCTCGTCGGATCGCATCGAGACGGGCATCAACGAGGGCGAGGGCACCTTCTACGGTCCCAAGTTCGAATATACCCTGCACGATGCCATCGGGCGCGAGTGGCAGTGCGGCACCACGCAGGTGGACTTCAACCTGCCGGAGCGCTTCGACGCCTTCTATGTGGATGCCGACGGCCAGAAGAAGCGCCCGGTGATGATCCACCGCGCCATCTGCGGCTCCATGGAACGTTTCCTCGGCATTCTCATCGAAAGCTATGCGGGCCATTTCCCGCTGTGGCTGGCGCCGTCGCAGATAGTGGTGGCCACCATCACGTCGGATGCCGACGCCTATGCCATGGAGGTGCGCGACGCCTTGCGCAAGGCGGGGCTTCGGGCCGAGGCGGACCTGCGCAACGAGAAGATCAACTACAAGGTGCGCGAACACTCGCTGGTCAAGGTGCCGGTCATTCTGGTGGTGGGCAAGCGCGAGATGGAGGAACGCGCGGTCAACATGCGCCGTCTCGGCTCGCAGGAGCAGAAACCCATGAGCCTCGATGCCGCCGTTGCCGCGCTCAAGGCCGAAGCCACGCCGCCGGATGTGGTGGAGGGCTAAACTCTAGATGTGAGCTTTCAATAGGTTGTCCATCCGGGCGTTCCGTCGGAGACTGATGTTGCAAAACGACAGCAACCTCAGGAGAACCCGGATGAACATCCACAAGAATGCGCGAACGACGCCCCTTGGTCGAGAGGCAATTGTCAGGCGTGTGATGGGCGGGCAGAAGCCGGAGGCCGTCGCACGAGCCGCAGGCATCTGCCCTCGGACCGTGCGTAAATGGATGGCGCGGTTCGCGGCGGAAGGCGTGGCGGGTCTGGCGGACCGCTCCT
>OEIV010000896.1_pt1 | contig 15011 bp, 9 predicted proteins | sample 1539231 | NCBI WGS metagenome assembly OEIV01 (sample SAMN03794762, study PRJEB22550) | activated sludge metagenome | feature: wastewater treatment plant; material: activated sludge; isolation source: Wastewater treatment plant of a petroleum refinery complex | place: Argentina: Buenos Aires ...
CCCGACGAGAACCAGGTGTCGAGCACGTCTGGATCACGAGAAATGTAGGGCGTCGACCAGTCAGTTTGCTTTGCCTTGGCCCACTCCAGGATTTGCTCACGGGATGCGACCTGGGCCTTGACGCCGTAGTGCGCGGTCGCAAGTGCAAGTGCCTCTTCTTCCGTCTCCGCAACGAAGACTTCAGAGCCGGAGGAAGTGTAGGACATCGCGTATTCGAACGATCCGGTGGTCGTCACCTTGGGCCCGTACCAGGCCGGGATCTGGTGGCCCCACCAGAGCTGGCGCGAGATGCACCAGGGCTGGATGTTCTCCAGCCACTGGAAATAGGTCTTCTGCCAGTGCTCGGGCACGAACTGCGTTTCGCCGCTGCGCACCGCCGCCATCGCCGTGTCGGCGAGCGGCTGGACGTTCAGATACCATTGCTCGGTGAGGAACGGCTCGATGACGACGGTCTTGGTCTTCTCGTCGTGCGGCACGGCGTGGACGATGTCCTCGATCCGCTCCAGCAGGCCCAGTTCCTCAAGATCGGCGACGACGCGCTTGCGCGCCGCGGCGGCGGCAAGGCCGCGATAGGCCTCCGGCACCGCGTCGTTCAGCGTGCCGTCGCGGTTGAGGATGTTGATGGCCGGAAGCTTCGTGCGCTTCGCCACCTCGAAATCGTTGAAGTCGTGCGCCGGGGTGATCTTCACCGCGCCCGAGCCCTTCTCCGGGTCGGCATAGGCATCGGCGACGATCGGCACGAGGCGGCCGGTGAGCGGCAGGCGCACCTGCTTGCCGACCAGATCCCTGTAGCGTTCGTCGTCGGGATGGACCGCGACGCCGGTGTCGCCCAGCATCGTCTCGGGCCGCGTGGTGGCGACGACGATGAAACGCTCCGCGTCGTCGGCGAGCGGGTATTTCAGGTGCCAGAGATGGCCCTTCACGTCGATGGATTCGACCTCGAGGTCGGAGACCGCCGTCTGCATCGACGGGTCCCAGTTCACGAGGCGGTTGTCCTTGTAGATGAGGCCGTCCTTGTAGAGCGCGACGAAGACCTTGAGCACCGCGGCGCTGAGGCCTTCGTCCATCGTGAAGCGCTCGCGGCTCCAGTCGCACGACGCGCCGAGGCGGCGGAGCTGGCGGGTGATGGTGCCGCCCGATTCCGCCTTCCACTCCCAGACGCGCTCCACGAATTTCTCGCGGCCGAGCGCCTGGCGGCTGGTCTGCTTCTCGCGGAGCTGGCGCTCGACCACGAGCTGCGTCGCGATGCCGGCATGGTCGGTGCCGGGCACCCAGAGCACGTCCTTGCCGCGCATCCTCTCGAAGCGGCAGAGGATGTCCTGCAGCGTCGAGTTCAGCGCGTGGCCGATATGCAGCGAGCCAGTGACGTTGGGCGGCGGGATGACGATGGAGAAGGTCTCGGCCTCGGGGCGCGTGCCGCCGGCGAAGGCGCCGGAGGCCTCCCAGGCGGCGTAGAGCCGCTGTTCGATCGCGGCGGGGTCAAAGGTCTTGTCGAGCATGGTCTTCGTCGTCTCGGCTGGCGCTTTTCGGGCGCGGACATGGCATTTCGCAGGGTGAAAAGCAAAGCGGCCGGGGATGGCCCGGCCGCTGGAGCGTGGGTCTCGGGGCGAGCCTAGCGGCGGCGGCTCGCGACCCGTTCGACCTCGTCCCGTACGACCCGCTCCACCAGATCGGGCAGGTGCGCGTCGAGCCACTGCTTGAGCATCGGCCGCATCATCTCGCGCACCAGGCCTTCCAGCGAGGCGCCGGCGGCTGAATGGGCGATGGCGATGTCGCGCTCCAGCGCGCTGAAGGCGGAGGCCGCCCGGTCGATCACGGCCGGGGCGACGATGCCTTCGTCCTCGTCCGGAGCGAAGTCCGGCAGGTCGGGGAGGTCCGCCAGCTCGGGTTCGGGCGCCGGCTCCGGCAGGGAATCGAAGACGATGTCATCGGCCGGCTGGACCAGCGACGGGCGGGGCCGCGGCGCCGGGACCGGCGCAGGTTCGGGCACCACGTCGGTCAGTTCGAGGACGTCGTCGTCCGCATCCTCCTCCGGCTCTGCGGCGGGCGCCGCGGCCTCGGGCTCGGCGGACGCGGGCGCGGCCCGCGCCCCCGCGGCTTCCCCCGGTATTATCCCCCCGGTGGGGGCGAGAATCTCCTCCATCGTCGGTTCGCCAGCTTGCGGCGCGGCATCGGACATCGTCGGCCCCCGGTCTCCGGCGGCGCGACTCCTGCCGTCGCCGCCTGATTCCCGATCATGGACGCAAGACTAGTCTTCGCCAACCCCGATCAACTGCCCCGCGACGCTGTCGGCGTGCGGCACCGGGTCGTAGAGCTCGACCGGCAGCCCGATCTGGGCCGCCGAGAGGTGACCCATCGCGGCCAGCAGCGAGTAGGCGGCGATGTAGACGTTCGCCTTGTTGGTCACCAGCGTCGAGCGGGCGTCGAGCAACGCCTGCTCGGCGTTCAGCACGTCGAGCGTCGTGCGGGCGCCGACCTCGGCCTCCTGACGGACGCCCTCATAGGCGATCTCGGAGGCGCGGACCTGATCTTCCGCCGCCTGGATCGACGAGCGCGCCGCAGCGAGGCTCTCCCAGGCATTGGTCACGGCCTCGACGGTCTGGCGCTCGGCGAGCGTGGCGAGCAGGCGGGTCTGGCTGTTGGTCTGCTTGGCCTGACGGATCGAGGAGTACTCGGCGCCGCCCTGATAGAGCGGCACGGTCGCACCGAGGCCGATCGAGCCTGAATCGATGTCGCGGTCCGGGCTGAGCAGCGACTCGGAATTGACCTCGCCGCGCGAATAGGACGCCGACAGGTTGACGCTGGGCAGCAGCGCGCCGATGGCGAGATCGACGCCGGCTTCGGCCGCGAGCTGCTGCTCGCGCGCCGCGACCAGGCTGGGGTTCTGGCGCAGCGCCGTCTCGACGGCCTCGTCCAGCGTCTTGGGCAGCGCCGGCAGGCCGGGCGCCGCTTCGAGGTTCTTCGGAGCGCGGCCGACGACGCGCACATAGGCGGCCCGGCTCGCCTCGAGCTGGGCCTGGGCGGCGATGAGCCCGGTCTGGGCGCCCGACAGCGCGGCGTCGGCCTGGGCGACGTCGGTCCGGGTGATCTCGCCCACGTCGAAGCGGTCCTGCGCCGCCTGGCGCTGGCGGCTCAGCACGTCGATGGAGTTGCGCGACAGCTCGACCAGCGAGAGATCGCGTACGACGTTCATGTAGGCGGTGACCGCCGCCAGAAGCGTGCTCGATTCGACACCCGCAAGTCCGGCGCGACCGGCGCGGATCGTCGCCTTGGCGATCTCGCGCTGGGCCAGCACCCGGCCGCCCGAGAAGATCGGCTGGGTCGCGGTGATCTCGGCATTCCAGGAATCGGTGTCGATGTCGTTGTCGTAGTCGCGGCTGGTACCGGCGTTGCCGTTGATCGACACCTTGGGGCGCCAGCCGGCATTGGCCTGGGCGAGTTCCTCGTCGGTCGCCCGCAGCCGGGCGCGCTCGGCCAGCAATTGCGGGTTGGACGAATAGGCCTCGGCCATGGCTTCCTGGAGCGTCTCAGCCTGCGCCGGGCCGGACACGACAAGGCAAAGAGCGGACGCGGCCGACAGCAGGAAGGGGCGAAGGCGGCGCGGGAAGTGCGACATGGGTCGATCGGTCCGTTCTGGCTAGAACACGAAACTGGGGGCGGCGGCGAACCCCGGCAAGGGCGCCGCCGAAGCGTCGAAGGCAATCCGGCTGGACATGCCAGCCGACGCCTTCTGGAATATGTGGGCCTTTCCAAGCCCGGAGTCTGTGACGATTCCGACAAGGCGGCCAGCCGGCTTCAGCTGGGCCACAAGAGCGTCCGGACGGGCCGGAACCGCGCCCTCCAGGAAGATCGCGTCATAAGGGGCGCCGGCGGGGTGTCCGGCGGCCAGCGGCCCGGTCGCCACCGACACGTTGGCGATCCCCAGCGCGGCCAGCGCTTCGCCGGCCCGGGCCGCAAGCCCGGCGTCCGATTCCAGCAGGACCACCGAGGCCGCCAGGCGGGCGAGCACGGCGGCCGAGTAGCCGGTCGCGCCGCCGACCACGAGGACCGTATCGCCCGGGCCGAGGTCGGCGAGCTGGGCAAGCTTGGCAAAGACCCGCGGGTCGAGCAGGAAGCGGCAGGGCGCGACTTCGAGGGCGTCGCCCATATAGGCGAGGCTTTCCAGGCCCGCGGGGACGAATCGCTCGCGCGGGATCGCCCGCATGGCGGCGATCAGGGCGGGCTCGGTCACATCGGCGGTGCGGACCTGCCCATCGGCCATGTTGGCGCGCGCTGCTTCGAAACCGCTCAGTGTCATGGAATCCGGCCCGGATGTTCGAGTCGGGCGCTTATAGCACCGCGCTGCGCTGCGGCAATCCAAATGGTCCGCCCCGGCGCATTGCGCGTTGTGGCCCGGGAATCCTTCTGGTAAGAGCCCCGCTTCATTCCGCCTGACAGACGATCCTGCGTTTCGAGGCCACGTGGCGGAGTGGTTACGCAGAGGACTGCAAATCCTTCTATCCCGGTTCGATTCCGGGCGTGGCCTCCACCGATTTCTTCATGGGTATGAACCAAACGACTCCGTCCGGCGGCATCGTTAACGCGTCTTTAACCAAGGCGGCGTATCCAGAGATTGTCTTCCCTTGAAGACACCCCACCATTCGAGTTTACCTTTCACGGGCCGCGGAAACGCGGCCCGCTCTTTTTGTGCGGACCCCCAATCCGCCATTGACGGGCGGGCAGGCACTAAGATACCCAGCGCGTCCTACGTTCCGCGGTAGCTCAGTGGTAGAGCAGCCGGCTGTTAACCGGCTGGTCGTAGGTTCGAATCCTACCCGCGGAGCCATTTTCCTGCGCCAGCGCCGCGCGCCGTCAGGCGGGGCCGGGTGCGCCCCCTCCCCCAGCGTCAGTCTCCCGCCCGCGTGGCCGCTATTCTGCTATGGTCGGGCGTTCAGCACGGGGCCGCGCATGACCTATGGCTTTCTCGACATCGCGATCACGCCCAGCGTCCGCGCCGCGCAGGCCGCGATGGGCGCCGACCAGATCTGGGCGGGCTTCAGCGGCGACCGGGCGAACGATCGTTTCACCGAAAGCGAAGCGGCGTTCATCGCCGAGCGCGACAGCTTCTTCATGGCGAGCGTTTCGGAGACCGGCTGGCCCTATGTCCAGCATCGCGGCGGGCCGAAGGGGTTTCTGAAGATCATCGACGCGCGCACGCTCGCCTTCGCCGACTATCGCGGCAACCGGCAATATCTCAGCCTCGGCAATCTCATGGCGAACGGCCGCGTCGCGCTGATCCTGGTGGACCACGCAAGGCGCGCGCGGCTGAAGATCTATGCCCATGCGGAGGCCTTGGCGCTCGATGCCGATCCGGCGCTCACCGGCGCGACGATCGACGCCGCCTACAATGCACAGCCGGAGCGGCTGCTGCGCCTGACGCTGGCGGCCTATGACTGGAACTGCCCGCAGCACATCACGCCGCGCTTCACGCCCGAGGAGATCACCGAAGCGACCGCGCCGATGCGGGCGCGGCTGGCGGCGCTCGAAGCCGAGAACGCGGCGCTACGCGCCCGGCTCGCCGCCACCGGGGGCTAGTGACCAAGACGGACTGCGCATGCCCAGGCTAAAGGAGGCGGCGGCGTCAGCCAACGCGCTTCCAATCCGCTCCTCTTTTCCGCGCCGCCGCCTTTTTCTGTTGGCTCAGTCCTGAAATGTCGGGCACGAAAATGCGCTGACCTGGCAGAATCTTGTTCTGGTCGAGCCAGGTCACCTTGCCCAGCTTGCGCTGTTCAGCCTGCGTCGCCTCAAGGATTATCGGCCAGAGCAGTACGTCGCCGTATTCCTTGCCGGCGCGCGCGGACGGCCAGTCTTCCTGTGGAACGCCCTCGCGCACCGTGTACCAGTAGGGCGGTTTGCGCGGGACAAGGATTACTTTCTTGTATTCGGGCGGCGGGTTGAAGGTCAGGTCCGGCAGCGGTTCATCCGGATGCTCTCTATCGAAAAAGCTCAGAAGCCCCGCTATGAAGGCACCGAGGCCGCCGTTCGGTCGCAGGCCAAACACATAGGGGAACCCGAACCGGTAGACACCCAGATTGTCGACAAACAGTAAGACCGCGTCCGTGCGAGACGTGGAAAACCATTCGACCACAGGGCTGCCGGTGCGCAGCACCGTGGAGCCCGGCCTCAAGCTCCTGGCCGCGATATAGTCCTTAATCGAATTGTAGCCGGTGAACCCGGGGCCCTTGTTCTCGAAGTAATCGAGGATTTTCACGCGCCCCATCGAATCGCGAAAGGCCGTGAGCCGGTGGGCCGACGACTGCCCGCTCGCCTTGATGTACTCGATTGTGAACGTTATCGGGCTGCCGGAACGCTGGGCCGCCGCTACGACATCGTCGATCGAATTCATGCCCTTCGCTTGACGCATCCCAAGTCCGAATTGCGCCAGCAATTGTGTCAGTTTCGGACTGTTGAGAATCGTCGACGTCCCGGGGGCCACGTCATTGAAAGCCTTCAGCAGATCATCGCCCGTGTGGAAGATCTGGGTCTTCGACCTTCGCAGGAGCGAAAACACGTTCATCAGGCTCTGCGAACCGCAGGGTCCAGCCGTCTTGGTGATCTTTGACAGCTGCGAGGCAGCGGTCAGAGCCGCGTGACGCCCCGCGAAACCAACGGCCCTGCCGGCCGGGCCGGCTACCGCCAGGAGTCTTAGCCCATTCGACACAACGCCCTTGGTGATCCCCCACACGGACGTATCGTCCGGATCGAACGTGCCGAGGCGGAGCAAATCGGCTACCGTTCCGGTCACGAGCTTCGATCCAGTCGCGAGAGTGAGCCGCGCGGCATGGGTCGCGGCAACCCCGACAAAGTTCATCTGCCCCGTTTCCAGAGCCTCGATCACGTAGTCGTCAATCTTTTCCCAGAGACGCTCTTCGGCCTTTTCGAGCCAGTCCCCTGCCGCTGCCGGATCCCACATCTGCGTCTCCCCGCGTGCCGCCGATCTATCCGCTCGGCCAGAGTACAACGACTTTTCCCAAGTGCGCGGCCCATCCGTCCAGATTGACGGCAGAATGGCCCGGTCCCAGTCCTCTTGGAAGGGGGAAGCGGGTGGCGACAACGTCGGCCGCAGCATTGACCGGCCGCCACCGCGTGGTCCGCCTTGAATGTTAGTGCATTGGGGCCTGAACCTGCCCCAACGTTGGTCCGGTCATTGTGGGAAAGACCGGCTCTCCTGGACCAGGGCGGGTATGCCCGCCCTGGTCCAGGAGCGCGCTCCATCGGGGTTTGGTTGCCGAGGGAGACGTGCGGCCGAACCTCGTTGCTGTCCGTTCGCCACGCCTCACACTCTGGCCGGGCGTCGGCCGGGCTCAAGAACCATGTCGCATTCAAGCAATCGGCCCGTACGCGCTTTCAACCGTCAGTGGAAATCCCGCGACTTCGGCAGGATGCGGACGTCGCGCGGGTGGCGGGCGCGGACGGGATCGGCCGGGGTGCGGTCGGCGTCCGGCAGGCGGTCGAGTTCGGCCGTGCGGTCGAAGACCCGCGCCGTCATCAGGTGGACGACGCCTTCCGGGCTCTTCTGGACGAGGCCCTCGGCGACCATCAGCCGGGCCGACATGACCTCGCGGCGGAACCGTTCGAAGGTGCGCGCCCAAAGCACCAGATTGGCGATGCCGGTCTCGTCCTCCAGCGTTACGAAGATCGCCTTGCCGTTGCCCGGCCGCTGGCGCACCAGCACGACGCCCGCGACGCGCGCCCGGCGGCCGTCCGGCGCGGCGGCGATGTCGGCGCAGGTCGAGACCCGTTCGGCGCGGAAGAGCGGCCGCAGGATCTGCAACGGGTGGCCTTTCAGCGAGAGGCGGATGGTCTGGTAGTCGGTGGCGATCTCCTCGGGCAGCGCCATGACCGGCAGATCGCTCGGCGCTTCCGCGCCCAGCTCGCGCGCTTCGGCGGCGGCGAAGAGCGGCAGCGGCGCATCGTCCGGCAGCCGGCGCACCGCCCACAGCGCGTCGCGGCGGCCGAGCCCGGCCGAGCCGAAGGCGTCGGCGTCGGCCAGCAGCCGCATCGCCCGGGCCGGCAGGCGCGCCCGCTGCGCCAGATCCTCGATGCCGGCGAAGGGTGCGCCGCGCCGCTCGCACAGCTGCGCCGCCCACGCCTCGTGGAAGCCGTCGATCTGGCGCAAGCCGAGGCGCAGCGCCAGCGCCCCGCCCTGCCCGGTTTCAAGCGTATTGTCCCAGAGGCTGTGATTGATGTCGGGCGGGCGGATTTCGACGCCGTGCTGGGCGGCGTCGCGGACGATCTGGGCCGGGGCGTAGAAGCCCATCGGCTGCGCGTTCAGCAGCGCGCAGGCGAAGACCGCCGGGTAGCGGCATTTGATGAAGGACGAGACATAGACGAGCCTGGCGAACGAGGCGGCATGGCTTTCGGGAAAGCCGTAGCTGCCGAAGCCCTTGATCTGCTCGAAGCAGCGCGCCGCGAATTCGGGCTCGTAGCCGCGCCCCGTCATGCCGTCGACCATCAGCCGCTCGTAGCGGCCGATGGTGCCGACATTGCGGAACGTCGCCATCGCCCGGCGCAGGCCGTTGGCCTGGTCCGGCGTGAAGCCGGCGGCGACGATCGCCAGCTTCATCGCCTGCTCCTGGAAGAGCGGCACGCCGCAGGTGCGTTTGAGGACATGGAACAGCTCGTCCGGGTCGTGCGGCGGCGCGGGCGAGGGATAGACGACCTTCTCCTCGCCGTTGCGCCGCCTGAGATAGGGATGCACCATGTCGCCCTGGATCGGCCCCGGACGGACGATCGCCACCTGGATGACGAGATCGTAGAAGGTGCGCGGACGCAGGCGCGGCAGCATGTTGATCTGCGCCCGGCTCTCCACCTGGAAGACGCCGACGGAATCGCCCTTGCACAGCATGTCGTAGACGTCGGCCTGTTCGGCGGGCACGCCGGCGAGGCCGATATCGACGCCGCAGTGATCGCGCATGAGGTCGAAGGCCTTGCGGATGCAGGTGAGCATCCCGAGCGCCAGAACGTCGACCTTCATCAGGCCGAGCGCGTCGATGTCGTCCTTGTCCCATTCGATGAAGGTGCGCTCGGCCATCGCCGCGTTGCCGATGGGGACCAGTTCGTCGAGCCGGTGGCGGGCGAGGATGAAGCCGCCGACATGCTGCGAGAGATGGCGCGGGAAGCCGAGAATGCGGCCGGCGAAGGCGACGGCGCGGGCGATCGTGCCGTTCGCCGGGTCGAACCCCGCCTCGCGTACCCGGCTTTCGGGAATGTCGCCGCCCCAGCTGCCCCATTGCGTGCCGGCGATGCGGGCGGTCACGTCCTCGGTGAGGCCGAGCGCCTTGCCGACGTCGCGGATGGCGCTGCGCGGGCGGTACGAGATGACCGTGCCCGCGATGCCCGCCCGCTCGCGGCCGTACTTGGCGTAGATGTGCTGGATCACCTCCTCGCGCCGCTCGTGCTCGAAATCGACGTCGATGTCGGGCGGCTCCTTGCGCTCGGCCGAGATGAAGCGGGCGAACAGGACGTCGTGATGCTCGGGGTCGATGGAGGTGATGCCGAGCACGTAGCAGACGGCCGAGTTCGCCGCCGAGCCCCGGCCCTGGCAGAGGATGCCCCGGCTCTCGGCGAAATCGACGATCTCGCGGATGGTGAGGAAGTAGCGGGCATAGCCGAGCTGCCCGATGAGGCCGAGTTCGTGCTCGAGCAGGCGCTGCACCTTGTCCGGCACGCCTTCGGGGTAGCGCATGGGCGCGCGGCGGCGGACGAGTTCCTCCAGCCAGGCCTGCGCCTCCCAGCCGGGCGGCACCGGCTCGTCGGGATATTCGTATCTGAGCTGGCCGAGGTCGAAGTCGATGCGGGCGAGGACATGGCCGATTTCGGCGAGCGCCTCGGGCGCGGTCCGGAAGAGATGCGCCATCTCGGCCGCGCTCTTCAGATGGCGCTCGGCGTTGGCCTGGAGCAGGCGGCCGGCACGATCGATCGTGACATGCTCGCGGATGCAGGTGAGCACGTCCTGAAGGTCGCGGTCGTCCGGCGCGGCATAGAGCGCGTCGTTGACGGCGAGCAGCGGCACGCGCGCCGTCGCGGCGGCGGCGCGCAGCCGGGCGAGACTGCGCTGGTCGTCGCCCCGCCCGTGCATCGCCGCCGCGATCCAGACCGCACCGGGCGCGGCCTCGGCGATCCGCGCCGCCGCCGCGGCGAGACCGTCATGCGGGCGCTCGGCGCGGACGATCAGCAGCAGGCCGCGCGGATCCTGAAGCAGGTCGTCGAGGCGCAGGATGCAGTCGCCCTTCTTCGCCCGGCGATTGCCGGTGGTGAGGAGGCGGCAGAGCCGGCCCCAGCCGTCGCGGTCCTGCGGATAGGCGATGATGTCGGGGGCGCCGTCGGCGAAGACGAGACGGCTGCCCACCGCCAGGCGGAAGGCCGCCGCGCGGCGCTTCATCTCGTCCGGCGACGGCGCCGCCGCGCCGTGCCGCACGCTCTCCACCCAGACGTATTCGCCCGGACTGCCGCCCTCGCGCGCCCGCTGCATCGGCGCCAGCCCGTCCTCGCGCCAGGCGTTGAGGGCGCTCCAGGCGCGCACGGTGCCGGCCACCGTGTTGCGGTCGGCGATGCCGAGCCCGGCATGGTCGAGGCAGAGCGCCCGGGTCACCATGTCGGCCCCGCTCGACGCCCCGCGCAGGAACGAGAAATTGCTCGCCGCCGCGAGTTCCGCATAGCGGTTCATGCGAACAGCCCGTGCAGGAACCAGCCGGGATCGGCGGTCTCGCGATAGATGCCGGCGCGGAAGATCCAGAAGCGGCGGCCGTGGGAATCCTCCACGCGGTAATAGTCGCGGGTGACGCCGTCGGTCCCGGCCCGCCACCATTCGGGCGCGATGCGTTCGGGGCCCTCGACGCGCACCACATCGTGCGTCACCCGCCGCCAGCGGAAGCGCCGGGGCGGGCCGTCCGGCACGAGCGCGGCGACCTGCTCGATCCGCTGCGGCGGATCGAAGATCCGCACCGGCCGCGCCGGGGGATCGTCCGGCGGCGGCTGGGTCCAGGCGATGGCCTCCGGCGCCGCGTCGGCCGCCGGGCGCATGGCGAACGCGGCTTCCGGCAGATGCGTGTCGCGGGCCGCGAAGCGCAGCACGCGCTCGCGTCCCAGCCGCGCGACCAGACGATCGACCAGGCCGTCCAGCGCCGCCGCCTCGACCGCGCGGCCGTCGAGCGAGACCTGCGCCGCGCCGAGCGGAGCGCAGGCGGCGACGCCGAGCCGGATGCCGTCGAAGCCGAAGCCGGGATCGACGGGATCGGCCAGCGTCTCGAAGCGCTCGCGGTAGAGGCGCAGCACCGCGCCGGCGTCGCGCGTCGGACGGCCGGTCTCCACCGCGACGCGGCGGGCCTCGCCGTCGCTGCGGAAGAAGCTGGCCTCGAAGACGCGGCCGCCCTCGCCGCGTTCCTCCAGGATGCAGGCCGCCGCCTCGATCAGTCCGGCGAGGACGCTCTCCATCTGCTCCATGTGCAGGAAGGGTTCGGGGAAGTGGCGCTCGACCCGCACCGGCGGCGGCGGGCGCAGCGGCGTCAATGGCGCGGTCTCGCGGCCGAGCGTGCGCCGCAGCTTCGCCGCCAGCGCCTCGCCGAAGCGGGCCGAGAGGATCGCCGAGGGGCGGCCGGCCAGATCGCCGATCGTCTTCAGTCCGGCGCGGCGCAGGGCGAGCAGCGTGTCCGGCGGCGCGTCGAGCGCGGCGATGGAGAGCGGCCGGACCGCGCTTTCGTCCGTACCCGGAGCGATAATGCCGCTCTTGCCGAACCGCGCCAGCGCCCGCGCCGCGTCCGGCGTGCCCGCGACCGCCCAGCGCGCGCCGACCCCGGCGCGCTTCAGGTCGCCGCCGAGCCGCGCGCAGAGCGCCGTCTCGCCGCCGAACAGATGGCCGCAGCCGGTGACGTCGAGCACCAGGCCGTGCGGCGGATCGAGGGCGACGGACGGAGAATAGCGCTCGCAGGCGGCGGCCAGCCGCAGCAGCAGGCGATCGTCGGCGCCGGGATCGGCCTCCACCACGTCGAGATCGGGAACCCGCGCCCAGGCATCGGCCAGCGTCAGGCCGGGGCCGAGGCCCAGCCGCGCGGCCTTGCGGCCGGTGGCGCTCAGCCGCAGGGCGCCGCGATCCTTGCCCGCGATGACGAGCGGCGGCTCATCCGGCGCGCCGCAGCCCGCCGTCCGGCGCTCCCGCCCGATGCGGTCGGCCGGCAGGAAGGGAAACCACAGCGCCAGATAGCGCCGGTCTTTCCCTGAAGACGCCAAGCTCACGATTCCACTCCACTGCCCAGGTCTCGCCCGCCGCGCCGCCGCGCCGGCGCTCAAGCGTGATGTCGAATGCCGGGTGCCCCGGCGCGCCGGCTTCCAGCGGCGCGGAGGGCGCGGCGGCGGCCCGCCAGCGCGTCGCGGCGGCGCTGGGGGCGGGATCGGCGGCGACACGCAGCAGCAGCGCGGGCACCCCGCTCTCTTCCGCCGCCAGGCCGAGGCGGCGGCTGGTGGTGAGATCGAGCAGCGGCGAGACGCCCCAGGGCTCCATCAGCACCGCGCCGAGCGCGGCGCAGCGCAGCGCCTCGCCCGAGGCCCTCAGCAGGGCGGCGATGTCTTTCGCCCGCACCAGCAGCACGCGGCCGGGGTCGAGGCCGAGATCGGCGAGCCCGGGCGGATGGACGCGGCCGGCTTCATGGTCGAGAAAATCCTGCCGGACCCAGACGATGGGCTTCTCCCCCGCCGCGCGGATCGCCAGCCCGACCGTGAAACCCGCCGCCGCCGCCGCATCGGCCGGGCGCGCGGCATAGATCTCGTGCACCGCCCCGCGCGCCAGGCCGCCGTCCAGCGCCGCATCGATCGCCGGCGCGCCCAGCGCGACGCGCACCCCTGCCCCGGCCACCGGCCGGCCGTCGAGGCCGGCGAGCTGGGTACGAAGGGCGGCCAGGGTCTTGATCCGGGTGCTGCGGTCCATGGCGAAAGGCCGGTTGTTCCTATTTTGTTCTTTACAGAACCACCCCCGGACCGCACGGTCAAGGGAAACGAATCGCCCGCTCTCCAACCGGCAGGCCTCGCTCCGGCCCCCGGCTGTGGCATGATGCGCCGGTCGCCATTTCAGGATCGCCATGACCGCCATTTTCCGCCTGGACGGCACGACCGCCGTCACCAGTCCCAACGCCGCGGGGCCGTGGGACCCCAACATGCAGCACGGCGGCGCACCGACCGCGCTGATCGTCAAGATCGCCGAGACGACGCCCGCGCTGGTTCCCATGCGGATCGCCCGCATCACGGTCGACCTGATGCGCCCGGTGCCGGTGGCGCCGCTGACCGTCGCCACCGACATCGTGCGCGACGGCAAGAAACTGCAACTGCTCGCCATCCGCCTGCTGGCCGGGGGGCTGGAGGTCGTCCGGGCGAGCGTCCTGCGCCTGCGCCGCGAGGCGGTGGCGCTGCCCGACGCGGCGGCCCCGCCGCCCATCGACCTGCCGCCGCCCGACCAGGGCACGGCGCCCGGCCTCCCCGCCGGGTGCCCGTTCAACGCCGGCCTCGAAAGCCGCTTCGTCAAAGGCACTTTCCGCCAGCCCGGCCCGGCCGCCGTCTGGCACAAGGTCAACTGGGACATCATCGAGGGCGAGCCCATCCTGCCGGTGATGCGCGCCGCGATCGCCGGCGACTATTGCAACGGCACCTCGGCCTGGCTCGACTTCCGCCTGTGGACCTTCATCAACGCCGACCTCCAGCTTTCCTTCGCGCGCGACCCGGTCGGCGAATGGATCCTGCTCGACGCCGAGACCTATCCCGGCCCGGACGGCGGCGGCGTCGCCTTCGCCCGGCTCGGCGATTCACTGGGCTGGTTCGGCAGGGCGGCGCAGAGCGTCATCTTCGAGAAGCGCAAGACACCGCTCGCCTGAGAGGAGACCGCCCATGCGCCTGCCCTTCGAGGACGGCCGCCGACGCCGCATCTATCTGATGCGCCACGCCCAGGCCGACTATTTCGCGCCTGACGGCGCCCGGCGGCCCGAGCCGAACGCCGTCCCGCTGACGCCGCAGGGCCGGCAGGAAGCGCTCGCCATGGCCGACTGGCTGTCGCCGGTGCCGTTCGACCGGGCGCTCTGCTCCGGCCTCCCCCGCACGGTTGAGACCGCGACGCTGGTGCTCGGCGGGCGCGACCTGCCTCTGGAACACGCCCCGGCGTTGAAGGAGATCCAGGGCGGCGACATGGAGACCCGCTCAAGGCTCGAACCGGCCGAGTATGCCTACGCCATGTTCAGGGCCGGCGCGCCCGAGGCGCGCTTCGCGGCGGGCGAGAAATTCGCCGATTTCCGGGCCCGCGTGCTGCCCGCCTTCACCGCCATCCTCGAAGACGCGGCATGGACCAATCTCCTGCTCGTCTGCCATGGCGGCACCAACCGGGCGATCCTGACCTGGTTCCTCGGCCTCGGCCTCGACACGTTCGGCCAGTTCGAGCAGGATTCCTGCTGCCTCAACATCCTCGACTTCGACCAGATGGACGGGACCGGGATCATCGCCCGGCGCATCGTGCGGGCGCTCAACATGACGGCGCTCGATACCGCCAAGACCGGCTCGCGCCACCTGTCGATGGAATGGCTGGCCGAAAGACACGAAAAAGCAAAGAAAAGAGGCTCCGAGGGCTAATCCACCGCCCCGTCTCCCGCGTAGTTACCCTGATAGAACAGGGGGGCACTCCCCCTGTCGGAGAGCGGGGAGTGGGTATGAGCGCGCCGGCCATCGTCTGGCTCAGGCAGGATTTGCGCCTGCAGGACAATCCGGCGCTGGCAGAGGCCGCGGCCTCCGGCCGTCCCGTCATCCCCGTCTACATCCTGGACGACGCCGCGGCCGGGGCGTGGGCGATGGGCGGCGCCAGCCGCTGGTGGCTGCATCACTCGCTGTCGGCCCTGTCGGCCGCCCTGGCGGACCTTGGCGCCCCCCTCGTCCTCAGACGCGGCGACGCCGGCGAGACGCTCGACCGCCTGATCGCCGAGACCGGGGCCGGGGCGGTCTAC
>OEIV010000897.1_pt1 | contig 15008 bp, 9 predicted proteins | sample 1539231 | NCBI WGS metagenome assembly OEIV01 (sample SAMN03794762, study PRJEB22550) | activated sludge metagenome | feature: wastewater treatment plant; material: activated sludge; isolation source: Wastewater treatment plant of a petroleum refinery complex | place: Argentina: Buenos Aires ...
TCCACCAAGACCTCCTGTGTATGCGCTTTGTGCCCCGACACCAACATCTGTAATGGAATTCGGATTTCCAAACCTTGCAACAGTCTGTGCAATTTCAATTGCTTGATAGCTTAACTGAGCAGTGTTTAATGGAACACGAACAGCTTGCTTCAATCCATCCTGCATTGCTTCTTCACGATGTTTCTTTTCATCCGCTGTTTTATTAGGCAATCTTCTTGCAGACATATAATCATTAAAAGCATTTGTATCATCATCTACAGCTTTTACTAATGTGTTTTTTATTTCCTGACATTTATCAGCCGCCTCAGTAAGAATTTTATCAATCTCTATATCGCTGCCACGTTTGTTTGCAGTTAGGTTTGCAACCATTGATGATAAAGCTGCACCAAGCGCTCCGGACAAGGCTGCAATTGAACCACCGCCGGGAGCTGGAGTTTCTCTTGAGACTTCATCAACAAAATCTGTAAGTTTCATTTCAACAAGTGCTGTGTCCAGATTTTTTGGTAATCCCAAAACTCGTTCTTCAATTTTAAACTCTGAAACATCATTTAATCCAAGTGATTGAACTGCTGTATTTAGAATATCTCGTATTGGAATTCCTGTTGAACGATGTTGCTTTCTTAAAAAATACTTCCCTGTTTCAAGTAAAGCTGGAAATGGAACCATACCAACAATTTCACTTCCCGTAATACGTAAACCTCTTTCAGCGGCAAGTTTTTCTGTTTCATCAGAAACGCGATGCTTAGATGTAACTATGAAGTTTGTAGGATTGATGGAGATGTGTGCACGATCATATTTATTAACCATCCAGCCAATGGCTTTGCAATGTTTAAACTTGCCTGGAATTTTAACTGATTGTCCTTCCGCTTTTTTAGAATCAATTCCATTTAAATCTAATAGTTCTTTTAAATCATAATTGTGTTGCTCATTGCAATGTTTAATTGTTTCATCAATTGTTTTTCCAACAAAATCACAACTACCGCAAGGATATTTTTCTTTTTCGTACTTCAAGATTTTTTCACTCTTAAAATAAAATGGACCATTGCCGCCTTCACGAGCGCTTCTACCCTTCTCTCTTAATTCGAATGCAATATCAGTAGCATATTTTTCTTCGCGCGTATTTAAGTTTATGTTATATGCGATAAGAAATTCTCTCACACCAATTACAGTTCCGCCGGCTTTTGCATTAAACTTAGTTGGACCAAAATCAGGTTTCCATTCTGGTTTCTTTAATTTTTCTTCAAGTGCTTCGTACTCTCCTTGCCTTATCTTGGCAAGATTTTCTCTCTCAGGTTTGGTAGCAGATTTTTCATAAAGATAAACCGGAATCCCAAGGTCATCTCCAACTCTTTTTGCTACTTCTTTAGAAAGTTCGATACACTCTTCAGTAGTTATCCCACTTACAGGCACAAAAGGACAGACATCAGTTGCACCCATTCTTGGATGTGAACCTTTGTGTTTACTCATATCAATAAGATCCGCGGCTTTTTTAATTGAGTTGAATGCAGCTTCTTTAACTGCTTTTGCATTTCCAATAAATGTTACAACGGTACGATTCATATCGTAGCCAGGATCAAGATCAAGTAGTTTTACTCCTTCTACTTTTTCAATTTCATCAGTTATTTGTTTAATAATTTCAGGACGCTGTCCTTCAGAAAAATTTGGTACGCACTCAATAAGTTGTTCGTTCATTTGTTCCTCAAGTAAAATATATTCGTATTATTGAAAATAATGTCATACTTCGACTACGCTCGGTATGAAATAGGGCTAACTAAATATTAGTACAAAATTAAAACAATTGTACTGAATTCTCATCTTATTAGATAAATAATTTATATTAGGGCATCAATAAAAAGTGAAATATGATGATGGAAAGATTAGCTTATAGAATTAATAAAGCCGGTTCGATTAATAATCTAAAATTGTCGTCTGAAAATCTGCCAGAACCAACAAAGAATGAAGTTAAAGTCCAGATAAAGGCAATTGGATTAAATTTTGCAGATATTTTTGCAATACAGGGGTTATATTCTGCAACTCCCAAAGGAAGTTTCATCCCTGGTTTAGAATATTCCGGAATCATAGTCAAAAAAGGGAGTGAAGTAAATGAGTTTGAAATTGGTGACAGAATTATGGGCGCTATTAGATTTGGGGCTTATGCAAACTATTTAAACATCAACAAAAATTATATTCAAAAACTTCCGAGTGATTGGAGTTTTGAAGAGGGTGCGGCTTTCATTGTTCAATCGTTAACAGCTTATTATTCATTGATTGAACTTGGCAATATTAAAGCTCAATCAACAGTACTAATTCATTCTGCCGCGGGTGGAGTTGGAATTTATGCTAATCGTATTGCTAAGAGATTTAATGCTTATACAATTGGAACTGTTGGGACTGAGAAGAAGATCCATCTGCTTAAAAAAGAAAGATATGATGACGTAATTGTTCGTGGAGATGATTTTTCGGAAAAGTTAAAAAAGAGGTTAGTTAATAGAGATCTTGACATTGTCTTGGAATGCATAGGCGGAAAAATATTTGCAGAAAGTTTTAAACAAATGAGCGCGGGCGGAAGAATAATAGTCTATGGAGCAGCGCAATTTTCAACAGGCAATTCTTCTCCAAATTATTTAAAGGTTCTTACAAAATATTTAACGAGACCAAAAGTTGATCCGCTTTCATTATCTGATAAAAATAAAAGCGTAATGGGATTTAATCTTATTTATTTGTGGGATAAAGTTGAACTTATGAAAAAATATCTGAATAATATTCTAGAAATGAATCTTGAAAAACCGTTAATTGGTGAAGTTTATGAATTCAAAGATTTATTAAGTGCGATAAAGAAATTTCAAACAGGACAAACGGTTGGAAAAGTTGTAATAAGGGTGGGAGAATAATTAGTTGCCAGTAACATAAGGATAATTCATTATATCATTAATTGAAAAAATATACTCAGTCAATGCGGGTTCTGAATTTAATCTTAAATAAAATAATTGGTTTGCACCAAAGAGTAATGTTTTAACATTATATCCAAGCACAGTTAAATATGCAACCATGCAAGCACTCAATTGTCCATCGCCGCTATAAATTATAATAGGTTGATCATTGGGCAATGTCTGTAAACTATATATGCTCCTAAATTCAAATAGAGGAGCATCTTTAAACCAAACAGTATTTTCAGGATGCCCTTTACCTCCTATTGCAAACTCATTGTACAACCTTGCTGGTCCATAGCATACTAGAAAGTGGGTATTTGCAATACCTGTAGAAATATTTTCAGAATAGTTAATGTCATTTTCAAATCCCTTTTTTATAATCTCCTTTACTCTGTATATCGTCTTTTCTTTTGCACTCACAATTTCCGCTGGAAATTCTATACCCGGTAAATGGGTAAACGCTTTTTTAGGATATTCAATATTTGTGTATGATTGGTCTTTATTTTCTAAAGCACCAAGCCATTCATCTGCAAAAAAAATATTCCAAGATGCCATTCCATAATTTAATGTGTAGATGTTGTTAAATCCTGCTATTCTTAAAAGACAGGTATAATAAGAAGACGCTTGTCCATTTTGGGAAACAACTACAATTTTTTTTACAGGATCTAAATTAAAAAGCGAGTCTACTTTATTAAAAAGTTGTACAGCAGAAATATTTATTGCCCCATCTATATGTCCGTTAATATATTGTTGCGGTTCTCTAATATCCAGAATATAATACTGTGAATTGCTTGAAAAAATTTCTTGAGCATAAACTAAAGCGGGGGCTAAATCTGTATTAGCAAAATCTCCAACACTTTCTATATATCTTAATATTGTTGCTGTTTCGTCTAGCTCAATTTTATCGATTGGAATAACATTATCATCTAGACAGCTAATAGAAAATAATGAGAGTAACAAAAAGTATATTATAATTTTAAATTTCATAATATTTAATTAACAGGTAGATAATCGGATTTATTCATTCCTATAAACATTCCAATTACATTTTCACCATGGATATTCCAAATAGTATTTCCTGAACCTTGCACGTAAGGATTATTTATTTCTTCATTTTGAACTTTTGTTTCAAAGTAATCATCAAATGAACCATCAAACGAATATACTCTAATATACCTTCTTCCATTATAAGCAGATGATTGATATTCTATTGGATATGAAGCAGTGCGTACTCTAACTGAGTTGTTAACGGAACTGGTTTCAGGAACCGATACACTATAAAAATCCGGTGCATTTACGAAAGTGCCTTGATCAACAGCCCAAAGTGCTGAATATACTTCACCTTTGAAAGTGGTCACATCTGCCTCACTATAATATCCACTAAGATTAATATCTACAGAATTTACAACAGGTTTAATTGGGATTTTAGTTATTGCATAAAATGAATACTCACCCCATTGACCAAATAATTCAAAATACTCATTTTCAATAGCTCTAAATTCATATAGTGGTTCATAAATTCCGTCTTCAGTATAATGTAATGGAATTACTTTATATCCATCAATTCGTAAATACATTGTAGCATCTTTAATCTCAGCAATTTTAATGTCAAAAGTAACATCCAACGGCAAGGTACGTGTAAGGATTACACCAGGGAAATAACTTTGTGTTGATATTTGGCAATGCACAACAACCTGCTGCTTATAAATTAATTCAGGATTTAGTAATTCTTCATTTTCACAACCGAAGCATAAAAGTGATAAGAAGATAAATATTTGTTTTATATACTTCATATAATTAGAATGAGAAACTTACTCCTGCTGCAGGAATAAATGGAAAAAGTGAAATTCTTTTTAACATTACTTTTTCATTTCCTTCAGCATCTTCTGAAAAAACTATAAACTGTGCATATGCATTTCTTCTGTTGTATACATTATAAAGATTAATATAAAAATTTAATTCTGTCTTTGTCATCCTAAGTTTATAATTAAAATTCAAATCAAGTTTATGATACGCAGGAAACTTATTAGTATTAAGATCATCGTAATCCAATAATACTTGTGCTGGTCCCGAGATACCAATTGGATTAAAAATAAACTGCCCGGTAGGTGCATTATATCTCATACCCGTTGCATAAGTAAATGTCGCACCAAATGTAATCTGATCATTTAAACTATAGGTTGCGGCCAGCGAAAGATCATGACGTCTGTCATATTTGGGATAAAATACTCTGCCAAGATTTAAGTCATCAAATTTTCTTTTTGTCCAGGCTAATGTATAACCAATCCAGCCTATTAATTTTCCTTCTCTTTTTTGAAAAAACAATTCCATTCCATAAGCTTCGCCAACTCCCTGAACAAACTGATCTTCAATCGAATTATTTAAGGGATTTATCTCTGGAGAATTTATAAATTCGTAAATATTTTTCATGTCACGATAATAAAATTCAATTGAGGTCTGATAAGATTCCTCATCGAAAAATTTATCAATTCCAAAAACATACTGGGTTGAACGGCTAGGTTGAATATTTGCTGTAGCGGGATACCATAAATCACTTGGCAGAGCAATATCATTTCTTGTTATTAAATGAAGATATTGGTTAGCAACAGCAGCCGCACCTTTTAGATATAATCCATAAATTAATTCATATGATAAAGAAATTCTTGGTTCAAAAGTAAGTTGATTGGTGTCATTAAAATAAAATAACCTTCCTCCAAGATTTGTTTTAAGTGAATTAAAGAATACAGATTCATTCTGCAAAAACAATGCAGCCTCAACAGCATTTATATCTTTACCAGCATAGGGATCCTGTTCATAACTTAGGTCATAATATTCATTATATAAAAGATCATAATTATGAAAAGATATTTCAAAACCTGTTTTTAATTTTTGATTCATAGCCCAATTTAACTCTGCGGTTTGCCTGAATATCAAATCTGTTAGATTAGGATTTACAAAGTATGATGAAGAACTAACTGTATTTGTTCCAACCCCGATTTTAGACGAAAATTGATAATTTGTAAAACTCAATAATGAATTAAGGAAAAGTGATTTTGAATTTATTTGCAGCCAATTCAAAGCAACATTTAAGTTTTCCCATTCTATATCATATTCAATATCATCAGCGGATGGATTATACATATTATCATAGCTGTACATTGCACTTAATGAGATAATGCTTGACTCTGATAAATTATAATTTACTTTTCCATTGAGATCGTGAAATGTGTATCTGGGGACGGTACTATTCTTATCAAATTTATTTTGCAATAAATCATAGTACATTATTCTTCCAGCAACCATATAAGTTGCTGAATTCTCAAGCGGTCCTTCAAAATTAAAGAACGAATTTATTACTCCAACTCCTAATGTGCCTTTTTCCTTTTCTTTTGTTCCTGATCTTAATTTTATATCTAAAACACTTGATAACCTTCCTCCATACTCGGCTGGAAAAGCACCTTTAATAAGTTTAACATCGTGAATTGCATTCGAGTTAAATGTGCTGGCGATATTTCCAATATGCGATGGGTTATAAATAATGGAACCGTCCACTAATGTTAATGTCTGATCAGGTGATCCCCCTCTTACATATAATCCATTAGATAATTCTGAGGATTTGCTAACACCGGGTAATAACTGAAGCAATCTAAAGAGATCAACCTCTCCAGACATACTCGGAAGTTTAGTTAGAAGTTCCGGTGAAACATCTATAGTACTTAACACATTTTTATCAATCTTTTCACCCTCAACGATTATTTCATTTAGTTTAATATTCTCGGGTTCAAGCTGAACATTATAATTAAGATTTGACTCCTGGACATTTAAATCAATTTCTTTGATTGACACTTTATATCCAAGATGTCTAAAAAAAATGTAGTATTTATTCCGTTTTAATTTTGGGATTACATAATAACCAAAATTATTTGTAGCCACACCATAGATAAAATCTGAACTTAATTTTAAAGTGTCTTTGTATATCAAAATATTTGTGCCAATTAAACTCTCCCCAGTAATTTTATCAGAAACAAAACCTGTAATTGAGATTTCTTGCTGCTGACACAACGTTATTTTTGATAAGCTTAATAATAGGATAATTGAAAAGTTTAAAGAGAAGACAGAGCGCATATTACTCTGATAATTATTAAAAATCTTATTATAGAAATAAATAAATTATTATAAAGAGTCAATAGTTAATTTTAATAACTAAATCTACTTAATAATAATATAATATTGGGTTTTTATTAGCTTAAATGAAAGCTTAGTTAGAACAAATACCATTCTGAGTTCTGCTTATAGTTACGTAAATTAGCACCTCAAATTTTAATCACTTGGAGAACGATGAAAAAAATAAGAAATATAGCGATAATAGCCCACGTTGATCATGGTAAGACTACACTGGTGGATCAGATATTAACTCAATGTGCAGTATTTAGAAAAAATCAGGTTGTACGTGAAAGATTTCTTGATTCGAACGATCTTGAACGCGAACGTGGAATAACTATCCTTGCAAAAAATATTAGCATACCTTTTAAAGAATATAAGATAAATGTAATTGATACTCCTGGTCACGCTGATTTTGGTGGTGAAGTAGAACGAGTGTTAAAAATGGCGGATGGTGTTTTACTTCTTGTTGATTCTTTTGAAGGACCGATGCCTCAAACAAGATTTGTTTTAGAAAAAGCGCTTGCACTTCACCTATTACCAATCGTTGTAATAAACAAAGTTGATCGTCCTGATAATCGGCCCGCAGAAGTTCTTGATGAAATTTATGATTTATTTATTGAACTGGACGCACATGAAGATCAGTTGGATTTTCCTGTAATTTATGCAAGCGGAAGAGATGGCTGGGCTGTAAAAGATTTGAAAGATGAACGCACAGATTTAACTCCATTGCTGGATTCTATTATAAATGATATTCCGGCTCCTCCTACAAAAAAAGGAACTGTCCAACTTCAGGTAATGACTTTAGATTATAATGATTATGTAGGTAGAATTGGCATTGGAAGGGTGTTTAGAGGCAAGTTAAAAAAATCAGAAAAGCTTTCTATCATTAAAAGAAATGGAACAATACACGCAATATCTATAAAACAACTTTTTATTTTTGAAGGGTTAAATCGTCTTGAAGTTGAAGAAGTTTCGTGCGGAGATATTTGTGCAATAGTTGGAATAGAGGATGTTGATATTGGGGATACAATTGCTGATGCAGAAAACCCGGAACCATTGCCAATCATCTCGATTGATGAACCAACAATCAGTATGACATTTACTGTTAATAATTCTCCCTTTTATGGAAGAGAGGGAAAATTTGTTACTTCACGCCAACTTCGCGATAGACTATTTAAAGAACTTGAACACAATGTTGCTCTTCGTGTACAGGAAACTGCTTCACCGGACGCATATAGAGTTTCGGGTAGAGGCATTCTACATCTGTCTATCTTGATAGAAAATATGCGTCGTGAAGGTTATGAACTTCAGATACGTGAACCAAAAGTTATTTATAAAACGATAGAGAATAGAAAAGCTGAACCGATTGAAGTTATGGTGGTTGATGTTCCAACAGAGTTTGCCGGAAAAGTAATTGAACTGGTTGGACAGCGCAGAGGCGAGATGATGAAGATGGAAACAAAAGGAAGTATGAACAAGATTGAGTTTCATATTCCATCACGTGGCATTATGGGTCTGCGAACAAAAGTGTTAACTGCTACTCAGGGTGAAGCAGTTATGCATCATCGGTTTTATCAATATGAATTCTTTAAGGGTTCAATTGGCACAGTTAAAAGCGGCGTAATAATTTCAATGGAAGAAGGACCGTCGACGGCTTATGCAATTGATGGATTACAGGATAGAGGTAAGTTTTTTATAAATCCTGGTGATATTGTTTATAAAGGACAAATTATTGGCGAGCACACAAAAGAAAATGATATTGAAGTAAATGTGCAGCGCGGCAAAAAGTTGTCTAACATGCGGGCATCTGGTTCTGATAAAGCAGTTAAAATAACACCTGCAATAATCTTTTCCTTGGAAGAAGCTTTGGAGTATATTGAAGATGATGAAATGGTTGAAGTAACTCCAAAATCAATTAGACTTAGAAAACTTTATCTCGATACAAATGATAGGAAAAGATTTAATCTTGGTAAACTTGCACAACAGTAATTTTATAGGTTAAATATTTCTTGGGGTTGATAGATTTTAATTTTATCTAATATGCTTTGATTAGCAGATTTTATCATAGCCTCTGCAACTTGTGAGGCTTCTATTGGGCGGTATTGTTTTAGAGCCGGAATAATTTTTGTAATTGTTCCGGCTATTTTAATTCCTATAGACTCACCGAGTCTTTTTTCACTTCTTAATCCAACAAGTATTGATGGTCTGAAAATACAAATCTGCTCAAAACTTAGCTGCTGAACTTTTTCATCCAGACTGCCTTTAGTTCTTAGATAAAAATTACTTGATTTATAATCTGCACCGACAGAAGAAACAAGCATATACTTTTTCACTCCATTTTCAGCCGCGGCTTTTGCTACCTCATATTGAAAAGTAAAATCAATTTTATATTGGGCCCCTTTGCTGCCCGCTTTTTTAATTGTAGTTCCAAGTGCAGAATAAAGTTCATCCCCTGTTAAGTACTCTTTCCAGAGTTCTATTTTATCAAAACTAACTACATGCTCTTCAAGTTTATGGTGGGTGATATCAAGAGAGTTTCTTACAAATACCTTTACTTTTTGATATCTTTCATCCTTTAGAAGTTTTAGCGTTGTAAAACTTCCAACTAAACCAGAAGCACCAATTACAATTGCTGTTTTCATTAAGAACAATCCTACTCAACAATTATTTCATCAATCATAAGCCAGGGTTTGCCCCCTGCTTCAGGATGAAACGATGGGAGTTCTGTAAGATTCTTTGCAAAGATTTTAACGTATCTTCCATTTATATTTCCTAATGAAGCAATAAAATCTTTTTGTACCCAATCAGGATTTCTTAATGATGATTCATTAATAATTTTCTGAACCTCCTTAAAATTTAATCCATCTTCGGAAATGTAAAATTCAACATATTCAGGAAATACAATCCAAGATGACGAAGCCTGGAAAAATCCAATTGATATTTTATTTACTTTAGTTGATTCTCCTAAATCAATCAATGCTTCGAAATCGGTTCCCTGATACCCTTGCCATGATTTATCTCCCCCACGGAATGTATCTGAACCACGCATTCCATCTGTCAAAGCATTAGTTCCACCAGCAGAATATTTTTCGCTGTAAGGATATGTCAGATTGACATCTTTTCTCGTCGCTTTATTAAAAGTAAAATTATGTTTGAAAATTTTACCAACATTACTTCTACTTCTTGCAAAACTAAATTCAAATTCTTCAGTTTGTGACACTTGAATATTAAATTTTTCTACACCTGATGGATTAGACAACATAGGTCCACGTTGCTTACTAAACGCATAAAGATTTATATCTTTTTGAATCTGACTTATACTCAGATCAAATGCATTTGTTTTTTCATTATAGATCTTTTCAATCTCAAAAGGTTTTGTTTCCAGTCCATAGGTAACACCAAGAACATCTAATCTATCATAATGTTTTTGAACTCTTTGTCTAAATGATTCATAATCTCGTTCTGCAGGATAAGTCCAGACAACTTCAGATAGAGCTATCATTCTGGGAAATAATCTATCATCAATTAATTCTTGAGGAGCATATTCTGTCCACATATTGCCTTCACTTCCAAGTACGTGTTTTCTTTCATCAGCAGTAAGTTCGGCTGGAATGGGATCAAACAAATAAACTTTCTGCATATCAGTTACATCAACAGGATAATCAAAATAACAATGGCTTGTTGGAGAAACAATTACATCGTGACCTTGTTTTGCAGCGTCTATCGCACCTTTAACACCGCGCCAGGATTGAACTGTTGCTTCAGGTGCAAGACCACCTTCAAGTATTTCATCCCAGCCAACAATTTGTTTTCCTTTTGAGTTGATGAACTTCTCCATTCGCTTGACAAAATAACTTTGTAATTCGTGTTCGTCCTTTAAATTCTCATCATTAATTCTTTGCTGGCACTTTGGACATTCCTTCCATCTGTTTTTTGGTGCCTCATCTCCACCAATATGTATATATTTTCCCGGAAATAAATCCACAACTTCACTGATTACATTTTCTAAAAATTGAAATGTTTTTTCATTGCCTGCACAATAAATATCATAATAAATTCCCCAAAATGTTCCAACTTCAAATGGCCCTCCAGTACAAGATATTTCCGGATAGCAGGATATTGCAGCAGTGGAATGTCCGGGCATTTCAATTTCCGGAACAACATTTATAAACCTACTTTGTGCATAAGCAACAACTTCTTTAATATCTTCCTGAGTGTAAAATCCACCGTAAACTGAGCCGTCATCATAAGTTCTAAATGCGCCTTTTTTAGTAAGCTCAGGATACTTTTTAATTTCAATTCGCCATGCCTGATCTTCAGTTAAATGCCAGTGAAGCGTGTTAAACTTATGATATGCGAGAAGATCAATATATCTTTTAACAAATTCCTTAGTCATAAAATGGCGACAGCAATCAAGGTTTAACCCGCGCCAGACAAATTCAGGTTCATCCAAAATTACTACACAAGGAATTTTCCACTCAACATTATCAACTTTTACTTTTGTTTCGATTTCTACAGGAAGAAGTTGGCGAAGTGTTTGAACGCCGTAGAATAACCCGTTCAATTCTGATGCTTCTAGAAGCACGTTATTTGAATTAACAGCAAGAGTATATCCTTCTTTTCCAAAATTAGTTAAAGAATTTGAGAGAGAAATAATTATTGAATTATCTTCAACTTTGTTATCCCATACTTTCATTATCAAATCAAATCCGGTAGAAGGGCTAATTATTTGATTTAAGTATTCAGCAATTTGTTTTGCTTCATTTTTATAATAAATCTTGGTAAGCGGATTTAAATTAAAGGTACCTTCGTTTACAACAATGCTTTTAGGTTTTGGTATGATGTTAATATTGTTACCTTTTTCCTGTGCTGAAGTTATTATTGTTGTTAAAATTAAAATCGATAAAATAAGGATGGTAAATATGTTTTTCATTTTTCATCTTTCAAGAATGCGATAAAAGATTATTCTACAAATAAATTTTTAATAAAATAAAATTCTTCTTCTGTTAAAGGATTATCCATGCCGCTAAGATTTGATTTAACCTGATCAAGATTTCTAAATCCTGGGATTACAGAGCCAACTTGTTTATAGAATAAAAGATATTGCAAGGCCGCACGAGATAATTCCTGATTTGATGGTCCAAATTTATTTTTAAGTTTTTCAATTTTAGGTTCAAGCTTTGCAAGATTATCAGGTTTAAATCTCTCAGCATTTGCTCGATGGTCACCCGCATCAAATTGTGGTGGATTACCTTGATGATATTTACCAAGCAGTAGTCCTTGTGCAATCGGACCAAAAGCAACAAAAGAAACATTATACTCATCGAGCATTTTACGAGTTGGTGAACCGTCTCTAACAATACCATCATTAAGTGCACTGGCCATACTCTGTATGGCATCTGGTTTAACTTTTGGAATTAGTTTTACGAAATCATCATGGTTATAAGCTGATTGACCAATCAATCTAATTTTGCCTTCCTCACGCAGTCTGTGCATAACTTCAATTGCATCATCAAGATATTTATCATTCTCGCCAAAATCTCCGTGGTGGAAGTAGTATAAGTCTATATAATCTCTTTTAAGATTAATTAAAGATTGCTCGCATTGATGACGAATGTGTTTTGGTTCGTAAGCATGTTCTGCTGTTCCCGGGAACCAGCCGATTTTTGTTGCAATTACAAAATTATTTGTGCGTTTTCCAAGAATTCTAGCTAGCATTCTTTCCGCTCTTCCGTTACCATAAACATCAGCATTATCAAAATGGTTAACTCCGTGATCAATTGCATAATCAATTGCTTCACCGATTTCTTTTTCATCAACATTGGCCCAGCCATTTGGAGTTCCGTTTACCCAATTAAGTCCACCCATAGTCCAGCATCCAAGACTGATCTCAGAAATGCTGACATCTGATTTGCCAAGTTTTCTGTATTTCATTTTTTCCTCATAAATGTATAGTTAAAAATATAAAAGATTATAAGGATATTGAACTACAATTAACAAATATTAATCAAATAACTTTGGTAGAGATACTGGTTCGATTTTTTAACGAACAAAGAATGGAATTTTTAGACAATAAAATAATTAGCAGACTAAGAATATTAATCCTTAGCCTGCTTCCAAGGAGAGACCGATCAAATGTTTAACATATATTAAAAATTTATGAAGTACTCTGTACCATGTAATTTATGATAACTGTAGTATAGATTTTTGCAGATCTTGCTTACTCTTTCGTTATTATCATAAATTGCAACACCTCTTAAACGATAAATACCAATACTATTTCCGAGTTGATATAATGCTACCGCAGCAGCAATACGCTCTTCTTCTGTTTTACCGTTTTCCAGCATATTTAATAATGGAATCATTGATTCAGATGCATCATCACTTTGAAGGTATTTTTCTTCTATTAAATCATACATAACATTTGCGGAACCAACTCGAATGCCTGTGTTGTCGGATTTAATCCCAACCGTAAGATTATCAACAATTGCCGATTTTTTCTCCACTGAAAATTGTTCAGTTTGTGCTGTCACAAACGGAACCATTACAAGTGTCATTAAAACGATTATTAATGTTTTCATTGTTTGCTCCTTTTTATTATGAAATTATTTTTAAGCTCGATGCTAAAATAATTTTTAAAGTATGTCTTGGCTATTAAGTTAGTATGAATGGTTATATCTTAATGCGAATAGTAATTTTTCGTGGAGAGTCGAGATCTAAATTCGAAAATAAATAATAGCAACTTAAATTTATTTTAGAATGATATTATTCTTATATCCATATAAAAATATTTATTGTGTTTAGAGTTTTAGTATTTGTTAAAATATTTGATTTTTAGATTTATCAGTATTTCAAACCAAAAATATTTTTTGTGTTGTCAAAAAATTTAGCTCAGGATTTTATGCGGTAGAATTAAATGATGTGTGGTGGTTGATGTACTTATGTCACATCTAAATTTTATTCATTCTGGGATGACCCCTATTTTATATGATCTGTAAGGATTTGTTGTCCTTGATATTTTTTGTGGTCGCTGCGGGTTTTTGTTATATTCTTTTCGTTTAAGTGAAATCCGTTTAGTGGATTTTTTGAGTATTTGTTTATTACAAGAACTTTAAAGGCTCAGTTAACTGAACCTTAAAGTTCTGTATAGAGAGTTATTATTATTTAATTAAAATCATTTTTTTTGTTTGAACATATTCACCCGCTTTTAATTGATAATAATATATTCCACTTGCCAACTGACGACTGCCGAATGCAGATTTGAATTCGACTTCATAAGTGCCTGCCGGTTTTTCCTCATTAACCAATGTTGCAATTTCATTTCCAAGAATATCATAAACTTTAAGCATTACAATACTATTTTTTTGTATCATATAATTAATTCTTGTAGAAGGATTGAATGGATTGGGGTAGTTTTGAGATAAGAAAAATCTATTTGGTATTCCAACATCAACTTCAACAATATTTGAATAATCAAATGATCCATCAAAATCAATTTGTTTTAATCTGTAAGAATAAGTGCCTGCGTTCATACCCTTATCTATAAAAAGATAATACTGAGGTTCTGTTGTTGTTCCTTTTCCTTCTGCAAATCCGATACTTTCCCATTCTTTACTGTCGCAGTTTTTATTTCCATTTCCCGGAAAATAATGTATGTGTTCGTGTTTTCTTTCAATTTCAAAACCATAATTATTAGTTTCAGTTGCTGTCTGCCAGGATAATTCAATCTCGTAATTTGTAACTCTTGCAGTGAAAGAAGTAAGTTCCACAGGAATACTGCCGTTAATAGTGTTGAGAATACTCCCATAATATCCCACTGTCCAACCTATCTGTGGACTTGCAAAGTATACTGAAGTAAGACTAAGCATTGTTGGATTTGCCTGCACAATCCAGTTAGTACCTCCATCTGTGGTT
>OEIV010000898.1_pt1 | contig 14991 bp, 12 predicted proteins | sample 1539231 | NCBI WGS metagenome assembly OEIV01 (sample SAMN03794762, study PRJEB22550) | activated sludge metagenome | feature: wastewater treatment plant; material: activated sludge; isolation source: Wastewater treatment plant of a petroleum refinery complex | place: Argentina: Buenos Aires ...
TCACCCGGTCGTTGCCGATGATGCCGATGATGGTGCGCTCTTTGCCCTCGGAGAGGTGGACTTTGAAGCCCAGGTCTTCGGCGCGGGCGATGACGGCCGACTTGTCGCGCATGGTGGCGTTCGGGTTCATTATGACGATCATCATTCAGTCCTCTTCCTTTTGGAAAACAAACCACAGATTACACGGATTTCACAGATTCAGAAGGAGTTATCCGCAGATTGGGCAGATTTAAGAAGGAAAGGCGTCCAAAATCTGCTTAATCTGCCCAATCTGCGGATCATATTTCTTAATCTGTGAAATCTGTGTAATCTGTGGTTCCACTTCTTAGAGAGTCATGGCCAGGAACTTGACAGCGGCTTCGACCTGGGAGATCTGGCGCGGGCGCACGGGAGGGATGTTGCCGCGGTCGGGGCGCAACGATTTGGCGTCGCGCAGGTAGACGTGGACGATCTCCTCGTTCGTCTTGTAGGTGTTCCAGTGGATGAGGACGCGGATGCACTTTTGCAGGCCGGTCGGCACGGCCATCTCGTGGCCGCACATGAGCGCCAGGTCGAACCAGCCTAGCTGGCGGGCGGCGAAGGCCGGGTAGGTGGCGATCAGGTCGGGTGTCGTCGTGAAGTAGACGCTGGCGATGTCTTCGACGCGCATGTCGTTGGCCCGCAGGACGGCCTGCAACAGTTCGCGCGTGGCGTCGAGAATCTCGTCCTGGTCATCATTCTTGACGGTAATGGCCCCCCGCACGCCGCGACAAACCATCGGCCGCGTTCGCCCCGCTCCGTCGCTCTGTCCACTACTGTCCGCCTTCGCTGTCGTCATGATTCCTGTCCTCCTTGATGATGCCCAAAAGGCAATAAAAAACGCGGCCTCATCAGCCGCGTCTTGTCTCGTCTTGGGGTTTCTTCCGTTCGGCTTATGCTTTGCAGGCCGCGGCAGTCCCGCCCGTTCGCAACAAGTGCGGCTGGGGGATGTCGCTAAAATAAAAGTAAAAGCCGAAGCGATTGGTAAGCAACCCGTTCATGTTGGCAGCATCATAGCATGGCTGAGAGAGGGCGTCAAGCGGTAAACAAAAACTACGAGAGTCAGAAGAAGAGCTCGCGAACTACGGCTCAAGCTCCTCCGGCACACTGATCGGGAAGGCGTAGTTGGGAATGAGATCGATAGTGCGGCGGTAGGCTTCGCGCAAAGTATCGCCGGGCGGGAAGTAGCCGCTGAGCATCTCCTGTAAGACGATGGAGATGGTGAACTCCTCGTAGAGTCGGGTCATGAGCGCGCCGTGCCCCTCGCGAATGCCCCAGCGCGGCGCGGCGGCGATGCCGTCGCGCAGGCGGGCGACCGTCTCCGCCCCGTAGATGTCGGTCAGGCTCAACTCGCTGCCGGCCACCGGCTGCGCGCCCCAGGCGTCGATGTGGCGGCGCGGCTCTTCGACTGTACCCAGCCGCAGCGGCACCTTGCGCTCCGGGTTGACCGCCAGCCAGCGCTCATACCCCTCTTCGAACCAGAATTCGGCAAACGCCTGCGCCGCCTCGCGGTCGGCCACGGTGGTGATGCCCAGCGCCGTCACGTTGCCGAAGGCCGTCGGCGTGGCCCCGGCTCCGCTGCCGCGAATCTCGGTCAGGATGCCGACGTTGCGCGCCAGGTAATTGACACCGTCCTCGGTTGCGGCACATTCCGGGCAACCGGGCACGGCCGCCGGGTTCAGTCCGGCCAGGTCGGGCAGAATGGCCGGCGAGGTAACGATCATGCCCGTGCGGCCGGCCAGCAGAGCGTTGCGGGCGCTGGTGTCGGTCTGCACGCCGGTGGGGCTGAAGCGATTGATAGTGGTGTAGTAGTGATCCAGCGCGGCGGCGCAAGCAGGGTCGAGGATGGTCACCTCGCCCGCCTCGTCGATCAGGCGACAGCCGTTGGCCAGGGCCATCTGCTCAAACGCCTGGTGGGTCGTGACCAGGTTCGACTCGGTGGGAATGACCAGCCCGGAAATGATCGCCTCGCGGTTGAAGATGCTCTCGGCGGCCGTGGCCATAGCGGCAAAGGTGTCGGGCGGGCGCAGGCCGCGGTCGGCGAACCAGTCGGCGCGGTAGAGCAGCAGTTGGTGGTAGCCGTCGCTGGGAATGGCCGCCGTTTGGCCGTCGACGGCCAGCAACTCCAGCGCGGCTGGATCGAACGTGTCGCGGCCCAGGCGGTCGATCACTTCGTTGGCCGCGGTGGCGTCCAGCGCGCCGTTGGCCACCCAGCCGGCGGTGTGCTCAACGGGGTGGAGAATGAGATCGGGCAGCGTGCCGGAGAGGACGGCCGTGTTGACCAGGTCGGGCAGGCGCGCCGGGGCGACCAACTGCACAGCCACGTTGGTGCCGGTACGGTCGGCGAACTCAGTGGCCAGCTCGTCGAGCATCGCCTGGTGTTCGGGTGACTGCTCATTGACCCAGATGGTCAACTCGATGCCGGTGACGGGGGCAGCGGCTTCGGGCAGCGCGATCGCCTCACCGGTGGCCGTGGGCGCGGGCAAGACGAGCGGCGCGGGCGTAGTTGTCGGCGGCAGCGCGGCGCGGGCCGTGGCCGTGGCCAGGCGGGGCGGGTTGGAAAAGTCTACGCCGCAGCCAGTCAGAACGACAACGGCGGCCAGCCAGACGAGAAGGCCAAGCAGCCGGCGCGGGCGAGACAGGACGCGGGACAAGGGGTGAGGGTGCAGGTAACTACTGAACATGGTTCCCGGATGGCGCGGTGAGGCGCGATGTTGAATCAACCGCCGATTGTAGTGGGCATGAGCGGTGGCGACAAACAGCGGGCCGCGCCTGTTGGCGGACGCTCATCTGTGGGGCTGCCACTTCAGGGCCAAGAGAAGGGTGTGCTATAATCGGCGGCATGCACGAGATGCTTCACCCTTCCCCACAAGTTGCCCAGGCATTGGCCCAAGGCCGCCCGGTCGTGGCCCTGGAAAGTACAGTCATTACCCACGGCTTACCCTATCCACAGAACGTCGAAACCGCGCTGGCGATGGAGGCGGCCGTCCGCGAGGGGGGCGCTGAGCCGGCCACTGTGGCCGTGCTGGGCGGTCGGCTCATCGTTGGGCTATCGCTCGATGAGATCGAGTACCTGGGCCAACAAGCCGGTGCGGCTACGGTGCGCAAGTGCAGCCGGCGCGACCTGCCTATCGCTGTCGCCTGTGGCGAGGACGGGGCAACCACTGTGGCGGGGACGATGGTCGTGGCCCATCTGGCAGGCATCGAGCTGTTCGCCACGGGCGGCATCGGCGGCGTCCACCGCGGCCACCCGTTCGACGTCAGCGCCGATCTGCGCGAACTGGGCCAGACGCCGGTGACGGTCGTCAGCAGCGGCGCCAAGTCCATTCTCGACCTGCCGGCCACGCGCGAAGTGCTGGAGACCGAGGGCGTGGCCGTCATCGGCTATGGCGCGGACGAGTTGCCGGCCTTCTTCGCCCGCTCCTGCGGTCTGCCGGTCGATGTGCGGCTGGACACGCCGGACCAGGTAGCGAAGCTCATCGCGGCCCGGCGGCGGCTTGGGCTGAGCAGTGGCACATTGGTGACGGTGCCCGCGCCGGAGGAGGCGTGCATGGACCCGGAAGAGGCCGAAGCCGCCGCCGCCCAGGCCGCGCGCGAGGCCGACGAGCAGGGCATCCACGGCCCGGCGTCGACGCCCTGGCTGCTGCGGCGGGTGGTGGAGTTGACTGACGGCCGCAGCATGGTCGCCAACACTGCCTTACTGACCAACAACGGCCGCGTGGCGGGGCAGATTGCTGTGGCCCTAGTGGCGTTACGGCAAGACGTTTAAGACCTCACGCAAAGGACGCTAAGGGTGCCAAGAACGCAAAGAAGAGGTGTTCTTGGCGCTCTTCTCTTGGCATCCTTAGCGTCCTTTGCGTGAGGTCTTCTTGTCTGACTGAGACGTTGACGCCTCCCATGCTGCGCGCTATAATGACCGCTAATTGAATCGTTCAACGACGATGACGGAGACAAGTACGTCGGACAGGGAGCGCAGAGAGTTGGCGGCCGGTGCGAGCCAACCCCAGAGCCGACGGAAATCCCCTCCCGAGTCGCTTCCCGCAAACCGCACGGTTCGCCCAGCGGCTTAAGGGAAGCCGGGTACGCCCGTTAGCGCGCGCAAGAGGTCGCGACCCCGTGTCGCGGCGAAACCAGGTGGCACCACGAGCCCCCTTCGTCCTGGATTGGCGAAGGGGGCTTTTGTTTGGTGAGGAGTGATGATAGATGATTGACATAAATTTGATTCGCGAGAAGCCGGAGTGGGTAAAGGCGCAGATCGCCCGGCTCCATGACAGCGCGCCCATCGATGAGATTCTAGCCGCCGACGCGCGGCGGCGAGCGATCATCGGCGAAGTGGAAGAGCTGCGCCGGCAGCGCAACGACAGCTCGAAGCAGATCGGCGCACGTATGGGCACGTTGAAGAAGCTGGAGGGAGATTTGAGCCGGGCCGAAGGGGCGGTCGCGGACGGGTTGCGGACGCAGATCAACAGCCTCCAGTTCAACGTGGACGAGGCAAAGGATGAAACGCGCCTGTTGGGCGAGCGCATCGCCGCGCTGGAAGAGGAGTTGCGCGCGGCCGAGGCGCTGGTGGACGAGAAGATGCTGTGGGTTCCCAATTTGCCCCACGAGAGCGTACCCGACGCCCCTGACGACAGCCACAACATCGCCCACCCGCCGCAGGGCGCGCCGTTGCCGGCGTTCGACTTCGAGCCAAAGGCCCATTGGGACCTCGGCCCGGCGCTGGGCATGATCGACTTCGAGCGCGGCACGAAGCTAAGCGGCTCGCGCTTCTACGTGCTGCGTGGTCAGGGGGCGCGGCTGCAACGGGCGGTCATCCAGTTCATGCTCGACCATCACGTGAACGTCCACGGCTACGAGGAGATCTATCCGCCGTTCATGGTGCGCTCGGCCATGTTCGTCGGCGCAGCGCAGTTGCCGAAGTTCGCCGACAACATCTATCGCGACGCCGAAGAGGACTTCATGTGGCTGGGCACGGCCGAGATCGCTCTGACCAACCTCCACCGTGACGAGATTCTGGACGAGGCCGACCTGCCGCTCAACTACGTGGCCTACACGCCCTGCTTCCGGCGCGAGAAGATGAGCGCCGGGCGCGACGTGCGCGGCATCAAGCGCGGCCACCAGTTCGACAAAGTAGAGATGTACAAGTTCACGACGCCGGAGACGAGCTACGACCACCTGAAGCTGATTGTAGGCCACGCCACCGACATCTGCGACGCGCTGGGCCTGCCCTATCGGCTGGTGGAGATCGTTACCGGCGACCTCGGCTTCGCCGCGGCCAAGAAGTTCGACGTGGAGGTATGGGCCGCGGGCTGCCAGGAGTGGCTAGAGGTCAGCTCGGCCAGCAACTGCGAGGCGTTCCAGGCGCGGCGGGCCAACGTGCGCTATCGCCCGGCCGACGGCGGTCGGCCGCGCCACGTCCACACCCTCAACGCCAGCGGTCTGGCTTTGCCGCGGGTGATGATCGCCCTGATGGAGAACAACCAGTTGCCGGACGGACGGATCGCCGTGCCGGAGGTGCTGCGGCCGTACATGGGTGGGCTGGAAGTCATCGGCTAGACCAGATAGAAAGATCTCACGCGAAGATCGCCAAGGACGCAAAGAACGCCAAGAGAAACTACTCTTGGCGTTCTTTGCGTCCTTGGCGATCTTCGCGTGAGGCACTCTTACGGCCTGGCTATAACCTCAGGCAAGCGGACGACCGCAGGGTTAGACCGTCTCACTCTGCATAGCACCGTTGGCCGGAGCGACAACGCTCGCCGACGGGCGCGCGACAGCACGCCCGCGCCGGCGCGGGCCGACGACGCGGCACACCGGCAGCCGGCCCCACACCGCTTCGCCGCTGCGGACAACCGGGCCGACGACCGGCAGCATGCGCGGCACGCTCATGGCCAGCGCCGGGCCTTGCTTGGCCAGCGCCACAGCCGCGTGGCGATAGAGCTGCGCCGTCTGGGCCGCGCGGCGCGGCAGGCTGCGACGGGCTGTCGGGGGCAATATCGCCGCGGGATCAGCGGCGTCGAGCGTCGCTTCCGCAGGAAGCTTGAGCCACCAGCGGCGCTGTGCCAGACGGGGCAGCACCGAATGCTCCGGCTTGACCTGGGTCAGATGCTCGCGCATGAGTTGGTAGCCGTAAGCCATGCTCTCGGCCAAGTTGTCGCCAAAGCGCATGTTCTGGTACTGCTCGGTGTTCAAGTCGATCACGTCGAGCGAGACATGGTCGATGCGCTTGACCGCCTCGACCTGGCTCCTGACCTGCGAATGCAGCAGCAGGTCGACGACGTGGGTCAGGGTGTCCACAGTCGACCGCCGCTCCTCGGCGCTCTGCAACTGGGCGGCCAGGTTCAGGCCGATGATCTCCGTCGCGCCGCGCTCGACCGCCTCGCGCACTGGCAGCATGGCCCCCAGACCGCCGTCGGCGTAGACGCGCCCGTCGACTTCCCACGACGGATGCAGCGGGGTCATGGCCGTGCTGCTCATCAGGCCGTCGATAATGCGGTCGTCGGGGTTGTCACCAAAGACGCGGTTTTCGCCACTATCCATGTCGGTAGCCACTACGTAGCAAGGCAGCGCCAGTTCGCCGAACGTCTTCACCGGCAAGTGCTCTTCCAGCAGTTGACGAAAACGGTCGTTGGCGAAGAGGTGCGGCATTTGCAGCACCAGATTTAGCGCGGCAAACTTATTCCCGCCGGGAAAGAAGTCATCGACCATTAGGGTGGCGTAGAGCTTTCTGAGCGTCTCTACACCCTGCAACGTCGGGTTGGCGGCAAACCAGACCGAGTTGATGGCCCCAATTGACGTGCCGACCACCATATCGGGCCGGATTCCTTCTTCGAGCAGCGCTTGCAGCGCGCCCACCTGGAGAGCGCCACGGCTGCCGCCGCCGCTCAGCACAAATGAAAGCATATAATCCTCACTGTTCTGATAAAACATGGTTTAGGTCTGGCCACAAGGGTGACTTGCCGCCAGTTGGCTCCCATACGTTGATGATTACTGGATTGAAGTTCGGCCGGTTACCAGGCACACTAAGCGGGGCTTCTACGGTATGCCAGAAGCCCCGCCACTGCCCAAGATGTCAATCGAACCCCAATCGGACTGTTCTATCCTCTTTAAGCTGCTACAGCCATCGGGCTGCCTTGCCGCGCATGGACGCGATAGATAGCGGCCGCTTCATGCCGGCTGTTCGTCTCCAGCTTCTTCAGGATGTTGTGGACGTGGTTCTTAACTGTGCCCCAGCCGATAACCAGTTCATCGGCGATCTCGCGATTGGAGTAGCCGGCGCCGATCAGGCTGAGGACTTCACGCTCGCGCGAGGTCAACTCATGCAGCCCGGACATGCCGTCCAGATCCCACGCGCCGAGGAAAGGTTGTTGGGCCAGCTGCACCAGCCGGCGCATGAGGTGCAGCGTCACGTCCGGCGCGACCAAAGCCTGACCGGCGTGGGCGGCGCGGATCTTCTCTACCAGGGTCGCCATCGACTCCTGGCGCAACACGTAGCCCATCGCCCCGGCCTCGATGTACTGTGTGATCATCTCCGGCTCGTTGCGGACCCCGACGACGAGGATACGAGTCTCAGGCTGCTTGGTGTGGACACAGCGCACCAGGTCGAGAATACTCTCCCCTTCCAGGGCGGGACCGACCAGAAGCAGGTTAGCGTGGGGTAGCAAGAACTCCGTCTCCTCAAGGGTACGCGCACACCCCACGACGTAGATGCCTTCTTCCCGATCCAGGATAGTGCGCATAGCATCACAGGTCAGACCAGAATCATCGGCAATCAGGACACGAATCATGAGGGCGCTCCTTGTCACGTTTCTGTATCGTCGCAGAAACCTTATCAGTAGTTAGTGGTGAATAGTTGGTAGGCTTACTTATACACATCATTCTGCCGTAGATTCTGTATCCCCGATATGGGTAACTCCCCCACCATTGGGTATGAGATACCCTTATTTCTCCTGAGAGAAGCATCTACTTTGCTGGAAAAGGGGCTGGATTAGGAAAGCCAGGCACACCAAAAAGCGGATATAACAAAAACGCCGCCCTATCATGGCGGCGCGTTTGGCTTCGGTCGTTGGACCCAAGACGAAGCTTAGCGCGGTAGATAGGAGGGCGGAATGGCCGAGCTAAGGAACACCTGTCCCTGAACAGCGGCGCGAATGGCTTCGGGTAGTTCATCCGTCGCCCGACGCTTAAGGACGTAGCCGCGCGCGCCCATGCGCAGCGCCTGCTGCACGAGAGCGGCGTTGACGTGCATGGACAGGATAATGATGCTGGTCTCTTCCTGAGCGCGGTGGATCAATTCGGTAGCGTGTAGACCGTCCATACTGGGCATGGAGATATCCATCACCACCACATCGGGCTGATGAGCCATTGCCAACTGGACAGCTTCATTACCGTCCCCGGCTGTAGCTACAATTTCCATGTCACCCTGACTGGCAAGAATGGCGCGAATGCTCTCGCGAACGAGAGCGTGGTCATCGGCAATCAGGATACGGATAGCACTCATTATCTTTCCCGCGGCGTATGCAGCGATGTTGTTGGGGCACGGTTCATCGTTGAACCTGGCTGGGTACACCATTTGTCCATATTATCACCCCAGTAAGTGGGTATATAGTATGGGGGAATACCCTACCTTTGGCCCGGATTTGGCCTAATTGACAAAAAATAGCGGATACCCTTGCTCATTATGCGCCGGTCCGACGCCCCCTCGCGACAGACAATTAGGCGTCCATAAAGATAAGACGACGCTTGATGGCCACGCGAATGAGCGTTGCCAAATCATCGGCCTCTAGCTTATTCATCAGATTGGCGCGATGCTTTTCAACGGTTTTGACGCTGATGCTGAGGATGTTGGCGATAGAGCTGTTGGTGTGCCCCTCGGCCACCAGTTGCAGCACTTCGCGCTCGCGCGGGGTCAGATCGACGACCACGTCCTCACCCGAGGGCGTCATCAACATGTTCATGACCGCCTCGGAGATAGTCGGGCTGAGGTAGAGCTTGCCGGCGCTGGCCGAGCGGATGGCAAACATCAACTCCCCGGACAACGCGTCTTTCAACAAGTACCCTTTGACGCCGCGCCGCACCAGGTTCTGGACGATGGCCGTATCGGCGTGCATGGAAACGATGACCACCTCGGTGCGAGACTTCAATTCCAGGATGCGCGTGGCAGCCTGAACGCCGTCCAGGCGCGGCATCGACAGATCCATGACAACGACGTCCGGCTGCAACTTCTCGACCAGTTCAATAGCCTCAAAGCCGGTAGACGCTTCGCCGATGACCTCGACCTCGCGGCTGTTCTCCAGCAAGGCCCGCAAACCCTGGCGAACCAGGTGATGATCGTCGGCAATAATCACACGAATCATGGTTACTCTCCACCACCCTCTTGTTCCAGAGGAATGCGTGCTGTCAGATGCGTTCCCTGGCCGGGGGACGTTTCGATCGTCAACGTTCCGCCTAATAGTTCGGCCCGCTCGCGCATGCTGACCAGGCCAATGCCGCCACGCCGGCGCGGATTCTCGGCGTCGGCGTCAGCCACGAACCCCTTGCCGTCGTCGGCCACACTCACATAGAGATGGCCGTCATCGCGCGTTAAATCGACCTCTACCTGCCGGGCTTCGGCATGCTTGGCGATGTTGGTCAGAGCTTCCTGAACCAGCCGATACATAGACAGGGCGACGGTCGTCGGCAGTTCGGGCAACTCCAGGCCGCGATAAGTGACCGCTAACCCGGTGCGCTCGCTAAAATCGTAGCACAGCCCCTCTAATGCCACGTTCAGCCCGAACGCATCCAGCCCGGGCGGCCGCAAATCATGGGCCAGTGTGCGCAACGACTCCATCGTCTCATCGGCCAGAGAGGCCACGCCGGCCAGCCGGGTACGCAATGCCTCCTGTTCCGGCGGCAGACCTACGCGGATCAGGTCCAGACTGATCTTCAGCGACGTGAGCGCCTGACCCGCCTCGTCGTGCAACTCGCGCGAGATGCGCAGACGCTCCTCTTCCTGGGCCGAGACAATGCGCTGGGTCAGTTCGCGCAGCCGTTCGCGCTGGAACTCGGCAACGGCACGGGCGCGACGTTGCGAGTCGAACAGTTGCGCGTTCTCAATGGCCATTGCCGCCTGAGAGGCCAGGATGGTCATCAGGCGCTCATCCTCAGCAGTGAAACTCTTCGGTTGGCGCGAGACGCTGCTGATCGTGCCAATCATACGATTGCGGCTCTGAATAGGCGCGACGAGCATAGCGCGCACGCCGACGGTTCGAGCGAATTCGCTGGCCCGGCTATCTTCCCGAACGTCACCGACGTTGATGAGATGACCGGCCGCCAGCACGTAGCCGGCGATACCCTGGTTGAGCGGAATGACGTACTCATCAGCCGGCGGCACAGTGCCGGCGGATGCGGTGGGGTAAAGCAGTTCGGGCCGGCCGCGCAGGAGATGGATGATTGTCCAATCGGTATGGGACACGATGCCCTGAGCCGTGGCGGCGATCAAGTCGAGGATACTCTGCGGCTCCAGTGTCTCGCTTAGCGCGCGGCTGATGTGAGCCATGGCCTCGCTCTCGCGCAGCCGCCGCTCTAACGCCTCGTGCTGGCGGGCCTTGCCGATGGCGATGGCCATCCACGTACCGATGGCTTGCAGCGTTTCCAGGTCTTCGGCGTCGAAGGCGTCGTCGCGCACGTCAAGCGCCTCTAGCACGCCCACAATCTGATCCTGCCAGCGGACAGGGACGGCCACGATGGCCCGCGGCTCATAGCGCACCAGTTGGGCCAGGCGGGCGGAACGGCGGCGGTGGCATTCGTCGCCGCTGAGCCAGACGGCGCGGCCCGTCGTCCAGACTTCGCCGGCCACACCGACATTGGCCGGAATGCTAAGCAGGCCAACGGGGTGAGCGGCGTCATGGTCGACGGCACGCATGTGCAGGTGCTCCTGCTCATACTCGAACAGCACGACGATGTTCGCGCCCAACAGGGAACGGGCCATGCCCAGGGCTTCGCGATAGATCTGTTGCAGGTCGAGCGAGGCGGCCACAACCTGGCCAACACTGTTGATGCTGGACAGGCGGGCCACCGAACGCGCCAGCGACTCCTCCAACTCCCGGCGACGGCTGATGTCCTGGACGATGCCCGTCATGCGCGTCACTTCGCCGGCATCGTTGGTAGTGACATTGCCCGCCCCATAGACGGCCCGCACCGCGCCATCGGGCTGCACAATGCGGTAGGAAACCTCGTAACTGGTGCGCTCGTTATAAGCTCGCTCCATGTGCGCGCGCAGTTCGAGCAGGTCGTCGGGATGCACTCGCTCCATGAACTCTTTGCCCGGATCGGTTACGGCTTCGCGCTCCAGACCAAAGACGGTGTATAAGCCGTCAGACCAGAACGCTTCCTGGCTGGCTACGTCGTAGTCCCAGTGGCCCATGCGGGCCACCTGCTGGGCTTCGGCCAGGCGCGCTTCGGTGCGCTGCAAGCTCTCCACGGTGCGACGCAGGTCGGTAATGTCGCGCCCTTCCGGGATGAGCAGCACGACCCGGCCGGTCAGATCGCGGATGGGTTTGATGGAGAAGTCAATGGTGATGACCTGGCCACCCGCGCCCTGAACCTCAACGTCGTAGTGAACCAGTTCGCCGGCCGCGGCGCGGGCGATGGCGGCCTTCAACTGTTCCTGGGTCTGGGGCGAAATCTGCCACCAGTACGTCTCCCAGAACGGCTTGCCGACCACATCGGCCAGAGTCAGCCCGGCGAACTGCACCGCCGTCTGATTGGCCTCGATGAGGGTGCCGTCCGGCTCCATGAGGCCGATGAACTGGTACGATTGGTCAAAGATGGCGCGGAAGCGGCGTTCGCTTTCGCGCAATCCGACCTGGACGCGGCCCCGCTCAACAACCAAACCAATGAGCGTGGCCGCGTGGGCCAGAACCTGGTGCAACTGGGGATCGAGTTGGGGCGGTTCGCGAGTCAAAAACTCCAGGGTCGCCACGCGATCCACGCCGCTGTAGACCGGACAGCCGATGTAGCCCGTCAGCGCCGACGATTCGCCGTCGGCCGACCTAGACGCTACGACGACCGACGGCTGGCCGTCGGGAAAGAGGTGCTCCGGCCACGCATCGGCCGGCGGTGGCTCCGTCCATAGGCCATCACGCCAGATAACAGCCGGCTCACCAATGAGCGCGCTGTCGGCATCGTTGAACTTGACCCGGCCAAGCGGCCAGCCGGTATAGCTGCCGATGGCCCCTAGCGACATATGCAGGGCTGCGCCAACCGATAGCGAGCTATTGGCCAGAACGCCCAACTCTTGCAGCAGACCCAAAACGTGTGCGTGTTGATCGCGGGGACGGCCGTCCCAGGTATTGCCAGCCACAGGCATTCACTGTCTCCACCGGGGAGCGTGGCGCGACAGTTGAACGCTGTCAGCACGCATCGCTCCTGCCAGAGAGGATAACAGAAGGCGGAGCGATGCGTGTAGGTAAAATGGCCGGTCGGCAGGGCGCGGAATGTCGGAGTTCTCTATGACCGCTGTGCGCCCTTCTGGGCCTGGGCTTGGCGCTTGACCTCTTCCTCGGGCGTGATGCCCTGCTGGGCGCGCGCCTCGCGGGTCAGGGGCACCGCATCTTCCTCAACCTGAATACCGGAGCCGATGCGGCGGGCGTAGACCTCGGTGAACTCCGCGCCCAGGAAGATGATTTGCGCCGAGTAGTAGATCCACAACAGCAACAGAATGATCGACCCCGCCGCGCCAAAGGCTGACGTGGGATCGCTTCGTTCAAAGTAGAAGCTCAGGGCAAATTCGCCGATCTTGAACAGGAGCGCGGTGACGGCCGCGCCAATCAGGACATCGCGCCACGCCATCTTGACATCGGGAATGGTCTTGAAGATCAGGGCGAACAACAACATGAAGATGCCGAAGGAGATGATGAAGTTCACCAGCCACAGCAGAATCTCGGCCTCGGTAACCAATCCGCCAATGAAATTGCCCAGGCTAGCCAACACCGTGCTGAGCACCAGCGAGACGAGCAGGATGAAGCCGATGGTGAGCACCATGGTGAACGACAGGAAGCGGTCTTTGATCAGGCCCATGATGCCGCGCTTGGGATCGGGTTGTACACCGAAGATGGTGTTCATAGCGTCCTGCAACTGGGTGAAGACGCCCGACGCGCCGAACACAAGCAGCGCCACGCCTAATAGCGTCGGCAACAGCTCGCCGTCGCCCGGCTGCTCGGCCGATTGCAAGATGGTGCCGATGGCCTCGCCACCCTGTTGGCCCATCAGGCTGCCGGCCTGGTTGAGGACCTGCTCCTCAATCGTCGCCCGGTCGGTGAACAGACTGGCGATGCCGATAGCCACAACCATCAGCGGCGGGATGGAAAAGACTGTGTAGTAGGCCAAAGCCGCCGACAGGCGCGAGGCCTTGTCGTTGCTCCACTCTTTGACGGTTTCGCCGACAATCTCAATGACGCTGCTCATTGTTATGAACCTCCTGTGGATGATTACTCAATCAACCCGTCGGGCACGCCGCCGGGGAACTCCTGCGCAATCGCTTCTTCGATGGCGGCGATACGGTTCTCGGGGTTGGGATGGGTGCTGAAGAACTCCGGCGGAGCCGAGCCGCCGCTGGCGGCCAGAACGTGCATGACGTCGATCAGCGCGCGGGGATCATAACCCGCCTGGGCCATGAAGCGCACGCCCAGCCGGTCGGCCTGTAGCTCGTGCTCACGGCTATAGCGCATGGTCAGCAGTTGGCCGACGACGGCCGCTATCTGGCTGGTGGCCATGCTACCGGGGTTCTGCGGGTCATAGGAGGCGACGATCACCGCGCCGGTCAGCCCCTGCGTCAACTGCTCGCGGGCGATCTGCTGCGCCGAGTGGCGGGCGACGGCGTGGCCAATCTCGTGGGCCAGCACACCGGCCAGTTGGCCTTCCGACTGAAGCTCGTTGTACAGGCCAACGGTCAGGAACACCTGGCCGCCGGGCAGGGCAAAGGCGTTGATCGTCTGGTCATCGACCAACAGGGAACACTCGTAAGGCCACTCGGCGTCGCCGGCGTCGCTGTTGGCGATCAGCCCGCGACAGACCTCATCGAGAAAGCCCTGAGCGCGTTCGTCAGGATGAACACCGCCAAACTGCGCGGCCATCTCCGGCGCGGCCTGTAGCCCCAGGGCGATCTCCTGCTCCGGGGTGATGCCAACGTACTGGTCCTCCTGCAGGACGGGGTTGAACTCCTTGGAACCGAAGTAGGAGAAAAGGGCGAAGGCAGCCAGAGCCAGAGCCATCAGGAGTCGGCCGCCGTTGAAGCTACGTCTACGAGTCATGGGTTCACTCTCCCGTCATTGGGCCAAGAGGGGGTCAAGCGTGTGTGGCGTTTTCGGTGGGTGGCTCGTCGAGCACGTAGATATCGCGTTCCAGCGCCTCATAGATGCCGCCCGCCGCCGCGCCGAAAAAGACGTGGGTAGCCAACACTAGCCAGCTCCGCAGTGGGAAGAACCACGGGAAGAGATAGGTGAAGGTGTAGTAGTTGATGATATAGATCGCCAGCCCAAACAGCGCGCCGCCGACGATGCCGACAATCAGCCCCCAACGATGGATGATGAACGCCAACAATAGCGCGTAGACAATCGATAGAGCCATATGCACCAGCGCGCCGACAGCCACAACACCCATTTGCGGCGCGTCGACTGGGGCCAGACTCTCTGGCCCCAGCAGAATAGCTGCCGACTGATAAAAGGGTGCCCAGAAGCTGCCGCCGGTGACGAACACCCACAATAGGATGCGCAACAGCAGCGCCAGCGCGCCGGCCAGCAGCCCGGCGATGACCGCCGCCCGCCAGTCCATGATTTGATGCATGGCTCGATTGACCCGTGGCATAGTCCTGGCCCTCTCAAGGATGTAGGGGCGGGGCTAAGACCCGCCCCTACCGTGCTGACATTCCCTTCGTAGGGGGGGGGGGTTTGACCCGCCCCCCCCAAAAACCCAAACCGTTCCCCCCCCGGGTCCCAA